>Ga0307510_10004099_pt1 | contig 17098 bp, 5 predicted proteins | sample 12_EM_MG_FD_207224 | JGI IMG/M metagenome (GOLD analysis project Ga0307510, IMG submission 207224) | Populus trichocarpa ectomycorrhiza microbial communities from riparian zone in the Pacific Northwest, United States - 12_EM | ecosystem: Host-associated > Plants > Roots > Unclassified | place...
AACTGCCGGATAAAGGGTCCGAACTTGCTCAGCTGGTAGCAAGCGTCCGGATGGATTCCGTCCGGCAATCTTCGCAGCACGATACGACCTGGAGCTATGAGGGGCTTATAGGTGCGTGGCTCTTTCCGCAATCGCCTGCTTTTGCTTTTGCATCGGCCGATTCCATTGTCTTTCCGCTAACGGCACTCATCAATGTTGTTACGCGTCCTTTAGGCGTGGCAAAGAACAATGCCCGGGTAACCATCTATAGCGGCTCCATGCTTGTATATACCGTTACACTAACCCAGGCTTCGCCGTTCGTCAACCTGGATACTGTACTCATTCTTGGCGAAGTAAAAATTGCACCGGGCATGCAGCTTACTCTCCGGATCCCTTCCAGGCTGCAGGCCGGTTCGATCCTGATGAAGGCTACCTTTAGCTCGATCACTATTCCGCCTACCGGCATCAATGCTATGATCGCCACCTGGAAGCTCTGATATGTAGAAAAGCTGTGGACCTTAAAAGATCTTAAAATACTGTAGTTATGACAGCATTCACCCAACTATTCAGTTCCAGTCTTTATCAAACAGTACCGCAGGAGGGGGATGTAGGATGGTGCGGCTATGTGCTGAATCCTGATTCCGGTGATCAGCCGCCGGCTTCGGGCGTAACACTTCAAACGCTATTTTCCATACAATACCATTATGGTATTTTTATTTTTTGCCCCAAAGCACCCGCCGTCACGGATACGAACTCCGCCAATCTGTTTGCAACACAGGTAGTGAATTTCCTGGTGAGCGCCTATGGTTCAGGAGGTGTGTTTACCAATTATGCGCTGGTCTGGTTACAGGATCCTACGACGATCACGAGCGATACTGTCGAGGTCATTACGCTGTCCTACATTACCTTTTTTGGCGTTATCTCACCTTTGTCCTATAATCCCAGCCAGAATATCGGACTGGCCATACAAACGAACTCCCCCTGCTCTCTCAACGGAGATTGCTTCAACTTCTTCAATACAAATCCCCCTTCGCCGACCCTTTATATGACTACCCAGTTCGGGACAGTCTATTCCAATCCTGTTCAGAACATTTATATACCGACCAGCGGCCCGTTGATGGGGTGCCTGGTATTGGGTCTCCAGGTGCCATCAAGCAATTATAATTTCCCGGCAAACCTGGCCGCCTTAAATTATTTTTATCCGGGACAGGGCAATACGACCAACGTCTTTAGCTATTCTCTCTTTGATTCCGGTCAGACGCAGGACGCCGGCGAATATTACATCAGCCTTGATCCGAACAATCCCCTCAACAGCGCTGGCTTACTCCGGACGTTTATGATCCCTATCACGGCCGCCGCTGTACCGACTGTCCTGCCCTCGGGATTCTCTTCGGACTCAGGATTACAGCTCGCATTATCCTCCGTACCGGATCTGCAGGTTTATCCCGGTACCACGCTGATCGTTATGCCCTCGGCCAGCACCGGCTTATTTGTATATACCAATAACCAGGGTAAAGGAGTGGCCGGTAATAATTATGATCTTGTTCCACAGGGACAATTCAGTTTGAGCCTATGGAAGCAGAAGTTGCCGCAGGCAGGAGCTTTGTTTAACCTGCTCGGTGGATTATCGGGTATCGAAACATTCAGCTTCCAGCCTGCAACGGCGGGCTACACCGGGGATGTCCTTTGTTTCTGGCCGGGCAAGGCCGCTTATGCACAAGCTTATGTACCGCCCTCCCAGGGCACAAATCAGTCAGGTGCTGCAAAACTGGATACAACATATACCACCTCCTGGATCAGTCTTTCCAACGGGACAGGCATCACCACCGGGAATTATTATTTTTCACAACCAACGGGTGCCTCCTTATATGCCTCCGGATATGGCGTGAGCAAGAGCTCACCAAGTCTGCTTGGCTTTTTTGAACCGGTGGCCTGTACGCTGAAGAACGGTTCGACTCCCGTTGCTTTTCCGATGACGCCTTATCGCTTACTGGATCTGGCTACCAGCAGCGAGGAGGGCGATTACAATGACTTTGAGCTAAAGGTCCTGTCGACAAATCGCAAGTCGGTGCTGGAACCTACTATCCAGGCCGTGGCGCTGGAACAAAGGGCCGCCCGCCTGAAAGCCGCCGCAGCCGCGAGCGGCCCCGCCGCCCAATCCCCGGTTTCCAAGACCGGCGCAGGCGCCCAGTCCGCAGCTTCTGCTACTTCGGATACCCTTGTCTACTCCACCTCCCCTCAGGGTCTACTCGTACAGGTAGACACTTCCAGCAATGAATGGATGCAACTGGTGCTGGCCAGCAATACAAATATCAATGCCGCAGGCAATCCATCCATCACGATGGAATTCCTCAACCTGAATTCGACCTTACAATCTGCCTTTCAGACCAATCAGCAGTTTCTCGTTATGTCCTGGAACAAACCTATCACGCCCAAAGGCAAGGATTACGTCCTGTTTGGAACGGATGGCAGCCCTACCAATTTCCTCAGCGAAATGATGATCGAGGGTTGGCCCTTTTTGGCCAGCGTACCGACAAGTGACCCAAATGGGGTATTTACCAACGTCCTTATCTTCAAATTCTGCGAAGGCACCCTAATGGATAGGGTGAGTGATTCGAGTACCTGGACAAGCCCCGATCTGTTCAACAGTACGGACAACAATAACCTGCCCCTCCTGCAGACGTGGGTGACAGCCTATTGTAACAACGCCATCAATAAATACAAGGGTGGGGACTCCAATTATTACTATTTCTCTACGATCGTACAGGACCCCAACTGGAATGGGATCCTTCTGCTCGAATGTGATATCAGTGTCCAGGATTTTCCCCCTGAATTACAAGGCCTCCTGGCAGGGATCGATCTGTCTCTCTTTTATGGGCATCATTTTGGCATCAATGTGAACCATATTTCAGCCGGATCGGGTGGAGTCCTTACTATGAATCCCGTCAGCTCGCTATTTGGGCTGATCGACTATACCGATCCGGTCTTTGATCAGTACAACGACAATATTACCGAGTATCTGGCTAATGTGACCGATCCTCCCGGAGACTATAATTACCTGGTCCTCTCACTAAAGGTGCTGTTTGCCAATTCGACGATCGTGAATTTTAACAGCTTTGTACAGCTGGCGATCAATACCCTGTTTGGCTGTGCCGTAGCAGCGACCAACAATAATAACATCATCATCTTTACCGGTACCTACGAAGAACAGAACGGTCAGCCGAATTATATCTTTAACGAAACCGGTGACAACCTGCTACCATTGACAAGTAACGTGCTCAACGGCATCGAGATCATAAAAGCCAGTTTTGTTACTGAGCAACCGCAGAACGGAACAGATTCTACGATGGTCTATGTAAAGTTCTCTTTCTGGGGTTTTATGAATTTCGCGCAGCAGACATTTGATCTGTATTCCTTTGGCAGTGCGCTCGACAAGGATGGAAAGAATCAGTTTGTCAGCGGAGACGGTCTTTCCTATTCGAATATGGCGATCGACATGAGTTTCGCATTGGAAACTTCCACTGTGCAAATTTTCACTTTTGACGTAAGCCAGATGGCGTTTGACCTCGGACAGAGTGATTGGCGCAGCGCCAGTCTCTACGGACATTTCCCGCTGGAGCTTACGGGCATTTTTACCGGTGATAGTTCGAGCCAGCCTTCGTCCAGAGGATATATCCCGCTGCCCATTCCGGGGATGGCCGGTGGCAGCACCTGGGCGGGCACCTGGTATGGCCTCGTGTTCAATCTGAACATGGGTACGATGGGTGATCTGACCAATAGTCTTGGTTTTAACAGCACAATGCTGATGGTCTGGACGACCGGAGCCAGTGGGCAGATGGGGGCGATGCTTCAATTGCCCGGTTTGAGTACGCAGTCCAAGACGCTGAGCCTGCAAGGGGTATTGGGTCTTAATATCGGCAACCTCCAGCTGCAATCGGCACAAAACCAGCCCGGCGGTGGCCCGGTGGCCTATATGATGTCATTAAACCAGATCACGCTCAAATTTCTTTCTTTTAGCTTCCCACCGTCGGGAGCGGTCAATTTCTATTTGTTTGGCGATCCGGATGCCGATGCTCAACCTTCCAGTCTTGGCTGGTATCTCGGATACCAGGCGCCAGGCTAAACAACGAGAGACATGACTTGTACATCCTAATAACATTTACCATGAAAAGAATCGGATCGATACTACTGTTCATTCTTTTTGCGATCGCCTGGCAACCATCAGCGGCGCAGCCATTTCTTGAAATTCACCATATTGGTTGCGGTGATGGGGATGCGACACTCCTGCTTGCAGTGGACTCCACCGGAACCAATCTATTTACCGGTCAACCAATCTGGGATACCTGTACCGTACTTATCGATGGTCAGCGGGAGGGTGCGGGCCCCGAAGTCTGGCGATATGTTCGGGATACCATCACCGCCCGGTTCCCGACCAGAAAGATACTTGACTTCATTGTTGTCTCGCATTTGCATATCGATCATTATGGGGGCCTTACCGATCTGATAACTGATGCCGTCGCCGCCCGCTGGAGAATTACAGGAGTTGTGACCCGTTCGGTACTCAACACGGCGACCATTACCAACTCCGGAGGGGAAATTGACACCTGTTATTCAGATATTCAACTCAACGTATCATGGGGCGCCAAAAAAAATGCATTCTTTCAGGCGATCACCGATAACAATATCGCACAGCCGGCACTGATAGTTGGTGGGAATTTATTCCATTATAAAGGATTTAAGAATATTTCCATGGAATGTATCGTGACTGTCGGTGCAACTTATAATAGCGCCGGAGATGGCAATCTCATTTTTATACCCGAAACATACAGCGGTTCGGGATTTTATAAGGCAAAAAGTGAGAACGATCTTTCTTATGGATGGCTCCTTTCATTTCAGGGTTTTCATTATACCTCTTATGGTGATCTGGGCGGAGTCAACAGTTCCCGGTATGTAGATGGTGAAACGCCGGTCACCAATTATTTGGTACATCGCTTTGATGACGACGATTATCATATCTGCGTACACAAAGTAAGTCATCATGGAAGCGCCGAAAGCTCTACGAAGCAATTTGCAGCCGCCAATAATATTTTCTTGGCAGTTTTCACTGCTTCTCTCCGGGCTTACGGGCGCAGTACAAAACCGCTGCCCACCGAGACAGCAATAAAGAACCTGCTTAGTAATCCAAAAACAACCCAACTGTTATTTACGTTTGTCCCAATGAATCCGGGGATCCCTGCCAGCTACTGGAAGTTTCAGAATCTCCAATACTACAATGATGTGATCGTGAAAGTGAATGGGGGACCCGGTTACCCCGATAATGGTGAAAACCTGCCTTTTACAGTGGTGCAATCCCAAAAGAACCTGGATTACAGTTACACGGGGGTAGTCACCGTAACCACGTATAACTGCACGAAAGGACACAACTGGAGCCTGGGTGATGATAAAATGGATACGAATAATAAAAAAAGAAAGCTGACAAAATGAGCTCATCTACCACTCTCGAACAGCTTGCCGGACAGCTTACAAATGCCATTTCAGGTGGAAACCTGTTGCTGAACAACAGCTCCGTTCCGTCGGCCACTTTTAATTGGTCATTGCAGACCATGGGATTGACATCGCTTACGATAGCTATTCCTGATCCCACTACCGGTATTGTGTACAATACGGGCAACGCTACGCTGACTATTACAGGTAATTGCACCCTCTATAGCGGATGGGATGCTACGATGCTTACCGTTGTTCTTTCCAGCGGGGATTCCGGAAATACGGTGACTTATGCCAATACCTCCATCACTGCAAACTATGCCACCTTTAATATTCAGAATATTTCGAATTCAGGGTTGATCCCTTCCGGTTCTGTCGCTGCCAGCTTGCTGCCTTCTTACACGATGAAAGATGTGCCGCTGTCTGTCCTGTCCACCTCCGCCAGTACCTTACCCAACTGTACACTGAATTTTGGGCTGGCTGCCATACCGATCGTTCCGGCATGGCCCATTATCTCCTCGCTTGGATTGTCGATGGATACACTTGGCTTTGTGGTGGCGAACACTATGAATAGTAATGGGATCCTGCTGAACGAATTTAGTCTGAGCGGGGGCGTGAGCATCGGCTCTATCCTGGTTGATATTACCGTTACGCTCCCCGTAGGCGCATTCACACAAGCCAATACCTGGTCCGTTGCCTTCTCTTCAACTGTAGGCGAAACGGGACTCAATATTGCTAACCTGGTGCAAAATCTTGGGGGCGTCAATGTGTACCAGGTATTCCCTTCCTCCCTTACCGCTTTGCTTGAATTTACCCTTACTTATTTCTATGCACAATTCAATGCTTCCACACTGACTGTTACCCAGGTACAGATCAATATCGGTGCACCTGACTGGGCCGTGATCCCTGATCAGTTTGCAATTAATAATACCAATTTCAGTGTGAAGGTGATGAACCCATTCACTTCGCAGTCAAGAAGCACTACTTTTTATATCTCGGGTGATTTTATTGTCGGCACTGCGAAGGCACCCCTGGCAACACTGAGTGCGTCGGCCACACTGCCTTTAGGCGGGTCTGACTGGCTCTTTCAGCTCTCCGGAGAGATCGATAATGTAGACTACACATCCCTGGTTGCCTCAACACCCGGGTTCAACACCTATCCGCCACCACAGGCTCCGAATGGTTTTCAGCTGGAAAAGATCATTCTCAATTACCTGGATATTGCATATAACCCGACCAGTAATACCCTTAGCTCTGTATCGCTCTCGGTCAATTCCATCCTGGATTTTCCGGTCATACCCAATATTATCGGGGTGTCCAATCCCTATTTCTCCCTGGATCTGACCAATCCGCTGAGCTCGTCCAATAATGACTATTCCGGCTCGGTCGGCGGCAGGGTCACGCTGACCAATGCTCCCTTTCTTGATTTGCAGGCTTCCGTGGCAAAAGGGACAGGCTGGATCTTCCGTGCGGCTTTGGCTCCCGACGCCACGATCAATATCATCGATCTGCTCGACCAGTTCTTCGAAAGCAAAAGCACCGTACCCGCATGGGTGGGCAGCACCCTGGAGATCTCTGCCTTCTCGCTGGTCATTAAGACACCTCCATCCGGACAAACGACACCACCCAATGAATACATCGTCAGTGGAACGGTCCTGTGGCAACTGGTAGTGGGGGCCTTTAGTCTACCAAAAATGACAGCTAATGTCATGGTGGATTATAAGTCGCCCAACACCTCAGGTTCTATTACGGTCAGCACTACACTCTTTGGGCTTGACTTTCTCATCGGCTACAAATTTGGAGCTGCGGAGACCGACGTGTACCTGGTATGGAACGGCATTACGGCCAGCTATACTTCTACGAGTACCTATAGCAAATATTCGCTCACCGTCAGCAATCTTTCCCTGGGCAGCCTGATCACATCGGTGATGAGCGATATCATTCCGGGATTTACTCTCTCGCCGCCCTGGAATCTGCTCAACGATATAAATCTCAACGGGCTTTCCATTGTCTGCACCCAATACACGGACCAGAGTCAGCAGGATCAAAATAGCCTTGTCGTCTCTCTGCCGGTCAATCTGAACCTGGGTTTTATAGACATACAAACGGCTACGGTCACCCGCATTGGATCCGGCAGCGGTGCTCAGACCTATCTTGGTTTTACCGGCACCTTCCTTGGTTTTGCCATCAGCTCCGGCAGCTCCAACCCCGGCGCCCAACAATTGGCTGGCAAAGGGTCCCCCGTAAACAATATGCCTGCGGTCCCGGGACTTGGGGGGAATATCTTCAACCTGCAATACTTTGGCCTGGGACAACATGTGGCCCTGTATCCCACCACAAATATCTCTAGTGTTACGGCCGCGGTCAGCGCGTTAAAGAATGTATTCCAGAATCCACCGGTACAGCAGCCGGGACAGCTGCCCATCATCCCGATCCCACCAAAGCCAAACTCTACCCCGCAAAAGTCGATGCTGATCTTCGACGGGACGAGTAACTGGCTCATCGGTCTGCAGTGCACGATCATGAATACGGTATATCTGGGTGTGGTATTTAACGACCCCAACCTTTATGGTCTGTCCATCTCGCTGGGGGGGGAGAGTGCAGGTATTTTCGCCGGCCTCGACTTCGAGATCCTATATAAAAAGATCAATGATTCGATCGGGATGTATCAGCTGGATCTGCAGCTGCCCACTGCCATGCGGACACTCGAATTGGGTGAGGTTTCCATTACCTTACCTTCCGCTTCGATCCAGATCTATACCAACGGGAATTTTATGGTGGACCTTGGATTCCCCTGGAATAACGACTTCTCCCGTTCGTTTACCGTCCAGGTCTTTCCATTTATCGGATCCGGCGGTTTTTATTTCGGAGTGTTGAGCAGCGCCACTTCCAATGCTGTGCCCACCTCGCAGGTCGGTAGCTTTAACCCGGTCATCGAGCTGGGAGTAGGGCTCTCTTTGGGCGTCGGTAAGACGATCAATGAAGGGATCCTCAACGCCGGGCTGAGCCTGATGGCTGTCGGGGTATTCCAGGGAGTTCTTGCACGCTTCAATGTCAACGACAGCAGCATCTATTGGGGAGATGGGGATTATTATTACAAAGCCACGGGGACTTTTGGGCTAACCGGCCGTATTTATGGTTCGGTCAATTTTGCCATTATCTCGGCCAGCTTTGACCTTACGGCATACGCCTATATCACTATCGCGCTGGAATGTTACAATTCGATCGACATCAGCTTCACCGCCGGGGTAAGTATCTCCCTGACCGTAACGGTCAACCTGGGTTTGTTCAAGATCCATATCACGCTGAAATTCTCGGCGACTATCTCCGCGTCGTTTACGATCGGCTCCAACAATACGGCCAGCGCTCCATGGAATCAGGCTTTACAGGGTGGGGCGATCAGCACGCTCAGGTTGCCAGGAAGGTCGCGCAGGTTACCGGGCAGATCGCTTAGGTCAAACAGGTCGCTCCGGTCACCGGGCAGGTCACTGCCTGCAGGGGGTTTTTCACTGACCATGCGTCAGTCTATGTCGGCGGCCGTAACCACCAGCTACCAGATCCTTTGGCAGCCCCTTATTCAGGATGGCACGAAACCTGCGCTAAACCTGATGTATCTGCCCCTGCTCTCCCTTTCCAACGAAACGGGTGCCAATGTGACCCAGTTCATCAATCTTCTGTTTATCGATGCGCCGGACCCCACATCCGATACGGCGGGTCTCGATTCCAGTTTTACCTCGCTGGCTACCGCTATTCTGCAATGGGCTATCAACGCTATTGTCAACAGCAGCGCAACCAATACGACGGTCAGTAATTTGATGACACAGGCGGTTACTATGGACCAGTTGCAGGCCATTTATTGTTATCTCACATACGAGTCGGAAGCCTTTTTCCCGATCATGTATAGCAACAGCTCCGGCGGCAAAGAATATGATATCCGCGCCTTCCTGGAACAGTATTTTACGCTCAATATCCAGGCGAGCAACGTAGACGGTCAGACGGAGAATACGGCTACCGTCTTCCCAATGATCCCCGATCTGGTCCTTAATTCCAACCTGAACGGAACAGCCGGGACACCTGTTGACTTTACCGCCAACACCCAGCCATTCTCATACCTGGATGAAGTACAGGATCAGTTGAATCAACTGTCGGTGAACTATCAATCCCCGGCGGAATCGGCTAATGACAATCCTTCTGATTGTCCAACGGTGACGGATAGTTCCCTGCCTTCGTCTCCGCCCAATGTCTCCTTTTCGACCTTTATTATCCAGGATTATTTTGAGATGATGGTTAAGAACGTTGTTCAGGATGCCATCAATGCCTTTTCGAAGTTCAATTACGCCATTACCTCCACCATCACATTGGGAGATGTGGTCAATCATTTCTCCGCCGCGCCACTAAATAATACCGTCACTGCATCGGATATTGTTACGTCGAACGCCTCTGTTAATCTGAATACGGGGATCAGCTTCAACCTGGCCGGGATAACTTACCCCATTGCTGCCGGGGACAGCTTCACAAAGATCGTTGGGACATACAATGCCAGTCTTGCGACGGCAAACCAAATCACGGAAGCACAGCTGGGCACGACGTTTAATTCCGCCATCAACGGTCTGATCGTAAAGGGAACGGTCATTACGGTGAGCGGGTTTAATGCATATACCGTGATTGCCACCGATAGTCTTAATAGCATTACCGCTGCCCTCGTTGCTACGGCTGGCGCCACCGCCACCGTTGCAGATGTCATCGACGCAGTCGCCGGACAGACCGTACTGACCACGCTGGCGCTGATCGAGATCCCAACCCTTGTCTATATGACGGGTAGTTCGGATAATTTCCAGTCACTGGCTACAACCTATGGTGTCACAACCGATATGCTGGCGGAGGCCAATCCACAGGTGACCTTTAATTCCACTTCGCTGATCGTTCCGGGTATCACGACTCTTGGAGTAGCGGATGTCATCGATCAGGTGATCGTGCTGGCAAATATCAATTCCTATTCCAGCATGATCGCGCGATTCCTCCTGCATGGGTTGAATCTTCCCGATCCGGCCAACACTGCGACGGTAGTGCCATTATACGTGCTCACCGGTCAGCAGCTGGCTGTACCTGTCCTTCAGCAAAACGACCAGTACAATTTGCAACTGACGCCGGGCTCAGGAGGCAGCTGGATCAATCTTGCCGCCAATCCGCTTTCGCTGAATGTCGACAACAACGAGATCAGCCGCATCGCCGATCTGCTTACCATCGACCTGACCCAGGATACCAGTCCTCAGGCGCCTGCGCCGCTTGCGATGTACCAGGATGCCTATCTGGCCTTTACGCTGAAGTCGGAGATCCCCTGGCAATATCCGGGGACCCTGACCTTACCCATTGGGACGGCTTCCGGCCAGGTGGTCGGCAGCCCTTCGCTCTGGTATTTTCCCAATACCCTGACGGGTGTCCTGCAGACGGTGACAAAAGACCCGGCCCTGCAATTGCTCATCCAGACCCTGAATGCCGATGGACAAACCTATACACAGAGTTCTGTTCAGAACTATGGCTGGGCGACCCTGGTCAATATTGGTGTCGAAAAGATAACGGATAACAATATCCAGGCGCCGGTCTTTGCCAACACCTATAACCTGTCGGGTGCTTCGGGAGGTGACATCGTTTATCTCGAACGTATCGTGGCAGCATTGAACAGTGGCGCCGGGCCAAAGATCGATCAGATCCGGATCCTTTATGATCCCAACCCTTCCGGCAATGCTTCCACCGATGGGGTACAATGTATCTCGGATGGAGCCTATGAGATTGGAGTGGTGAAGATCAACCTTTCGACAGAAACCAACCCTGAGGTTTCCGGACAGGTTCTTGCACTTGCCGAAACGGCGACTGCCTATACACCTCCGGCGCCTAATACCCTGAATTCCTATATCGATTTCCTCTCTTATATCTGGGAATGCAGTATCGTGCGGAGCGGTGGATTCTATCTGTATTTCTATCAGACTGACGGAGGGGCGGGCCTGCCCGATTCTTTGTTCAGCGACAACCCGACGGTAAGCCTCTATCTGCTTATCACATACCAGGGTGCACCCTGGGGAGATTATCTGAATGCGGTGGCGGTTGGTGATCCGATCGATACGGAGACCTCGGTATTGTTTGTACAATCCGAAGCGCTGAAGACCCGTAATGCCATCATGCCTCCGGGTAGCACGGGCTTTCAGCTGACGATGGCAAATCCGGGTGCCTATACGCCGATCAACCCTTATCCGATACCGGCGAACACTGCAAGCGAGGCAAACGATCTTTTGTATCTTCAAAACCAGTTCAACCTCATCGGTTACCAGCTATTGGCTAATAGTTCCTTTTCCCGATCCCCAGAGAGCCTGATGCCGGTTGGTCCGATGAATAGCAGCAGTCCGTCGGCCCCACCACAGACCACCGATAACTGGCCATACCAGGGCACCTTGCCGGTCTATCCGTTTGCTATTTCACGCATTCAGCCGGCTGATCCTTCTTATCCACCTGCATCGGGTGATCCTTACAGCGGTATCGGCAGCAGTGTACAAATTCAGCTTTCGCTCGTCGACTTCTTTGGCAATCCGATCAACTCAAACATATCAGGTGCCGCAGGTTTGATCACTGCACCCATTGCCTATACGGACAATCTTATCGCGCTTTCTCAATGGCCGGGGATCACACCACGTTATTCCTTTCCGGTGATCGGCGGTTCGCCAAATATCCAGATCGATCTTTGTTTCGACACATCGCGGTATACCAATACGAACAACAATGTTTCGCCGCAAGACCTTGCGCTGGCGGATATGGGCACTTATGCCTCCATTTATTACCAGCTTATTCAGCCAGGAGTAGGCATCAGCTATCGCACCTCCTTATACAACAGCACAACCCAGCCTCTGGGTATTCCGCTGACGCCAAACCAGAGCCTTTCGGATTTTGCCGGGACGATCTACGCATATCTCGCCAATATCGCAGGAGGTAAGACACAGACTGTAACCGTGCCCGTCCCCTGGTCGGTCACAGCCGTAGTCAGTGCGTCCAATATGGCCAATATCTATGAACTGATCACGGACTTTACCATTCAACGGACAAGCTCGGTCAGTCCCGATTTTTCGGGCGTACCTGCAGTAAGTTCGGTGACGACCGTAATCGGCCCGATCACTCAGGCAACTTGTACCAGCGACGCCTCGACTACAGCAACACTGACGTATTTCGCGACTGGTTTTGAAGCCACCTTTGCCGCTACACCAGTGGCAGGCGCCTTCCTGAAAATCGCATCCGGCGTGGACAGCGACAATGTTGCGAGCAACGGCAATAATCAGAAAGTCTGGGTAGTCCGATTTGATGCAGCCGGGAAATATGGGATCAATGTGGCTTTTGACCAGGACTCTACGACATCCGCGCCGGCGGCTTATTACTATAGCCCTGCGCCATTGAGCACGAGCTTGTCGACACTCAACAATGTCCCGATCACCCCTTATGTGACGGGCCAGCCTTTTGTTTACAATGCTACGGCTCCAGGCAAAAATTTCTCAGCTGTAGATATGGATCAATGGGCCCTGGTCAGTTTGCAGGCTATTGACAACTTCCTTTCACCGCAGTTCTCCGTTCCGGCCTTCCTTATTGACAATGGAGTGACCTTGCAGGCCGTACTCAATGCAAAAGAAAACCTGGCGAACTATATCACCGGTACGGTGACAAATATCCTCGATCAGCCGCTGACCGAAGCGCAGATCGAGGGTGCGCAGGAGGTCTTTAACCAACAGTTGCTGATCAGTCTGGGTAATGCCTATAATATCAGCACGATAATCCAGCATCCGCTAACCGTAAGTTCGGACTATAACGGGTCCAATATACCGCCGTATAATAGTGATCTGAAAAGTCCCAATATCAGTGACCCGATCAATCCAAGGTTTTATGGTTCCATATATGGAGTCGATCCCCAGCCAGTGGGCAGTATCGGTGCGGGCACGGATGATCTTTCCAGTCAGTATTCTTTTACCAATTCCAAGATCCCATTGGGGAATGGAGCCTCGTGGGTCAACTACTGCCTCTATGTAAAAGATGCCGCTTCAGTCGAAAGCTTCCAGTTTAGCCAGATCGACTTCGTATTGTCCAATATCGAACACCAGATCGAGAACGTTCCCAATGTTGAAGGGTACCAGGCAAGCACCTGGCTGGTCTTTGCCATCCCGCTGGCAAATGATATGTTCAATACAGGTGGTATCGTGGATATCCCGGTTCCATTGCGTGCCTATCCCGTTCCACCCAGCGTCACATCGCAGTCCTCGCAGTATGACCCCAACAACGTCAGTGGTTCCACGACGACGATAGAAGCCGCGCTGCAATGGGGTTTCCTTTACGAATACAGCCAGCAGGAAGCTACGCAGGATATCCTCGAAGCACAGGTAGCTTTTAATACATCGGCTCCGGATAGTTATACCAGTGACTCGGACGATGCCTCAGCCGTCACCCTGATCGACGCCCTGGCCCAGTTCGTTTCGGTGTTGCCTGCCTTAAGCAGCGACTTTCTCAACTATGTAGCGCTGGTGACTCCCGACGATGTAACGGCAAAGAACAGCATTGCACAGAATGCACTGACGGCCGTCGAATCACTCGGAACATTAGCAGGACTACTGGCCACCGGATGGAGTACGTACAACCAGTTCAATCCCTGGCCGCCGGTCAGCAATCCGGAGCCGGACAGTATGGTCATGGCAGCCGCCGCAGATAAAGGCGTGAAATTTAATTATACCATTGCCGAAACAGAGACTGATCCGGGTGACCCGACTTCGCCCCTCACACTTACCGTCACCGCCGATAGCGGTAATCCGGCAGGTATGGCTACTCCGATGGTCACCATCAGCGGATATACCACCGTCACTTTGAGCCAGGATGGAGATGTCGTAAGTTATCAATTCCAGGCGTCGGATAAGACTTATCTCAGCTATGGCAACCGACAGGTGGTCAATACCCGCAGCTTTGCACTGACTCCACTGCAACTGATGACATACCAGGAAGGTTGGGCCGGGCTCCAGATCACGCGCAACAGCAACCTGGTTGCCGCCTATCCGACAAATAGCCAATTCCTTTATCAGACACCACTCGTGCGATTCTACACGCCACTGACGCCATTGCTGACTGCCAATGCGCTGATCGACATTTCGGCGATCAATAGCAGCGGAAAGCCCGAAGCGAATTATATGGCCGTGCAGATGCAGAACCTCTTCAATGCGATCTTTGCGGGGTATTCACTGGGTAAGCCAACGATTCGTTTGGAGGCCTTGTATTCGTATAACCTGAGTGGTTCCGCCTCCTGGAACCAGATCGATCTGCCGGTATTCCTGGCGCTTCCTTTTAAACTGGATCTTTCAACCGATCTGAATATCGGGAATGGACCGCCATACTGTACCATGACGCCGACCCCTTTCCTTTGCACCGTATCCAATACGCTGGTGAGTTGGTTCAATTCCACAAACCCCTCCCCGCAGAATGGACAATTTACCCTGAAGCTCATTATCTATTCTGCATCGGATGCCACTACACCATTGATAACGATGACCGATCTGTCACTGGCTATTACGCAGATAAATGAATTGAACGGCACTGGCAGCTAACGCGAGAAAAAAACAGGCGTCCAATCGGCTTTGCGGGGAAAACAATATATTTGGTATCGAAGGCTGATTTGTCATACCAAAATTATGCTAAAGCTCCGTTATCTGCTGCCGGTCATCGTGCTTATAGGATTTCTATTGCTGTGGTACATGGTCTCTTATCTGAACCTGTTCCCGGGCTATGCATTGCCTTCGCCAATAGCCGTAGTAAAGAGTTTTGAGGAGGAAATGCTGGCCGGCCGTCTTCTGAATGATATCATCGCCTCCTTATGGAGGGTTGCGGTGGGCTTTGTGATCTCTGCCGCTCTTGGCATACCTGCCGGTCTCTGGCTTGGACAATATATCCATGCAAGACAGGCCTTTGTCCCCCTGTTCAACTTCTTCCGGTTTCTTTCGCCGCTGGCCTGGATCCCTTTTGCCATACTCTGGTTTCACATCGGCGACAAACCCGCCTTCTTCCTGATCTTTATGGCTACTTTTTTTCCGCTGGTCCTGGCTACAATGGCGGCCGTCGCTACGATACCAAGCATCTATTTCCGTGTAGCACAGGATTATAATTATAAAGGTATTGCCCTGCTGAGCAAAGTGATCTTTCCGGCCGTACTTCCCCAGGTCATAACTGCTCTTCGGGTCAGTTACGGCATTGCCTGGGTAGTCATTGTGGCTGCGGAAATGGTGGGCTGCCAGGACGGACTGGGTTATGGCATCTGGGAGGCGCGCAACGGACTGCGGCTGGACTCCGCCGTTTGTTATATGATCATAATAGGATTGCTGGGCATGGGGATCGATCGCCTCCTGGCTCAATTTACCAAACTACCAAATGTACGCTGGGGCTATGAACGATAAATCATCCGCCAGCCGACTCGTACTGGAGAACGTCTCGCACCGCTTTGGCGCTGTACCCGTCCTGGATAAGCTGAGCCTTGCCGTTAATCCCGGGGAAGTAGTGGTCCTGGTGGGACCTTCCGGCTGTGGTAAAACGACGATCCTGAATATATTATCCGGTTATATCTCGCCGGTAGAAGGTACAGTCAGCAGGAACGGTATTATCCGGACGGTCTATCAGCAGGATGGTCTCTTCCCCTGGCTCACCGTTTCGGAGAATATAAGCATGGGATTGCGGTCTGTGCAAAGTGCCGCACGTCGTGCGCAGGAGCTGCCTGATCTGATCCGGCTGATCCACCTGGAAGGTTTCGAAGATCATTATCCGCACCAGTTGTCGGGAGGAATGAGGCAGCGCGTTGAGCTGGCCCGGGTGCTTGCGGGTGACTCCGACATTCTTTTGATGGATGAGCCCTTTTCCGCGCTCGATTACCAGACAAGACTCCGGATGAGAAGGGAATTGGGGCGTTTGCTCGAGCTGCGGCCAAGGACCGTCATCTTTGTCACACATGATATCGAAGAGGCGGCACAGCTGGCCGACCGTGTGCTGGTATTATCCGCCAGGCCCGCGACTATCTGCCGCGAATTAGTTATAGAGGCGCCCCGTCCCAGGGACCTTACCGGCAATGCCGTCATCAGCGCCATGAAAGAGATCCTGGGCGAGCTCGGGTTGTAGGGGCCTGGTAAGGCAAATAGATAGAATTAAACTATATTTAAGGATAAATCGATGAAGAAATTATCCATTGGCCGGCTGATCATAGGGGTCCTGCTCTTACTTACCGGGCTGGGGTTGCTTCGTTATCGTCCCTGGGATCACAGCGGCGCCGCGACTGCGCGGGATATGATACATGAAGGATCGAACGCGCTGGCGCAGCGCGAGCTTACGGTCGGTTTCCTGCCGGTGACCTGTCATCTTACCTGCCCGGTCACCGATTATGCTTCAAAGACGACAGTCTCCAATACCAATTTCAATTCCCGTTTGTTCTCGGATTTTCCGACGGTGGTCAGCGCCCTGGAAGCCAAACAGGTGCAGGCGGCGTTCATGATCGTCCCCCTGGCTATGAAACTTCGTGAGCAGGGTGTACCGGTGAAGATCTGTTACCTAGGCCACCGGGATGGATCGGAGATCGTCGTTGCAA
>Ga0307510_10004103_pt1 | contig 17089 bp, 13 predicted proteins | sample 12_EM_MG_FD_207224 | JGI IMG/M metagenome (GOLD analysis project Ga0307510, IMG submission 207224) | Populus trichocarpa ectomycorrhiza microbial communities from riparian zone in the Pacific Northwest, United States - 12_EM | ecosystem: Host-associated > Plants > Roots > Unclassified | place...
GTTTAGTGACAATTCTCTTAGCAATGAATGAGTGGGTGGCACCCGGATCAAACAACACATGCACATTAAAATTATTCATTAGTAGTGTACCTGCCACCACATCTGATGCAGCCCTGACCTCCTCCTGTGTCAGGTGAAAGAACCTCCCCGGGGTCCGATCATTTTGTGCCCCCGGTCTCCCTCGACTGGAGTTCCTCCTGATTGAGAAGATCTCACTGGCCTATTCACGATGACTGACTGTTGGTGGATCTGACTAGGCTGCCTATAGCTCTGTACCTGTCCAGTGTTCTTTTTGGGGCAGTCCCTCTTGTAATGACCTCTTCCACCACAGTAATGACACCCTTGACCCAGATACTGGCAGTTCCTCCACCTATGACCCTCTCCTCTGCACACAAAGCATCGCCCGAGGGAAACTGAGCAGTCCCCAGGGTGTTTTTGTCCATATTTTACACAAAAAGGATAGTCAACACCCTTGCGGTCACCAGTCCCAGTTGAAGAGTTTTCCCTCGAGTGCGACTGTCCAACCATCACCCTCCCACTTGAGTGTTGGTGGGGCGGTAATATCAAACTCCCTTTTTTCATGTACTGCTCAAACACTCCACTTTTTCCTTTCTTCGGGAGTGGTGGTCTGCCGCTGAAATAGTCCTCATCTCTCTTTTTGCTAACACCCTGATATCCCCTTTGGCTTTCTCCAATACAAGCCTCCAGAGCTTGTGCAGCCTCAATCAACTCCCTCACAAATTTAAACCGCAAGGCGATCAATCCTTGTCTCAAATCCTGTCGCAAACCATCTCTCAACTTCTCAATCATATGTTCCTCTATTGGCATATAGTGTGGAGCGAACAATGAGAGGTCATGGAATCTCTTTTCATACTCCAATACCGACATATCACCCTGTCTTAGTGCCAAGAACTCTTGTTCTTTCACCTTGCGATGGTACTTGGAATAAAACTGATTCTCAAACTTTTTCTTGAAGTCACTCCAAGTTAGTGTCTCGGTTGCACGCCTCAGCTGAACTGTTTCCCACCATGTCATGGCCCTATCGGACAGTAACTGGGTTGCATAATTTACCCTTTTGCCCTCGGGTATGCTTATTTGAATCATGGTCTTTTCTACCTTCCTAATCCATCTTCCAGCTATCTCTGCATCTTGTTCCCCCATATACGGTTCACAGCCCATTTCCCTCATACTCTTGACTACTCGCACCAGTTTACCCTAAAAAATTGCGTCGCTGCCGATTCTAGAAATCGGCAGGGAAAACTAAGTCATCAATTCTCTATATATATATATATGTATATATATATATATATATATATATAGATATACATATATATATATATATACATATACATATATATATATATATACATATACATATATATATACATATACATATACATATATATATATATATTCTTTTGGGTGTTTACAGATTCTGAGTTATCTGTTGTTGCTACAATTTGAACTTGAAAACGATCATTTTAAATCTTGGACTCTTCATAAAAGTTTTAGGCCTATATAAGGCTCTCCATACATATAAACCAGACCTAAATCCAAGTTCTATAGCTCCAGTTATGATCCAATAACCGAATGGTGTTCCAGTTTGGACTGAACCAGCATCTCTTTTCTAAGCTTAGCCCTCTCTTTGTCTTCTCAATTTCAATAGTTAAACTCATCAATCAATCCTTTGATTTACGTGATAGACCTGCATTTAAGATGAATATTTACCATAAATTAAAGGTATCTTAAATTATTAGACATGTTATTAGAGTTAAGGAGATATTGATACTTCAAGTGTAAAATGATGATATAAAACCTTGATAAAAATGCACTTTTAAGTATTAATCAATTAGTCTTCTAATAAGAAAGCCCCCAAAAATACTCTACTTTACCCAATTATTAATCACACCAAAACAAGGAAATTTCTGTTTACCGGATTGAAAATCAAATATGATGTCCGTATACTATGAGACTACATCATACAATTCTTCACTTAACAGTCTAAAGGTGCAACATCCCTTTCAGTTTTATCTTTGATGAAGTCTTTTCTGTTATTTTTTTTTTTTGTATTGATGATAACTTGGTAAGAACCTTCGGTTGCAATAAAAAAAAGTTTTACAATCATTTGTTAAGGTTGCCTTATTGTTTTCTATACAATAAGGACAAACTACCATGTGTGCTCCATCACAAAACCATTTCATATATAGAAAAATAATTTATAGTCTATATCAAAGTTGTTTTCATTTAAAAATTATGTTTTCTTGTGACATCATACGTTAAAGGTCTGAATGACCATAACTATTTCAACTCATCAATTAATGGTTGAAGATAAACATCTATATTCCTACTTGGACTGTAAGGACTAGGTATGATTATAGATATGAACATGAATTCTGACCTCATACACATCCTCGAGGGCAAGTTGTCAATTATTAGTATGACTAGCCAACAAGAATAGAGTACAACAAATAACCAAGATGTATGTTCTGTGGTTTCATTAAGAACTAAGGATAAACCTTATTAAACTGCTTCTAAGTTTCACCATGAAAGGTTGCACCATGACTCCATCCTCTATATTGTGTGAATAATGTCATTTCATGTGCTCAAATATCTTTGTAGAGATAAATAACCTTTATAGCCTAGGAGTGATTGGGAACTGTCTCAGTTTCTTGTATGCGACAAGTGTCCTTCCCTTACCTATATTGGGTTTATACCGAGCATGCCTACATGTTTTACACTTGGTTAAATTTTCATCTTTACCATAATATAACATGCAAAAAATTTGGCACATATTAATTTTTTGGTATCCTAGGTCAAGGAGTTTCATCATGTGTTTTACAACATAGAAGTTCTCTTTCAGCTTATTTCCATAAAGTAAAATGCTTTTTTCCCATTTGATTATGCTATCATAATCGGCTTCATTCATACCACAATCAGACTTGATGTAAATATTTGTGCAATAGCCGATAATTTATTTTAATTTGTGTATTCATCACATAATGGTTTATAAAAATCTCTTAGAAGATAAAAAAAAAAAAAAACCCTAGCTGCATTTACATTTGATTCTTTATCTACACGTGAACCTTCACTTGAATAACCAAGATCCATACTCATTGCATCCATCATTATACTCCTATAATGATTACTATTATCTTCTAAAACTTCATATATGTTGTTACAACTAAATGTTGAGCCAACAATCTTTTTTGACATGGTGGATTTTTTCTTAGAAGATGCATCATTATAACATCTGATTGATATAGCTTTTTGTTTTTACACTTCACACATTGTCATCTAATTCCACCTCTATTAATAATCTTTAGATTTGAGAGGGTAAAATTAATAAAACCATCAACCCCTTTATAATAATCTTCCATTATAATAATCATTGAGTTGATTCTCGATACATCCAAAAATGATTATTCATTACTTAGAAAACCTATATAGAATAATGATAAGAACATTTGTTAATAAAATAACAATCAATTCAAAATTCAACTTTGGTAATTAAAAATGAGTTCACAATCTAATAACAAATTATTATTTTTGTATAAAAATGTAACGATGCATCAAAATATTAACTAAATAAATTCAATTAACAATATTTAATCGGTACCCAACTAATTATCTATCATTTTTTTAATTCAAACTTATTCAATCTAAATTAATACCATTTAATTGTTATCAATTCTATAAAAAAATCAATTCTCTAAAATTTCCAACATAATAATAAAATTGACAAAATATAAATAGCCCATCATATCTTTCATTATAACACACCTAGGTTATAAAATCAATTTCATCAAATCACAAACAAATTTAAATTTTCCCAAATTACAACATGCAAATCAAACTTTAATTCTATATGTAAAGGTTGTGAAATACTTCAATATATAATCAAACTACACTACAAATACTTAAAACAAATATTAATACATTATCTTAAAACATAAACGGGTAGGTTTGTTTACTTGGTGTAGGGAATATTTAGAGAGAAAAAATGATACCAAGATAATGATGCTAAACACTATGAAGTGTTGGGTGGTTGAATTTATGATAATAGGGTCTAGATTTGTGGTAAAATAGGTAGGAGTGCTGTTGTTTTGATTTGTGGTTTAAGAGAGAGAGGAAGAAAAAAAAAGAGAGAAGGAGGTTGAAGTCGGTTATAACACTTTTAAATTTATGGATAAATATTCGACGGAATATTGCAATGGAAAATGTCGTCGGTGAGTCTGTTGGAAATTGATGACATGTCATATTAACATTGGAATCACCGACATAATATTTTTTTTATTTTTTTTATTGTATCAATGATTCTATCATTAATTATTGATGAAATTTTTTCCATTGGTTATTACGTTGGAAATTGCAGACATAAATATTATGTCGCTATTATAATCGAATATTACTAATGAAAAATATTTCGTCAGTAATTTCGTTGTCATCCATATGCTTTTCACTAAGTCTTTTGAATGCTAATCATTTCGAAATATTATTGTAAGAAAATTATATATTTGGTTATCAATATTTTATTATTTTTATATTTTAATTATAATTTTATTTATGCATGATTTTTTTTTTATCTATTTTGCTTATTGGTACAATGTTATTTTATATTTTAAATATTTACGTGTTAGTTATCTCACAATATGCAAAAAGTGAGATCCAATGAAAAAATAGTTGAAAAAATATTAATAATCATTCAAATATAAGTAAAAAATTTCAGCAACTAAAATGGATAGAATTTAAAATGAGACACTCAAATGAAAAAATAATAAAAAGTTAAAGACCAAATATGCTTATTTTCCTATTTGATGGAATTCACTTTACCATGTATCATGATATAACTAGCACACATTAGCACCTAATAGACTCAACCAATAGTAGAAACTCAAATAAAAATAAATAAAAATTCAATAACTTAAATGGATAAATTAAAAATGATGCAATCAAATAAAAAAATTAATAACAAACATACACTTTTCTTATATTATTTCATGTCTGATCGTGTAGTAGTGTACTTGTTACATATAAGAGCAATTAAAAGTAAATGACCCAAGTCTCCATCTACCGTGTATTGACCTGACCTTATTCAGGTTATGCTATGGTTTCAAAGAATAAGTCTTAACATTATCTAGTATTGCAAATCATCACTTATTAACAATTTGAAATCATGTAGCTTAACTGGCAGTAGGGCCCCCCTCCTCCCAAAGATCTCATGTTCGAACCTCTCCTTTATAATTAAAAAAGAAAACAATATGAAATCATTAAACATCCTGACTCCATTTTATACTTGCATGAATTCTATTCATTTATGGCATTGTTTGGGGGATTCGACCAAGAGGTTTGCCTCTTACCGAACATTCAGCCAACCATATCCCACCTGATTGGACTTTTCATATGAGATTTTATTTTTATTGTTTAAAACATCATAAATAGAGAACACTAGATTATTATGCTCCACTAAGAGTGTGGTTAAATTTTTCTTGAACATAAAATAATATTTAGATGTTACTAATATTTTTCTTCTAGTGGAAAAAAAAAATTAAATCGTGTGAGGGTTAGCTAGATGTAATCTAGTTAACTTTGCGAGTCTAAAAGCAACCTGTAATAATAACCCATAAAAACATAGTTTAACTTAAAAACATTTCAAGATGACATCTTTTTTTAATATTAAAATAACAATAAAGAAAGAAAACCAAAACAAATTATAAAACCTAATTCTCAATTAACCCAATATTGAATGATGAAATTAAAGAAAAATAAATTAAAAAAGACTTAAAAAGTGACCCGAGATAACCAGTCAAACACGTGACCTGAGTTATAAGACTGAGATAACCTTATAAAAAGCAAATCATAACAAATTATAAAGTCCAATTTTCAAATTTGCCTAGTGGTTAAGGATGAGATTAAAAAAAATAATTAAGAAAAGAACATGAAATAATAATTATGAACTTCAATTCCTAATCGACCATGTCTGGTCAAATGTTGAACGATGAAATTTATAATAAAATATTAATTAAAATGACAAAACAATAAGCCGAGTTAACATGCTCTTAAGCATTATTCTTTGGTCGTGAGGCCGGGATAACCCCAAAAGAAGTAAACAAAAATAAATCATGAAGTCTAATGCCCAATTAAACACAATATTAAGTGATGAAATTGAGGAAAAAAAGTCAATTAAAAAAATTGGGTCAATTGGGTTAGCCTGTCAAACTTGTGATCCTGGTCAAGAGATGAGGACAACCCAATAAAAAGCGAATCCAATGTTGAAGGATATATGACCCTGATCATAAGACAAAGATAACCTCTTAGGAAAAAAAACTTGATTTGACTAAGGTTAAAATGTCAAAACTCGCGACCCTAATCATGAAACCAATATATTGATACGATTCAGGAAAGGTCAAATTCGGATTTTGACGTAAAAAGTGCATCTATCAAGTTTTACGGCAACAGTCATAATTCTCAATCCGACCGTTGGATCGGGTTGAAAGTTTACATGGAGTCGTCTGACATGTCCTACGTTGGGTTAGAATTTCAGGTCAATCGGAGTTCGGGAAGGCATCGAAACATGGGTCAACAGAGGCTGTATGAATTTTGTTATTTACTTCCTTTTGACTTGTGGACTTCCTATTTGGCTAGGATTCTTTTCCTAAAAGGATGTGGCAGCTTATTTTGGGAATCTCCTATTTCTACAAAGATCTTCAATGGGCTACAACATAGTTTCCAAGTGTAGCAAGGATTCATAAATGTTTTAGAATCCTTTTCTTACAAGGATTCCTTATTCATCATAGCTACAAAAAAAAAAAAGATTTCAGAATTAATTCTACCTTCAGATTTGATTCTCCTAGCTTATATGGGACTTCTAAAGGGCATTAAATCTAATCCTATTATATTTAGGATATTAAATTTGGATTTATTATTGTTATTATTATTTTCTTCTTAGTTTAGGGTTTATTTATATTATTTGGATTTAATTGTAAGTGGGCATCATATAAGTCCACATAAGGGGTCCATTAGGGTTTATTTTAGTATGGAGTCACTATAAATAAGGGCATAACCAGACATGTAAGGTTAGACAATTCAGATTAATAAAACTTCTTATTTGCCGTACTTTGTGTGTGTGGGTGTCGGTGAGATAATCTCCCTTCCATGGTTCTTTAAAGAACTGAAAAACGACTTATCGAAGAACAACTATCTTCGTGGCGTCATCCTTATACTTCTCGTTCATGAATCAATATTTGTTGGGTAGGGGTCTCCGTTTTCAATAGTGTTGGTGCTTAGGTACAAGTTACCTTTGTGTCACACTCCTATCAAACCTGATTTACTTGGCTTTCTGGGAATTGGTGTCTTTGCGTGTGGGTTGCGTGACCATGTGATCACGAGGTTCGTATCATATATCCTCATAGAAACCAAATAAAAACAAATTTTGAAACTTAATTCCAAGCCGATCCAATGTTGAATGGTAAAATTGGGAAAAAAAAAGTCAATAAAAAAAACATAAAAAATGACCCTAGTCAACTTAAGCTAACCCATTAAGCACTATTCTCGAGTCATGATGCCGGAATAAACTAATAGAAAGCAAACAAAACAAATCATGAAGCCTAATGATCACATTTTGGAACTTAATGCAAATTTGACCTATTATGTAATTTTTACGTAATAGAATTGAAACTCAGACTATATGCTCTCAAAATGACCTCATATTCAATATTTAGTGTTCTGATACCAAACAAACAATGAATCTCAGTTTATAGGTCGTTCTCTTATGTCTAAGTACTCAAACCTTGTATGATCAGTTTATAGCAGAATTGAACCTCAAATTAAAACGTCAAGCAAACGATATCAAACTAAACCCAAATTTAAAATATGGTGCGATCTCACCACCAATTGTTATAATATGAAGTTTCAATCGATTCTAAGGTGGTTTGCTTATGGTTCAGTAAGAGTTGTGTTTCTGTGGCAAAATTGAACCTAGAATAGCAAACAACATCAAAATAAGCCCAAATTTAATATATGGTTGAACCTCGAATAGCAAACAACATTAAAATAAGCTCAAATTTAATATATGATGCGATCTCACCCCCAGTAGACATAATATGAAGTTTCCATTGATTCTGAGGTGGTTTTCTTATGATTCACCAAGAGTTGTGTTTTTACGATAGAATTTAATCATCCTTCAAATTTCATCTAATCTCTTTCTTTCTTTTTTATATGCTACTGATATGATTAGAGACAGTAAAAACATGAAATATAACCCCCCCTTTTTTTTCGCTTAGGTGCCACAGACACAAAGGACAAGAAGATGAACAACACAAACACTGAAAAACTTAAAGGAACACTAAAAAAACAAAAATAACATAAGGATATGACCTTGTCTTGGAGCCTAGCTCTAATAGCAACTGATGCGAACCTCGTGATTACGTGGTCACACAACCCACAATTAATATTGAAATCTCATCCTATAAAGTCACAATAGGTCTAATAGGAGTGTGACACAATAAAAACTTGTCACAAGGCACCAACATTATTGGAATGAAGTAGAATGACGTCACGAAGCCAATTAATTTTTGATAAGTCAGATTCAGTTCATTCAAGAAGTGAATAATGCAAGAATTACTCTCACACGTTAAAACTGAAAAATTCAGAAGTAATATTTATTAATTGTTGCCAAAATTTAAATAGTTCTTGAAAAATTAACCCTGATGGATCTACCCTAATGGACTGATTTGGCCCACCTACAAAACTGACCCAAAAACCTTAAACAAAAAAAACACATAACCTGATCTAAACAAGCATTGGATCCTAGCTGAAAACAGAGTATTAATTAAGCCCAAACAAGCCTTGGACTGTAGCTAACAAAATAAAATAAAGCACATAATATTAAATCCATGTTCTGCCATGAGAAGAACAGAAAGAAATAACATATTACAAAAATGATTCAAGGCTTATTTATAGCCTTCCATTCAACCCATTAATACTAGAAACAAAAGCAAAAGGTAGCCACCCATGTTATTTCCAGGTTGTAGTAGGATTCTTTTGTTTCCTTTGGTGTCCTCAGCTCATGGCCCAAATAAGGTTGGATTGGCCCCCTGTTGCACATGGATAAGATGTATGAGGGCCTCCTTTTGATACTCCAATGCACCTTTCAAATCTGACTTGGTTGAGACCTTTAAAACTAATATATTCAATGCCTTTCTCTTGGACCGAGTGATTGGACCATTTGGAACATGTAATGGGTTCTTGTTGGTGTTTCTGGGATGGTCTATAACACTAATTCTCAATGAACTCGTTATTAAATGATGAATTTGGAAAAGAAAATTTAATTAAGAAAAGAAAACCTGAGTGAATCGGTTAACCCGCTTAACCTGTGATTCGTGTAATGAAAGTGAGATAACCTAATAAAAAATAAATCTAATATTAAATGATGGAATTAAAATAAAAAAAACAAAGTATTGTTCTAATGAATAGTGTTTTGTGATGAGAGATATGGTAAAAACCGCTCTTTTAGTTTTTTTTTTTTGTTATTTTGCTGACTGCAGGATTTCATCCACTAAAAGAACTTTTTAATTTGGCCAAGAACTAATATGGTTCTTAATTTCAGGGTCTCCATGCGACAAATGGTTCACAACTTCAATTTTAAATGGCAATTACTATTACTTAATACAACTAAAACACTTGGGAAACTTGATGGTGTTCCACTATTCATGTGAATAAAATATAAATAGTGAAGCATCTCTATCTTTGTTTTTCTTTAATTTTTTTTTAATTTTTTTTTCTAATTTCATCCTTGAGTTTTTTCATTGGTTTTTGTTTCAATTTCACCTTTCAATATTTGCTTGCTATTGAATTGGTCTTCATAATTTATTTTGGCTTACTTTCTATTAGTTATTGTAGTCTCAAATGAACATGTCAATATTTGGTTGATTTTAAATTGGACTTCATGATTTATTCTGGTTTGCTTTCTATGAGGTTATCGTAATCTAAAACAAATATGTTGGCATTTGGTTCGTACTTGAATTTATGAACGTCTATTTTGTTTTCATATAATTAAGAAAAAAATAGTTTTAAGAAAACAAAGTTATCAAAACGCAATGGAATCCATGACTCGAGTTGTTGGTTTGGTGAAATAAATCACGAAGCCCAAGTCGATCAAATATGTCGACGTATTAATATTAAAAAAAAAGATATCATCTTGAATTTTCTAAAAAAACTAAACCATGCCTTTTACTCTCTTTTTTGGGTTGCCTTGGCTTTCGACAAGTTGACTAGATCATATCAAGACAACTTATACATGATTTAGTTTTAAACTCGAGCTAAACAAGGAGACAAGTCGAGAAGTTTCAAGGTTGACCCACTAAATCACGTTTAATAATAATAAGTCAACGTTTACTTCTTTTTTTAATTAATTTTATTCTTTAGTATTTGACTGATTTTGAATTGGTATTTATAATGTATTTCAGTTTGTTTGCTATGAGGTTATCGCAGTCTTAAATAAACATGCTGTTATTTGGTTGGTACTCAATTTTATAAGCGTCTATTTTTGTTATCATATCATTAAGTAAAAAATATTTTAAACAAGTAAAGTGTGAAATCAAGTGAAGTCCATGATCTAGGTCTTTGGTTTGGCAGGTTAAACCGTAAAGCTTAGGTCGATATAATATGTCACCGTCTTAATTTAAAAAAAACAAAGATGTCATCTTGAAATTTTTTTAAAGCTAAACCATGATTTTTACCAATTATCCAGATTGTTTTTAGGCCTGCTAAGTCGTCTGAGTCGTGTTGAGACAACTCTCACATGATTAATTTAAAACTCGTGCTAGGAAAACAATTGAGTAGTTTGTTTTTAAAGTTGACTTACTAGGCCAGGTTTAATAACAATGACAAAGAACTCCTCATGACCTAGACAACTTTTTTAGGTTTAATTTTTTTTTTATCCAACTCGCAACATAATATGAGCCAAGAAAATAGTTTATAAATTATTTTATGTGTTACTACACTATACCCATAAATAGAGTTTCTATTTGTCACTAAATTCTAAGATGGAATTATAAGTGTTAATTAAAGACGATATTATAATTATACCCAAAGTAATATAGTTGAAAACTTGTTTTTCAAAATAGCACATTTTATGAGATATACTGGTTAGATCAGTATAACCACTAAACACATAAGTCAGACCTACATATTCATTTGACACACAAGTTAGACTTGCGTGTTTCATAATTTGTCGCGCCAATAGCATTTTTCCAGCCTTTAAAATATCTACAAAAATAAAAACTCAACTTACTCAACAAGTCATATCCAACACAATTCAAAACCAATTCAACACAAATCATACAATTTGTAATTCAATTTTAATTCTAGTCAATTCATAATTAAAAAAATCAATTAATTTATTATATAAAAAAAATCAATTTTCATAACTAAACCCAATGCTAGTTAAATGATATACTGATCATGGCTCAATTATCTATATAGATCATTTTGTATCTTAGTTTTGCATTTCTTATTCCTTTTCAATAATTGCAACTTGTATTCAACATTGATCATGTCAACTTAGTTTCAATAATCAAGTTTATGCTTTATTTTAATATAATCATTAGTTCGATTCAAATCTTTTAGATCATATATTTTGGCACTCTAGATTAGTAGTTGAGTCATTTTCCCTTGTTTTTTTTTTCATTTAACCTAGTCAATGTGGTGTATTCAATACCAAGTTTTTACCATGTCAACATAGCCTACTTATATCTTTCATATCATAGCCTCTGTCCAAATACCTGATTTTCTCATGTATTTTAGCCTCCATCCAAACAACTGATTATATTACCAAATTTATTACATTAGTCTTTGTCCAAACAACCACTTAATCAATATATTTGTATCCATAGTCTCCATTCAAACAAGTTATTCTATGACTTTGCGATCGATCAATTTACTAGTGAATATATATTATTGTAGTCAATTTAAAATTTACACATTGATTTTTTTTTGTTGTGGTTGAATTCGAATTCACACTTTGAGTTACTTTTGCGGTTAATTTTTGAATTACATATAAATTACCGTCGTTGTGGTTGGTCATAAATCATACATGGATTAACATCGTTTTGGTCGGTCATAAATCATACATGGATTAACATCATTCTAGTTTGTCATAATTAATACATGGATTACCTTTGTTGCGGTTGATTACCTATTATATATAATTTATTATCGTTATGGTTGATTACAAAACACATACATTTTATCATCGTTGTGGTCAATCACAAATCATGTAGGTACATTACCAAATCACATACAATTTCTTGTCTCGTAGGCATGAAATCTCATAATAAGCAAGTATACACAACACAACAATTTTTTCATGAAAAGCTAACAATTATGAAAACATCTTAAATAGTTAAAAAGACAAAGGGGCGACCCTTGAGCTCCTATTGTACAAGCTCTTGGAAAGTCAAGTCTCACTCCATGCTCTTCTCCTAGAACTCCTAAACAATAACAATTAGTTTTCATATTATTAATTAAAAATTCAACCTTAGAAATCTCCATATTTTCTAAAATTACAAATTAATATCCACACATCACAACCATCAATTTACATTACAATTCATAGGTTAATATTCATGTAATCAAATTAAATCCACACTTAGAACTTTTACACTACCAATTTCAAACTCTACCAATTAAATCAAACTTGACATGCAATTTCTCCAACTTGCATACAAAATTAAACTCAACCTCATTCATTCACCAACAACACACAAAACATTAAAACAATACAATTTAAATTGTTTATCAAGGTTATCTTCCAGAAATTTTTCAAAATTCTCTAATTAACAATTTGATCAATGTTGACAGCACCCCAAAATTTGTCATACCTTTCTTAATTCCCTTTATAGTGCATTTACTACAATGTTTAACACTTTCAAAACACCACAAAACAATTCATTTTTAACACTCACCTATACCTTTTAAACAAAGACATCTAAACTTTCATAATAATAAGGGAATATCATGAGAACATTGATTTTTTTATCTATTTTCTTTTTAATCCAAAAATGAATAACCCAATTCAACCCTAAATGAACTAATGACTAAGCCCAATACCAACAATTTAATATAACATGCCTAGTCTTTTCAACTTATATTCTTAATTCTTTCATCATACAACTAATCTAATATACCACCATTTACTTTTATTTTATTTTTATATTTTTTAAATATAATATAACACCAAAACGAAAGTTCAATTTCCTAAAATTTCAAAATCCTCAAATCTAACCATTTTCCAATTATAACGAAGCTTATGATTAAATGAAGGTCTCCTCACTTTATTTTTCAACCATTTCAATTTCAAATTCCAAAAACACAAAAACCAAACCAATAATTTATCATAACATCCACACTCCATGCTTCAACATCTTTTCTTCCACATCAACAATACATAACACACTTAAGATTTTATATTCCTATATTTTCCAAAACATGTCCATAAACATCTAGTCATGCTATAACCCAAATTCTATCCCATTTAAATTAACTTGCGAAATCACACATCATCAATTAATACAAAAATCACATAATCAAACCAGATTTCAAATTCTCCATCTTCCTAATTATTTAATTTCGGCCATACTTAGAAAAATTCAAGACAACCATTTAAAATCTTTAAATGAATTCCAATCATCTTTAACATTGTTTAAAACACCAATTTCACTTATTTTCTTAAATCTCCATATTTATCTTCTTATTGAATTATCCAAAAGACCCATTACCAAAAAAATAACATATTATACATAAATATCAATTGACCTCAAATATAAAAGTATGAAGGGCATACCCCACGAAGTACACAGGCTGATTACCCAGGTCAAACTGACCAAAGGTAACTGGAAAAGGCAACAAAATCTAAAATAAAATCAAAAGTAAAAACAACAAATTGCCAAGATAAACAACTAGTTGACCAGTCAATCAATTTTTAGGAAAACTAGTAGCGATCAACCGATTGTGTGATCTTGATCTTGATCTTGATGAACCGATCAACTAGTTTCTACAACAGAACCGAGAAGTAGCAAAAGTAATGACACCTCAAGACATTAGAAGACGCTAAATGGATATGAGGGCAGCTGAGATATGATATCTTGGTTGAAGCTGAATCAAACGAGATCGAAAGAGCTAAAAAAATATCCTCACATACATCCTGATAGGGTTGATAGATCTAATCAAGGACTTGGTTGTTCCTTTCATATCAGATGAAGGAAACCATTGTTGGGAGGACTAATGATGCAAGTAGATGCAAAAAACTCCTTCGTTTTCAAGTGCGTGTATGCCCATTATAGTAGAGGTCGCTATGTGATGGAAGGCCAGCCAAGATAGGTCCTGCTCGTGATAGCACCCCAAACTACAGTAGAAAATGAGCATTGAAAGAATAAGTGGTCATGTGTCTCAATATGCGACCTAAAAAAGATACATACCGAAGAGTGAATGATCTGAAAGCATGCATCCTATCCATAGTGTGAAGACAACTCATAGAAGCAAGCCAAAGGATAAATAAGTGTCTCATGATGAATAATTGGAAGTAGATGATGCAAACCTCGTGATCACGTGGTCACGCAACCCATACACAAAGACACCAATTCCCGGAAAGCAAAGTAAATCAGGTTTGATAGGAGTGTGACACAAAGATAACTTGTACCTAGGCACCAGCACTATTGAAAACGGATACCCCTACCCAACGAATATTGATTTGCGAACGAGAAGTATAAGGATGATGTCACAAAGCTAGTTGTTCTTTGATAAGTCGTTTTCAGTTCTTTAGAGAACCAAGGAAGGGAGATTATCCCACCAACACACAAGAAGTGCGACAAAGAAGTTTATTGATCTGAAAATTGTGTAACCTTACATGTTTGGTTATGCCTTTATTTATACTGACTCTAGACTGAAACAAAAACCTTAATGGACCCCCCTTAAGGCGGACTTATATGAAGCCCATTTACAATTGATCCAAATAAGTAATAATAACCCAAAGACTAAGAAGAAAATAATAAAAAACAATAAAAATCCAAAAATTACCATCCGAAATATGCTAGAATCAGATTTGTCACCCTTAAGAAGTCCCAAATAAACTAGAAGAAATCTAATTTGAAAAATTTGTGTTGCTGCCCCCTTTAATGTCCTTGATTAGCTTGGATTTCCTTGTTTAACTTGGACAAATAAGAAAAAAAATTTCCTCCTTTGTTGCTAATTTAATTACTTTCCTTCCTAAGTTAGGAAAAGCATTAAATAGTCCTCCCCTCTTTAGGAATAAGATATGGCCAACTTCCTTACTTAATTGGGACAATAAAGTGCTGACTTTTTTTTATCCTTGTAGCATTAGGAAAAAAATAAGCCTAACAAGGCTGGTATTGGGCCGGACACATCACCCCCTCTAGGTCCATTTTGCTCCATATGTTCTGAACAAGCCCATTCAATGCTTCTTTAAGCTTATTTGCCCTAGCTCTTGTGATTGGCCGAATTGGCACCTCCAATGGATCGTTGGCATGATTACGCTTGGTGTTGGGCTGATCCGCATCACTATAGAAGATAGTGCATAAAATATGTGGGACTAGACTCTCTAAGAAACTCTCATGTTGAGTCAATAAAGAACCTCCATGGAGAATGATCTTTCCAAACATAATGATCTAGAAAGGCACTCTTGGGGTGAAAGTGAACTAAGTCTTAAATAGGCCAAAGCTTTGAACTACTCGATGTCAAAGCCCTTATACCCTCCTCTATAATGTCTAAGACCTTGGTATCCTAGGGGAGCATAGTAATTGATAGCACCTTGACCAAGAATAGTCTTACCATAAAAAAGCAATAGACATATCATTAATACAAGAGATAAACTTCCCTCTACATCAATCTCTACTAAAAAGAATCTTCATTCATGACCAAGAGGACACTAAAGGAGGCTTGACATGCCAGAAAGATTGATATGATTCAAGAAAGGCCAGATTCAGATTTTGGCGTTAACTTTTCTACCATCCAGTTTTACGATATTGAGCATAAATCTAAATTAAACAATTGAATCAAGCCGAAAATTTACCAGAAGATTCCAGAATTATGTTTCTATGTTGGGGTAAAATTTCAGGTGAATCGGAGTTCGGGAAAGACTTGCAATATAGGTTCTAGGCTATATGAATTTTGTTATTTATTTATTTTTTACTTGTGGACGTCCTATTTGGCAAGGATCTTTTTCCTACAAGGATGTGGAAGCTTTTTTTGGGAATCTTCTAGTTTTACAAGGATCTTTAATGGGCTGTAATATAATTTTCAAGTATGACAAGAATTCATTGATGTTCCAAAATCCTTTTCTTATAAAGATTCCTTAGTCATCCTAGCTACACAAGGAAAGAAGGGTTGGTGATATTTAATGACATTAATTATTTTTATTATTTTCTTTCATGTTTGGGCTTAATTAAAACTTTTTTCCAACTAGGATTCAAGGCTTGTTTGGATTTGAGTTTGGGCTTACTAGTAAAGGTTTTGTATTAGTTTTTGTATGTGGGTCAAAACCTGAAGCCCACAAGGATAGATCCATTAGGGTTAATTTTTTAGAACTATTTAAAAACTCATAAGCGTAAATTTTGAACCCAGTAATGAATATTACTTTTGAATTTTTTAGTTTTAACGTGTGAGAGTAATTCTTGCATTTTTCAGTTCTTGAACGAACTGAATTGGACTTATCAAAGATTAACTGGCTTCGTGGCATCATTCTATTTTATTTCAAAAGTGTTAGTGCCTTGAGGCAAGTTTCTATTGTGTCACACACCTATCAGACCTATTTCAGCTTTCTAGGATCAGATCTCAATCTTGATTGTGGGTTGTATGACCACATGATCTTAAAATAAGCCTAAATTTTATAGATGTTGCGATCTCACTGCCAATAGATAGAATATGAAGTTTCAATTAATTCTGAGGTGGTTTGCTTATGGTTCACTAAGAGTTGTGTTTCTGCGGCAAAATTGAATCATCCTTCAACTTTCTCTAATCATATATGCTACTGATATGATTAGAGATAGTAACAAGATGAAAATAACCCTTTTTTTTT
>Ga0307510_10004104_pt1 | contig 17089 bp, 22 predicted proteins | sample 12_EM_MG_FD_207224 | JGI IMG/M metagenome (GOLD analysis project Ga0307510, IMG submission 207224) | Populus trichocarpa ectomycorrhiza microbial communities from riparian zone in the Pacific Northwest, United States - 12_EM | ecosystem: Host-associated > Plants > Roots > Unclassified | place...
GAATATTTGTGAACAAGGAGAAGGGTGGCATAAATAGAGGCTAAATTACCTTGAAACGCATCCCATTCCAGAGTTTTGAGCCATATATGCCTTTGCAATATATAAAAGCCCTACATTGTCTACCCCCCTATGATGTATAAACCCCAGTAATGTAAGGGCTTGTATAATTATATATAAATCATACATCCTGCTGGTGCTTTATACATTACCCTACCTCAGCCTTATACATTCTCTCCAATCCTTTATACATCTACCCTCCTATTATACATGTCTCCTCCACTTATATATTTCATCTGCCTTTATACATGCCTCCTTCATTTATACATTCCCCTCCTCTTATATATTTTCCCTCCCTTTATACATCCCTCCTCCCTTTATATATTCCCTCCCTTTATACATTTCCCCTGCCCTTATATATATTCCCTCCCTTTATATATTCCCTCCCCTTATACATTCCCCCTTCTCTTATACATTGCCCCTCCCTTTATACATGCCTCCTCCATTTATATATTCCCTCCCCTTATACATTCCCCTTCCCTTATATATTGCCCCTCTTTATATATGCCTCCTCCATTCCTCCCCTTATACATTCCCCCTTCTCTTATATATTGCCCCTCTCTTTATACATGCCTCCTCCATTTATACATTACCCCTGCCCTTATATATTTTCCCTCCCTTTATACATCCCTCCCCTTATACATTCCCCCTTCTCTTATATATTGCCCCTTCCTTTATACATGCCTCCTCCCTTTATATATTCCCTCCCCTTATACATGCCTCCTCCATTTATACATTACCCCTGCCCTTATATATTTTCCCTCCCTTTATACATCCCTCCTCCCTGTATATATTCCCTCCCCTTATACATTCCCCCTTCCTTTATACATCCCTCCTCCATTTATATATTCCCTCCCCTTATACATCCCCCTTTCCTTATATATTTTCCCTCCCTTTATACATGCCTCCTCCCTTTATACATTTCCTTCCCTTATACATTCCCCTTCTCTTATATATTGCCCTTTTATGCATGCCTCCTCCATTTATACATCCCCCCTGCCCCTAAATATTTTCCCTCCCTTTATATATTCCCTCCCCTTATACATTCCCCTTCCCTTATATATTGCCCCTCTCTTTATACATGCCTCCTCCATTTATACATTACCATATATTTCCCTCCCTTTATACATCCCTTCCTTCCTTTAGATATTTCCTCCCCTTATACATTCCCCCTTCCCTTATATATTGCCCCTCCATTTATACATTACTCCTCCCTCCCTTTATACATGCCTCCCTTTATTCCCTCCTCTTATACATTCCCTCTCCCTTTATACATTCCTCCTCCCCTTATACATCTCCCATTTATATATTTATACATCCCCATTATATGTTCTCCTTCCCACGCTACACATTGTATTATCTCGTTCGTAATCACGTTTGATTGTCTATTTATACACCGCGACTGGTCATGTGATTGACTTATAATGCATGTATTACAAGAGGATGGTGTGAGTAACAAGATGAACAATACGCAGTATGGCAAGAAAAGTTGATACGACATTGGAAAGTTGATACGACATTGGAAAGTCCATCCAAAAAAAAACAAAAAGGCAACTGGAAATGGAAATTTAGGTCACTTTTTGCCTTTTCTTTCCGTTGTCACTGGCCTCGGGTGCTTTTCTCTTCGATGCTCCACCTGTAAGTGCAGTAAAGCACGCCCTCAAGTCTCCGACCGCTAATTTCCACCTTACATCGTCATTCCGGATGCATGCCCACCATTTCAGACCAACCAACAATGTCACAAGACCCGAAGGACCGCCCTTCCGGAGGGCGACAAGATTGTCCTTCGCTTTTCCCGTCGAAATCGCAAGCGGGAGACCAAGGGCAGGATTCTGTCTCCATTTTGGTTGAACAGAGTTCCACCAAGTAATCCAATCATTTGCAAATTCAGGGTAGTCCTTGATTTCCGGAATCGCATTGTAATTTCTGTTGCCCACCCACTTCGAAAACAGGACCGGGCGTGCCTTGCTGCCCATGCGATGCTAGGACCACTTAGTAAGTCATCTGTTATACTTGGCCAAATAGAGCTTACCGAGGACATGCCAGCAACGTCCTCTTCGTGTCTTTCAAATTCCAACCATCTTTCAACACACGTCACCCACTCCTCGTCTTCTAAATCCTGGAGCAGATATGCATGAGCGGCATCACGCCACAGGGTTGGCATCTGTTTCGTTGTCGGCTTTCTGGTGCGCACCGAGCGATTGGGGCGTTCGTTCTCTCCAGGAAGGGAATTCGAGTTTTCAGCGGGAGGAGGCACGTTTTGAGCGGATTGTTGGTCAGCGTCCTTAGTTATGTGGTCCTTCAATTCACCTGAATGTTCCCGGCCTGATATAGTGGCTGCAACAAGCGGAAGCGTGTTCGTCTCGTCTCCGGTGGGCAGATGTAACGTTGGTTGACCTAGCGTCACTCCAGGGTCCGACGTGGAGTTCGTAGAAGGAGGAAAGTTCGCAGCCAAGGGTGTGTTGGTGTTGTTGACTGTGGGAGGTACGTTCGTCGGTACCAGCTGTCCTAGAGCAGGGTTACTGACCGACGTGGGGTTCGTAGAAGGAGGAAAGTTCGCAGCCAAGGGTGTGTTGGTGGGAGGTACGTTCGTCTGTACCAGCTGTCCTAGATCAGGGTTACTGACCGATCCATCGAAAAAGTAACTGGTGTCGGATGATGCACCAGGTCTATTGTGAGGCCGAGGGGGACTTATCATGGTATCGGAATTGAGATAATCGATTAGAGATACGTTCGCCTTGCCATTCCCGTCATACGACGTCGAGGTATCATGATAGTTGTACATTCCCCATGCGCCAGAATTCAAGTTCGGCCAACTCTGATTCGAACCCACATGAGCCATGATAGGAGTTGACATTTGCCACGAGGATTGCGAAACGGCAAGATCATTTTTGGGAGGTTCCATGATTCCACCCGAAGACCAATTCCATATGTTTTGTGCCGACGAGTTGTTAGAGGGAGCGGGGATCTGCGGGGGTGGATCTCCTTCAACTTGTTGCAAAGTATGGGTTCCGCCGAGAGCCAGCGGCTGCACCTGAGTTTGGGTCCCTTGCGTTATGACCCCCGTCGTCAACTGCGATTGCGGAGTAACCTGGGTTTGAGCGCCTTGTGGTACTGCAATCATTTCTGATTGTGCAGCTGGATGGGTTTGAGTACCTTGCGGTACTGCTACTGTGGATACGCTCGGAAACGAAGACAGCTGAGACAATGTGTCTGGAACCTTTAAGTCCGCCACAGGCTGTAATGGTTGTACTGGCTGATGTAAATGCGTAGCTGGTAATGAGTTGTCGTCTATGGGTTGAGACTTGGATTCTAGGGTATTTGGATCGATGTTCGTCTCGTTCCTGGGTTCACTCTTGAGAGCGCGACGGACACACTCTTCGGGTGCTACAAAACAAGTTAATCAGATGTCACGGTTTCCACAATGTACTAGTAGACTTACAATAGACGTTTTGTAGAAAAGCTGTAAATGGATTGACACATTGCTCAACAAACTTCTCATTTGCTTTCGAAAATATTTGACCAAATCGATCGGTTCCAGAGTGAATTGCCAGAGTGCGTATCTGTCCATCAGATTTTGAGGGCTCAGGGCCACCAGCAAGGACCGTGAATGACCATCCTGTGCGTAATGCCATTTCTTTGAAGAAAGCATTGATCGCCGGCGCTAAAGTGGTAAGGGCGCTAAATCAAAGGTAAGGTCAATCCAGATAGTACTTATCATCGACAGGGGTAACGCACGCCGCAAATTCTTCAGGAGTAGTTGACTTTACACCAGCTTTTTTCAATTGTTCCTTTGCTGCCTTCTCCTGCTCACGCTCCTTCCGTACGATCTCCTTTATACTGTCGTCCTCAGCCTTCCAGGCTTCCACAGTGCATTTATTGATAATTACAATCCGTTTGGGATCGTCATGCGCCATCCCTGCAGTAGCTTGATCAACCGCAGGCTTAACTCTTTCATCGTAGTACATCCGGGAATAAATCTGAACCTCTGAGGATCGGCGGGACTCAGAGCCTCCTAAGTTGATGGTGGGAACTGCCGCGGCACCGCCAGCACGCCTCTTGGCTACACCCTTGTAATTATTGAACCAGTTGATGATTTGCTAGATAGGTTATACATTAGCGCGACGCATTCAAAGGAAGTAGCCATTGTAAAAACCTTTTTTCGTTGTTCTGTCCAATCGCTAAGAGATAGTTCCTCGACGGCCTTGGCTTCTTGTAATAATAATGTGCCCTTCTTCTGCCTTGGCCTTTTTTGTACGGTCGAAACTGCTTCAGCTGATGGGTCCGGCCAACGTTCGAAAAAGTCTTTGTGCACAGTATTCCAAAATACCTGAGTCTTGTTCGATCGCTGGGCTTGCTGAAAATCCGACACTCGAGCCTCAAAGAAGTCACGTTGCTCCTGTGTTGCCCAACCAGCAGGAGCCATTCTATGTCTATGAATTAGACGGAACTATATGTTTGATTAAGTCACCCACATTTAGTTGCAGACTAATTCGGAGTAATAATAAACTCTGCACGAGTCGTATATGTCTGAAATTTTAAGCAAGGCACTATGAGAAATTATCCACCTTGGTTTTCGTTAGGAGGCTGACGGTGTACGTTTCTTTGAGGAAGAAAAAATTGTGGGAATAATCGCCACACAGAACTTCAGGCGTCCCCATGAACTATACGGCAGAAAATAGGTAGTTTAACTATATGGCGGAAAATAGGGAGTTTAATTTAACATGATATAAAGGGTGTCGGAATTCTATTTCCCCTTCTTCTTCATCTTTTTTCAATGGCTGCAAAAGACAAGACAACAATGACCAACGCGGAATTGTACAATCTCCAGGCCCTCGTCAACTATCTTCGGAGCAAAGGCGATGATGTTCCTTCCATCGATGAACTCCGTCGTTATGCCGCTGGGGACTTTCCTGGCAAGTAATTTTTTGTGTAGAATTTTCTCTTTTGACTCACGCAAGTTGTCAACAGGCCAAACCGTCCAGGCCGCACTCGCCAACGACAAAGGCACAGGTGGCAGCAAAGTGGGTAACGCGTCCCCAGCGCCAATCACCACGCCACGTGGAAAGACGATCATCCCCAACTCCACCTCTCTGAACAAATCCCCGGCCAGCATAACTGTCAAAGCGGGTAACGCGTCCCCAGCTCCAATCACCACGCCACGTGGAAAGACGATCGTCCCCAACTCCACCTCTCTGAACAAATCCCCGGCCAAACTTCAACCTTCCAAAACATACACCCCCACTTCCAGTCTCAACAGCCCTTTTCTGAACCCTACCACTCCGACCCGTCACCAGTTCGGGACCCCGGCGTCTCGTTCTGACCCAATGTCATATCCATCTCCTCTTTTGGACGACGCTACTGATCGTGTCGGCGCTGCTGGAGAATCTGACGCTGGGGGTTCCCACCAGGAGCTCAATGAAGACTTCTATCCGGCCTTCGATTCGTTTGAGCATTTGAGGGCGGTTGCCGAAGGACATAGGGTCCTTGGCTTCACCTGCTCTAACTGCAATCAGTACCAGTTTGTCAAGGCAGTCAAGGATGCGTAGCGTATATTGGTCGTAGTAGCACCCTAGCACCCCACTAAAATGATATTTTGTGTTTTCCGAGTCAAGCCATGCCACTATCTACAGTCTGGTACATAAAATTCCGTGCCCTAAACAACCTCTCCACCTCCATCCAGTCAACAATTGCATAACAAAAAACCTCCTCTACCCAGGAAATAGCTGTCTGAATTTCTTTTTCAATGGCTTCTACCTTTGATAACTCATCTCCGACACCACAGGCTTGCAGGATCTCAGCATGACACGTATAAATGGTCTTCCGGAGTTTTGACAAAGAAATGGACGATTCGTGGAGGGAAGCTTTATCCTTGTCCAACAAGAAGTTGACGCACAAGGTCTGGACGTATGCGACACTGTCATTTGCGACGATCTCGTTGAACCGTGCTTCAATACGTCTGGCACGCTTAAGCCAATCGACTGCCGTTAACACGGTCCCTTGCTGCGATGGCCGAACGGGAGTGCTGGATATGCTCTGGGTAGGACTACGTAGGGAAGAAATATCAGATATGTCTACTAGTATATAAGTAGCCAGTAACATACCTCTTTTTGGCAGTTTCTTTATGATATTTTTCTCGGCGGCGTGTATTTATGACATTCTTTGCCCTACACAGGTTGTAACATCTCAGTAGTACTAATGAGTTAACAGAAATGCTTTGTGTACTTTTCGTAGTGTCTCTGGCTCTTGGCGCGATTTGCTTGACGCCTTTCTTCGTCAGTTTGATAGAGGCGACGCCGTCCCATGAATGATGTTTGAGTTGGAGTCTGACCTTTTGCTGCTGAAAGCCTCGGTAACTACAGAATGAGTGATTCCAATACGCACTTCCCTGGACTTCGTCTGACCTTTTTATCGCGTGAGGAAATACAGACAAAATATATCTCGTTTGAAAGGTGTAATTTTTCCGGTTCCAACCATGATATTATCAATAGCATATCGCTAACTCGTAACCCAATATGTTCAGAATATCAGAACTTAAATATTCCTATAACGCTAATTTTACCTTCTCTGCTTTATATATAAAAACCTGAGAAGCCACTGGTAGTCCATGCATAAAAAGGTAGCGGTTGCTTCAACCTTTGCTCCTCCCGTTTCTCTTTCCCTCCGTTCAAAACATGCCATCGAGCCCACGTACTCTAGCGCGTGAAACGGTATGCCCCTAAATACTGTTTGTCTCCGAAATTTTATCACGTGCCCTAGGCTGGGATTTTTGTTGGCGGTCTTCCTGTCCAGCCTGTCGACGTTGTCGGTGCTCAGACCAAGTTCGTCTCTGAAGCTTGTCCCTATTTTACGCAGGCGTTCAAGAGCGATGAAGAAACGGAGTTTTACAAGCGCTTTTTCAACCTCTGGTTTCACCTTTGGCCCCAGACTCCGAGAACTGTTGAAGACGTTCCGTTTGTCCAGCACCGAATGGAGCTGATCATGGAGGTTGGCCAGTGCACCATTCTCTCAATATCTGCTGATTACTAAATATATGTAGAGAGCGAAATCAGATTTCACTTGGGCGAAATACGGTTTCGGTGACACAGTTAAAGCTAAGTACCCATGGCGTACATACTTGGCCATACTAGAGGCCAAGTACGGCATTGCAAAGGCCACTGGTGCCACCGATAAGGCCTCCGAGAAGGATCCAAACGCTACGGTCCCAACAAAGGAATGTACAAATACGAGGGAGGTCAAGGACGACTCAAACGATAGTGACTCGGAAATCGAAGTCGTTTGGACCATGGGCAAGGTAAATGCCGTATTGCACGCAATCTACATCTTGACTGATTATATCATTTGTAGAAGTATCTGAAACCCGGAGTGACGACGGCAAGTACTATTTTGTTTGAAAGTCCAATCCCGACCTTATGCATGTCATATTAGATCCCCATTCGCAGCATCGGCGTTCAGGTTGGAGAACCTCAAATTGGCCAGAAACGTGCTCTACGTGATGAAGAGCAAGCCGACATAGGAACCCCCTCGTGTTCTCAGCCTCGACCTCGAGTTCGACCTCGCCTTAAGCTTAAAGAACGTGAGTATGAAGAGCAAGCCGACATAGAAACCCCCTCGTGCTCTCAGCCTCGACCTCGACCCCACCTTAAGCTTAAAGAAGATCACAACTAGGTCACAACCCCCACGCCGCAATCCTTTCTGCTCCCCCAAAACGTTCTTTCAGTCAAACTCCCTCATATCTTCCAGCACGCTCTCACCCCAGTTTTGCTCAACAATGTCGTTATTTCTAGTATCGCTTGCATGTGGTCTCATCAGCTTTGTCATTGTTTCATATCAAAAATACACATGTTGCCCTGTATAAAAGGTTCAGTTGGTCGAAAGTGCAATCTTAACTCTACATTATGTTTCGTTCTTCAAAGAGGAGGCGCAACAACATCGAGGAATACGACGCGTCGTCTCCGATTCACCGTCACGAGCATAGTGACTACACGTCTCACGGTGATGTTTATCATCAACAGGTTATACAACGTGACAAGTCGTCGTCGTCGTCAGCACTTCCTTCCGTTGGTGACTGGTCAATGGCTAGAACGGATGGGCCACTGCTCGTTGAAGCCGATATTGATCTGGCGGAGATGGAGGACTGGGAACTGGAAGCACTCGGCTTGTCATCTTTTGTGCGGCGGACAGAAGAGAAGACCGCGGCTAACGATACAACAAAGAAGATAACTCAATCTGTGAGTCAATTTATTTCAACTTGGGCTTTTTACACGTCTAAACTTGTGCTATAGACTCATCCGTTGCACTTTTGGACCCCATTCATTGACACATATGTAGGGGAATTTCTTCGTCTCGAAGGTCGCAATCAAGCCGCTTTTCAGCCAAGCTGTTTTAATACGAATTGCTCCTCCGATGTTGCCAACGGCTTTCGATGTTCTGATTGCCAATCAGAGTTTATGCTATGCCAGAACTGTATTGTTTCGATGCATCAGTGGCTTCCGTTCCATCGAGTTGAGGTGTGTGAGGAACATCCTCATTCTTTTCGCTTTGCTTATTGCTATTACATATGAAGAGGTGGACAGGTTCGTTCTTTGAGAAGATTTCGCTCAAATCGCTTGGCTTGCGCATCCAATTAGGCCATCTTGACAGCTGTTGTCCGAACCCGGATCCGGCATTCAACGACGACTTTGTGGTTATTGCTCCCAATGGTGTCCACTCAGTGGGGCTCAATTACTGTGGTTGCGGTGGTGCCGCATCGGCGACTGCACAACTTCTACGAGCGCGGTTGTTTCCATCCACGGTTGCCAATCCCAAGACAGCCGCAACGTTCTCAGTTTGTCAAGCGTTTCAAATGTTGTCATTCATGTCCAAGATTTCGGGGTTTGAGTTTTACCGATCACTGGTACGTCTCACAGAAAATATCGGGGTCAGTCCCCCACCGGTAAGTACTGGATGTATATACATTAACATCTTTGCTAACTAACTATGGATCTAGGATCGTTACCATGTCTTCATGCGAATCATGCGGGAGTGGCGCCACGTCCGCTTGCTGAAAAGAATGGGCCGTGGCCACCTACCGCAAGGTGTCCAAGGAACAAAGCATGGCGAATGTGCGGTTCTGTGTCCGGCCTGCCCCCACCCCGGGATAAACTTGCCAGAAGACTGGAAATCGTTACCACAATCTCGGCAGTGAGTATGAAAATAATATTGGTAAATCTCAATGACAATTCATGCTTAGGTGGTTATATACCTTGTTTGTCAGTATCGACGCTAATTTTAGGCTGAAGCGCGTCAATGTATCTAGTGATGAGCGCGATCCGGGCCTCAACCATGGATTCGCATACGTCGTCGAGAATACGCCATTTTCCACATATCTAGCAACATATGGAGAGAAGATCCCCGATGACAAGAGTACGTGCAATAATCACGATGCGATCAAGTCCGCAAGTGCTCGTGGAGGAAAGGGTACAGCAGCTAGTGGTCTGGGAACAGTCGAATGTAGTCGTCATGACATGAAGCGTCCTATTGCTGTTGGCGACTTGCAGAAGGGAGAACGGTCAGTTTCTCTACATATTCTTGTTTGCAGCAACCCACGATGCTTAAATTTTTAGATATGTGAATATGGATTACTTCTTTCTATCCAGCATCGGTAGTACTGGGTTACGGCGAGTTGTCGTGTCGTACGACATTGCCTGTCAGTGGTCAAAGAATCTCAAGGCTCGATGTTCTCTGTACCCGCCCGATTTGGTTGGGAAGTTGGACGATCTGGACCTTCGATATTTGGTGCCGAAGTTTCATCTCCCGGCCCATATTACGAAATGTCAAGAAGAGTTTTCTTTCAACTTTGAACCCGGTGTTGGTCGAACAGACGGGGAGTCGCCGGAACGTGGATGGGCTGCAGCAAATGCAGTTGCGAATAGCACCAAAGAAATGGGGCCTGGATCACGACGTGATACTCTGGATGACCATTTCGGCGATTACAATTGGAAAAAGATTATTCATCTTTGTGTGTACTAGTATCCTTTAACTCAATCTGACTTGATTTGATCCAAAAATAAGCGGAAACCTTGATACGAAAGGCAAAAGAAGCTTGTGCCATGCGAGACGAACAAGTAGGAGCATTTATTGAGTTTAATGCAGCCTTGCCGCCGGATGACACCAAGATATGGACCGGTATCTGTCAGACATGGGAAGCCGACCGCTCGAAGCCAAATCCATTCCATCTACCTCGGAGCAGTATGTAAAATAAAATGTATTTGCTTCAACTATCTAACAAGGTTATACAGCTGTCACGGATTCCGAAGTGCGCTTGCGTCTGGCACATGAGGACGAAGAAGCTCTTGCTCGTGGAAATGCGATCAAAGTTCATGACGACATAACCCCAAGTCTCTTGATTTATCAGGGACTACAGATCGAGTCACAGCAGTGAGTGGACCGATTTGTTCAAGTATTTGGACTAACTACAATTTTTGCGGAAGACATGCTCTTGCATTAGAAGTAACGAAGATGGGACTACATGCGACAAATCTTCAGAAAGCGAAGTTTCTGGAACGATCAAACTCTCTGCGACGAAAAATAGAAGCTTGGATTTCTGTACAACAACTTCACATACCCTCTATCGCGCCCCTCCGATTTCGGGATGATGCGGCCGCTGCGAAGCCCGTTGCTGTTCAGGACATCAAACTGTTTCTGCCATCGTTTCTACCGCGGAGCATTGATTGTCCCATTCTATTTCTCCGATATGAATGGGATTTCCGTTATGCTCAGGCTGAAGAGACCCTGAACGAACTTAGGGGTGTCCTCATTCTCCAGTCTCACATGCTTAAGTCAAAAAATCGTTATGTGCGTGGTCAGCGTCAAATGACCCGGAGTGCCAAACTCTTGGACAACGTTCAACAGAAGGTCCATGAAGCAGTAGCTCGATATAGAAGGATTCGAACGGCACTTGAAACTCTGTCACCCTTGCTTCTGAATGCCGATTGGGGCAATACTCTTCGTGTGCTTGACGACGCTGATGTCAAGGGATTGACGTCGATGGACAACTCCGCCAGTGAAGGCCGGAAGAGGCTCTCTTGGATTTGGAAAGTACACGGAACCAGTGCCGATGCTGATGAATGCACACAGGCTGGTAGGTTTCTTCAGTTCTATCTTAGTGTGACGTGTCTGAATCCCAACATCAAATAGCACTTCGTATTGAATGGTGCAAAGCACGAGCACGAGCACACCGATGGCAAGAAGAATGTCTCTTGATCGCCGAGGAGATGCGACGTGTTGTTGAGTTCTTTAAATGGCAAGAAGCATGGTGGCGGTTGTTATCCCAGAGTTTGTCAGGAGTTCCATCAGACGATCGCATGCTATCTGAAGGGAAGGTTGCATATGCACTACGTCAGGCAGCTCTCCGAGCACAATTATGTGACCACTTCAAGGTTCAGTGGAGCGAATTTCCTCCAAAGTTGACTACGATGGAAGGAAGAGATGCATACCAGATGATAGAGTGCCACTAACTGTGCTGGCGTTGCAAAATCTAACAGTAATTTCTGTCACCCAGTGTACTACTGCGTGAAAATGGAATAATTTGTGATTGAGTCACGCAGTCACACGACTACCTGATCAGCAATAAATTTACTGGGCAAATTACGATATATAAGCCGCACGTATATATATATTATAAACAGGATCAATATATAAACAGCACATATCGGGAAACATGATGTATAATGGCACAGGCAAAAGCCTGAGTATGTATAATATATATAAGCGGCAACATGATGTATAAAGCAGCACACGTGTATAAGTGTATATAATATACATGGCACACGTAATGTATAAGGGCCAAAGCAATATATAATAGAAACGATATATAAACAGCACATGTAATGTATAAATGGCACGCGTAATGTATAAGTTAGGCAAGCAACATATAATAGCGATATATAAGCGACACATGAAAACCAGCACGCGTGTATAAGTGGGCAAACAATATATAAATACACATAATGTATAAGGGCAAAGCAATATATAAAATAGAAACAATATAAACAGTATGCGTACTAGTAATGTATAAGCTGGGCAAGCAATATATAACCTGGATATAAAATGGCATGGCACTGCCATGCATAATGTATAGAGCGATATATAAGCGGCACGCTGCGGTATAAGCTGTGCAAGCAATATATAACATGGATATAAATGGCATGGCATGCATAATGTATAAGGGCCGTAATGTATAAGCTGGGCGAGCAATATATAATATAGATATAAAATGGCATGGCATACATAATGTATAAGGGCGATATATAAACGGCACGCATAATGTATAACAGCCGTAGTAATGTATAAGCTAGGCGAGCAATATATGATATGGATACTATAAATGGCATGGCGATTAAGGGCGATATATAAACAGCACGCATATTAATGTATAAGGGCCGTAATGTATAAGCTAGGCGAGCAATATATGATATGGATATAAATGGCAAAAACGGCACGCATAGTGTACAAGGGCCGTAATGTATAAGCTAGGCAAGCAATATATAATATGGATATAAATGGCAAGGGCGATATATAAACGGCACGCATGATGTATAAGGGTCGTAATGTATAAGCTAGGCGAGCAATATATGATATGGATATAAATGGCATGGCAAGCATAATGTATAAATTGGGTATATAATATGAATGATATATAAATGGCACGCATAATGTATAAGGGCCGTAATGTATAAGCTAGGCGAGCAATGGATATAAATGGCATGGCATGCATAATGTAGTATAAGGGTAATATATAAACGGCATGCATAATGTATACATTGGGCAAGCAATATATAATATGAATGATATATAAACGGCACGCATAATGTATAAGGGCAAAGGTAGAAACGATACTATACAAATGCCAGCATGCATGATGTATAAGTGGGCAAGCAATATATAATAGAAACGATGTATAAACGGCATGCAAATGTATAAGTGGGCCAGCAATGCATAATAGGAATGACATATAAATGGCATGTGTGATGTATAAGGCAAAGCGATATACAATATATGTATAATAGTAACAATATATAAGCGATGTACAGCTATTCAGGCATTATATATGACAGGGCAACCCTGGGCTTTATATATCAAGGGGGGGGTTACAATGCAAGGGTTTTATATATACCCCCACTACCTCTGGTGTCGTGAGTTGACAGTCTCTAAGGCAGCCTCAAGCTGAAATTGTCGAGGAACCTTTTTTCCGCGAGTAACGGTGAAGAGGAGGAGACACAACCGGTGACAGACGACATGATCTATGGCTGATAGGGATCTGAGAAACTGCTGTGATGGAAACAGACATTCAGGGATGACAGCGCGAGAGAACAAGACGGCATCGGAGGCCCCTAGAGACCGGATCGCGGCTAGAGTGCCCAGTAAAGCATCATTGCAAAGGTTGTCAAGCTTTCGCATGTAATTTTGGGATCCAGAGGGGGAGAAACCAGAAGGCAACAGTCCTGGACTATCTTCAATATCCATACTACGAGCGGCAGCCATAGAGACGCGCGCTTATGCTTCACACTTCAAAATTCATTGAGTCTGTGCGTATTCAGGGTAGGTCATCACATGACATTCATGTGACGATTCCGCGCGACATCAGTAATTCAAACCCAGATCGACCGGTCTGTCTATCGACAGTTTACAACTCAGCCATCTGATACTGTCATAGACAGAACGGTCACCGGTCTAGGCTGTTTGATATACCTTCCTATTAGAGTTCTTCATTTAAACTATTTCTCCCGGATGTCTTAGGATATTTATTTTTGTAGATCTTGGCTTATAATATTTTGTTGGGCATTGATATTTACCCATGCTGCAAACTTGAATGCCACCGCCATCACTGAGCAAGGCTACGGCGGCCTCTTATGTTTGTTGATATATACAAAAAGCACCCTTCTATAAGACTCGCAACCAGACTCGACTCGTCCATCACGTTCAAACAAAAAGGAATCAACCCGTACGTGGTGCATCCTGATATGGTGCGGTGCACCTTTTGTATCTGCCCGATTTGTGGACTCCACAATAGTATGCTTTCCGGCCATGCTTGAGGCGCTTTCGTCATCGCCATTTGTCAACTTCAGCCTTCCTTTCCCCCTTCTCCTTCAACCATGACATATCTGAGGTTTTTAACGAAAACGTGACTGTGGACAAATGGCGATGAAGGGTTTTGGTCATTGAAGATGGCGTTGATGGGGATGGCGCCAGTTGACAGTTGTAGATTTGCCACAGAATTCCGAGGTGTAGCAGGGTGATAAGGCAGGTGCTTGGAGGTTGGTGTTGGGGATGCGCTTGCAGGGCATGGTCGAATGATATATTATTTTGATCATGCGGGTAGTATGTCTGGCAAGGAACCAGTCGTGAAGGCTGTGACTGATGTGACAACGAGGGGTATGTCAGGCTGGGTAGCGACTGCCAGTAGCTAGTTGTGGTCCTTGTAGGTGATGCGGTCGTTGAAGTCGTGGACAAAGAGGCGGTCCAAGGTATGACCCGGATATCGACGCGACCGGAAGGGATATTTATAGCAGCCGTTCCAATTGACTTTATGCCTTCCGGTGGTTTGGAGATGCAGGTGCTGTCATCGACAAAAAATACTGGCGTCGAAGTGTTTCAATTGACCCTAAGTCACTGCTCGGCCTGAAACGAAGGGTATCAGTTTGAAAACTGGCATGCTCAAATTGACGCCGCATTAGCTCACATTGAAGACACCTTCGTTGCCTCTGGAAACACGGACGCGATCTTTATCTAGTATGACCTGGCCAAGTGCGGGAATGATGGAATGAATTTGATGCAATTGATTTGACGGCGGTAGACTGGGGAAGGCCTGGCTAAGCAAGCTTTGCTGTGAGACGGAATCAGAGAGAAGAAGATTTTGACTCGTCGCCATTTCGCAGGAGGAAAATCCTCCTGGGGTGCTGTTGAGATTCGATGTGTCCGGACTCCGATTTCGAGCGGTCTGTATCGCGGGTGTTCAGCAATGCAGTTGTCAATTTGTCATTGAAGTGCCCTTTGAAGTTGTAAGCGTCTTCCCTCTGTCTCTGCTCTAATTTCCGCTGATGCAGGCTCTGTTCCATAAATTCTTTCTGCACGCCAACAGCACCCACTCGGACCAACGATGAGACTCCTTTTGTTCTTCCTCGGGTCTGGGGCCTAACCTGGCAACATAGAGATATTAGCAACAATAAAATTTATGAGGGAGATTGACTCACGAAATTGAGCAGCTTGCGCGCTGAGCGCTGAGACCTGGCGTGGGGCCGCTTGAGCCCCGGAAGGGTAATGCTCAATTTCTTGCAGCCAAGTTATGCGTGGCAATTTTTTGGACCGCAATAGAATGTACTACCCGGATGAATCTAAGACATAGGCTGCCTCACTTCGCTCCAGCACAATGACGTGGTGAAAAGGACAAAGTTACAATAACAATTCTTTGTATGTTACATTTGTGGCGCCTAGTTGGGTACGGAAGTGGTCTTCGATCATGTCCTGCGACCTTCGAGGGTTGACATATATTCTTTTTTTAAAAAAATTAAAGCGATTAGTTTTGGCGATCGGAAATAGAGGGGGAGAAAAAACACAACTAACCTCGCCTCCTGAAATTCCTCGCACTAATCTTGTTCCTCAACCATCGCTTTTCTTTACTTGTCATCTTTGCGAAAACTTCAGGTGAGGGGCGCCAGTCTTGTGGCAGATTGTCTTCGTCGTCCCTTCCGTCGCCTGCTTCCACTACCTGTTTGGTTTTCTTCAGCTATAGAAGACAAACCCACAGCTAAAGATGGGCCCGAAGAAGTAGGAATGACGAAAGGATACCCGGGCCCTTGGTCGGGAAGACTAGGAAAACGATATGCTCAGCAGATTGGTCTGTGCCGCTTGGAATCCGAAGTCTCTCCAACTCCGAAACTGCTCAAATTAGCCACAGAGCCTGTCGGCAGAAAAGAGTGACAGGCTGTCGAGTTCAGTGAAAAATGACGACGATGCGATCGATCATCGCCCGTCGTAGTCGCTTGCGTTGCCAAAACCTCGATCCTCTTCATTCGTTTTTGTGTCGGACGTAAGAGAAGTGGTATCATTTGAGTCGGAGTTGTGCCTGTGCGTAGAAGTGGTAGACGCCGAGTATGGGAGATCTGTGTCTGGTAGGAACCGGGCGAAGGTGTGCGATGTTGTTGAGCATGTCGGAGGGGTGAATGAGGTGGGAATTGAGACATGGTGGCAAATATCTGCTGCGCACATTGAAGAGCTCTCGGCCCCGCTCTTTTTCACGGTACAACGGGGAGAAAACTACTTCTTCAAAGCTTGATCTAGAAGGCAAGGGCGGTAGGGAGGTTCGCCGGGATGGTGTTCAAAAGGGCCTTAGGCGGATATACCGGGTTCATCTCTGACGGGACCCTTACATGGTTGAGTACACATGAGAGGATTTGCGAGGAGTTTGTGTACCTTGTAAGCTTTCTCCGCTATTTCTTCATTCGAGCGTACGCTCAGGTAATGTTGCATGGGCTTCTACGCACGTCCCAGCCTTGGGCAGTCCAAGTGTCCTCGGTATCTTCTTGGCAGGTTGTATGTCTATTTCGATGGAAACCTCGCTCTTCTTCGACTAGGAGAGAAACAATGATCGTCGGGTGAGAGCCTAGATGGTGCGAGTCCGCTCAAGGGCTTGCCTTCCGTGCATTCTTCAGAGATAGGTTGGCTTGGTTGAGGCTGAACTCAGCTGAGTCCCGTAGGTGCGGAAAGTATTGAGCTGCTCGTGAGGTCGACTCCGTTGAAGAAGGGCGCAGGCGGTCGAACATGCTGAGGGAGTCTGAGCAAGGATATTCCTTTGAGGGGAGACAAGGAACGAGTATTTGATATTTTTGCATCCGGGGGTAGGCGATGCTGCAGAAGGGGGCACCCATCCATGACTCGAGAGTTGGGAAGTATCGGTGACCTTGGTAAGTGTAGATGTGGTTGGCGAGCACGAGGAACCGTAGGTCATGTCGATCTCCATTTCGAAGGCCAGGAGGTCGATAGGGATATGAAG
>Ga0307510_10004105_pt1 | contig 17088 bp, 18 predicted proteins | sample 12_EM_MG_FD_207224 | JGI IMG/M metagenome (GOLD analysis project Ga0307510, IMG submission 207224) | Populus trichocarpa ectomycorrhiza microbial communities from riparian zone in the Pacific Northwest, United States - 12_EM | ecosystem: Host-associated > Plants > Roots > Unclassified | place...
TTCCTGAACTGGTTTTTCTGATTTTCCACAACAACCATTACTTCTGGCCTCAGATCTCAAAATTTGTAGGGGTCTATTTTTTTCATACTGGGGCTGGGGGTCGGACTAACTACCTAACCCCCGGTCCTGGAATCCCGGTCCGCCCCCCCCTTGCACCAAACTGGATAAACCACCGTGAGGTTTTAGTGGGTAGGACTGCATAGCGTACCCGAGATCCGGGGAACGCGTGTTTTGAGCCCCACACTACCCCTAACCAGGGGTGTGCGTAAACGCATTTTTCCCTCACACCGGACCTGAGGCCCGGCTATAGCGCGTCTAGTGGGGCTGACTAAGTCTCCTGCCACATGACACTTATTATTGGAATTTAGGCTAGTTACAATAGATAAATAAACCAATAATATAACGCTTTCAAAAAAAAAAAAAAAAAAAAGGACCGCGAATCCCCGCGAGAATTTGGGTGGGGGTGCTTCCAAATCCTTGTGTCCTCGCTTCTCGAACGATTTCATTCCACAAGGTGCAGAATTCGTGTTGTAGTTCCGAAACGGTATTGTGCATGTCAAATTGAGAAAGCGATTCGAGGACGCCTGGATCCCAACAACCAGCGCGGAAATCTTCACGTGTAACGTGGATCAAGATGGCAAGTAACACACTATCACCGTGTGCGAGGTGGTCTCGAAAGACATCATCCGGTACGCCAAATACTTCTTGTACGAGTATCCTCCAACGGTCATGGCGATCCTGCGCGCAAACGATGATGTAGGCAATTATTTTTCGTAGATCCGCGCTGTCCCCCCAGCGAATCAGGGAATGCCCGATTTCAACAGATTTTAGCGCTTCATTCCTGCGCCCATTGAAAAAGTTGCCAAGCATCCCCGAAAATTCCCAAGACCCGAGTGCTGAATGAGCTGCATTGAGGCAGGTAATGAGTCTGTCGTTTCTAACCGATTCGTGGACCAAATGAGACGAAAAAGTGCGGTCCAAGAATCCATCCATGGCCTGTTGCAGTTTGGTCGTAATCCAAGGATGGAGAGGTTTTGTGACTAGTTCCGAATTACAGAAGCCAGGGATGGCGTCAAAGAACCTTTTAAGCCCATCATCTTCGTCCAGCGCAAGCAATATACACTCCAAAATCTCGATATCAACTCTCCAAGATGGCTCCGAAGCTGCGTCTTCAACCCACTTCGCTTTATTTCCAACTAACCCTTCGCTGTAACGTTGTCTGAGGTTATAACGATATCTCCATATAGATTCGCCAAGACAATTGCCGGACTTTATGCAGGAGCAAATTCCAGACACGAAATCTAGTAAGTGGAGATACAGCCCGAAAGGAAATGAAAATAACGGTGCATAATACAGCTCATCACGTTGGAAAATGGAAAAGACCGTAGCACCTGCATGCTCAAAAAAGGTGTATGCGATCCACCAAGCCACAGCACCGAAGGTAGCATGATTGATATTGAAGAAATAGATGAGAACACCAGCCATAAAGAGTATGAAGGAGAAATGCAAAGCGAAGGGAAGTGACTTATTTTCCTGGAAATGGCGCCACCACTTGTCCTTGACAAACTTTGCATGGACCCTCGCTCGCATTTCAGGATAATACTGATTGCTTTGAGTAATCCCGATGTATCGAAGTGCCACACGCCGTTCCAACAAGGTCAACATAGCAGACGACAGGCTGAAAAGTAGAGCCAATATCCAGAGTGAGTTCACCCAGATGGCATACCTTGGCGGAGAGAATGGAGGTACGGGCAAAGTGGACGGTATCGATCCATCAGATCCATTTGGGTTGGCAGAAAGCTGATAAATGTTCCGAAGGTAAAATGCTGATGTGTCCTGAGGGTTGGGCTTGAGGTCAGGGATTGTGACCGCAAGAAGGGCAGCGATGGTGGCGGAGAATAAACCAGTCTATGTGTTCCAATTGAGGCACGCAGTGGCAGGGAGGGAAATGAGGGCTCACAAAAATCAAGATCCCATCTCCATCCCGCTGAATGCCTTCAGCGATTAGGTGGCTCTCTTCCTGGGCAATCTTAGAGTACATGGAGTAGATGGGACGACCATCTATCAAGCATATTCGTGGCGTTAGCAACATGTCAGAGGGATGGGTTGGGAGTCGGGACACACCAGCGTCATTCCCCCAGTAGAGATTATCGCAACCACTTTGAGGCATTGAATAGATGATACGAATCGAGAGCTTGGAGGTCAGTTCAATTGAATAACAGTTCCGAGTACTATAGAACGTGGCCACAAGGAAGGAAAACACCTGGACCGCAAAAGGGTTGGGCAGGCGAACGATGATTGGCCAACGGTGGGAAACCGGGCCGGTAGGACCATTGGGATGCGTCGTGTTTTCGCCCGATTTTTTCGCCCGATTCAACCTCCGCTCGAGTACAGCGGACGACATCAGCCTGAGAGTGGCTATACATGCCTGGTCCGACCAGGGATCCATTAATCCATAGCGGGCATACCACCTTCGTTACTTGTTTGCAATCTCCTCTTCCACTGGCAGGAGTCGTTCTCCTTTGTTACCACCTTGAAAACTCGCAATGCCCACCCTACACAATCGAGGAAGTGCGCTTGTGGGCATTGCATCAACATTGTTGAGTATCTACACCTTGCCCTGCACCACTGCCATACCCTGAGTGAGCTGCATCGCACACGCGGTCAGCGGCCAACTCCTTTGCTTCCCGCCCTCAACTGCGACAACATCCCCGCCGTTCGTCCACGCATTCTTCTGCCATTGTTTGTCATAAGATGCCCCCCTATCCTACAACACCTTCCGTTGCCAGTATCCGAGGCAATGATGAGTGAGTAAGGGCGACCAATGGACTATCAATGGGTGCAAGGTGCCCCTCAAGGCCTCGGACCTGGCGCTGACATGTCTCCAGTGCAGAAGGGCTCTCCATTTTCTTGACGCAGATGGTGTTCTGTTTGAGGAAGACATGTGCCATTGTGGACACGTTTAACTGTCCTACCAAATTTCAGTCATTCTCAGAGAGAAATGGTACCTTTGTAGTAATATTGTATGAGCAAGACGACGCCGTTATCGTCGCCTGGAAGGGATTCGTTAATCAAGACACAACGGCGGTGTAGGTTAAGATCCTGACTAGAAAAGCAGACAGCAACATGCTGCTTGAGTGTCACAATGGTAGCTTCCTGAGGAAGCGTTCAGTACACAGCCCCTAATGCGCACGACAGTGAGTTCATACTTCTCGTTATAGAGGGACGTTCCGGTGACGCAAGCACTTAATGGCATAGCACGTCTGAAGCCCGCCGCCAGAATAATAGATCGTCAGGTCTTGTCATCAGTACTGGACATGAATAGGACTAGAGGGTGCATTTATCGCGGTCTCCCCAAAGGTCCTGAAGGGCATGTTCACGTCAACACAAGATAAGTATACTTGCGAAGGTCGTCCATTGCTCGAGCGTTTCAAATCCTCGATCGAGCTTTCTCTGTTTGTGTCATCCAACCATCACGAAGAAATCGAAATTTAAATTCATTTGCAGAACCATAATCAAGGGACTGTACGACGTGACAACATAAGAGCAGTGTAGGAGAAGAGGAGATTACATAGGGTAAGGATAGACCTGTACCAAATATGATCTCTGTGCTTAGATATTCCGAAACATCTTCTCATGAGTGCCAGTTCTCGAAAGCCAATTCATCGTATCATTTGCATGTTCACGCGGAAGGGCAAATACTGCGGACAGCTTTTAGGGCATTTGTAAGACGATCTCTGGAGGCGAAACCAACATGGGATACATACCGCATTGTTGTCCGCCAATGCGAGGGTCTGGTGACAATGTCAGAGGCCGGTAGCACCGCCCGGTGGCGGTTGACGGTGATCCTCACCCAGAATGACAGGGTGGGTATCCTGATTATCGTACTGTGCACCGGTAGTTCCATCACGTGCATCAGGGAATTGATCTGAGACCATGGCAACTTGCGGAGCAACGGACAAAGGGATAGTGGTTGAGGTCGAAGATGAGGCTCCCAGTGAGTGACGGACGTGATCAGTTTGCATCGGGGTAGAGTCTATGGACGGGGGAAGAACGGCGGAATCAGTGGTGCCACAAAGGGCCGGAGTCGGGATAGGAGCGGGTAATGAGCCTGAGACGAAAAGATGAGGCATTGTTCCAGCTTCGTCCGCTTGTTGAAGAGCGGAACTACCACCAGAACTAGAGCTACGAATCGGGTCGGCGATGCCAGAGGCGACGGAGATATCCGCTGTCGCATTTTCGGTGGCCAGGTCTCGTGAGGTAGTCACAGGCAGCCGGCTTGGTAAAGTTGGGTGGAGTGAAGCATTTGGGGAATCGCTGAGCTGGGTGGGAGGCGGGATGGTGGGGGAACTGGTAACAGGACTGTTTGCAGCCGAGTCTGGATGATGACTCGCGATGTTACACGATCGATATGACCAGGGCCATGATAGGACGTTATCATCATCGCCGATGGGAGCAGGGAATCGGATTGGGGTAGCATTAGTACCTTGATGTAAATCGGCAAAAGGACGACGAATCCTAAAGAGGATTCGTGTGGGAGGGCCGCTTGTTCCTTCATTTATGGCTGCTTGAATGACTTCATTCCACAGGGTGCAGAAGTCGTGTTGAAGCTCAGCAGTGGTATTGTGTATGTCAAATTGGGAAAGCGATTCTAAGACCCCTTGTTCCGAACGACCGATACGAAGAGCTTCGCGTGTGACATGGTTCAAGATGGCAAGTAACATGCTATCACCATGTGCGACGTAGTCTCGAATGGCCCCATCAGATATGTCAAATGCCTCCTTAACGAGCTCGGCCCAACGGTCATCGCGATCCTGGGCGTGGGTGATGATGCAGGCCACTATCCTTCGTACATTTACGCCAATCAGATCTTCGCTTCTGTGGCCCCAGCGAACCAGAGAATGGCCGATTTCAACGGATTTTAGCGCCTCATCCCTGTGCCCAGTGAAAAAGTTGCCAAGGACCTGTGAAACTCCACTGGGTCCAAGTGCCGAATGGGCTGCATTCAGACAGGTGATGAGTCGATAGCTTCTAACCGATTCGGGGACCAAATTGGAAGAAAAGGTGCGATCTAAGAATCCATCCAACGATCGTCGCAACTTGGTCGTAACCCGAGGATGGAGAGGTTTTTGGACGAGTTTCGAGTCGCAGAAGCCAGGGATGGTATCAAAGAACCCTTCGAGCGCGTGGTCGTTGTCAAGAACAAGCAACATCCGCTCCAAGACCTCGGTGTCGATTTCTGGCGACGGCGTAAAGGCTTCTTTTTCTAACGACTTCGCTCTAGCCGTATTGAGCGCTTCCGTATAACGGATCCATATGTCATGGTAGCGCATTCTTGCAACACCGAAAAGGTTTTGTAGGCCTCTCATCCAGTTTTGTAGGCCTCTCATCCAGTTTTGTAGGCCACTCATCTGGTTTTGTAGGCCTTCCACCACCAAGGACCCAACGTAGTGGAATTGGGACGTCACATATATAAAGTAGATATGCATGAAACAAGCGCTCGGAGAGACTGGTGTGGTGGACAGCTGCAGCTGGGTAGACAGGAGAATAGTAGACACCGAAGCCACTGTGTATTCAAAGGTGAAGCCTAAGACACACCAAGTCACAAGGCCGAAGGTAGTACGACTGATGTTGATGAGATAGATGAGGAGACCGGCTAAGAAGAGGAAGAGGGAAGTATGTAGCAGTTGGAGAAGTCTAAATCCGTGCCAGAACTTGAAGAATGCGGTCGGCCTCATGACAGACATTGCACGTATCCTTGCTCGCATTTCTGGAGGATGTTTTCTGTTTTGAGTGATCGAAATGCGTCGAGAAACGAATTCCCGTTCTAATGTCGAGATCATAGCACCCGCTAGGCTGATTATCAGGGCCAATAACCAGAGGGAGTTCACCCAGACGATGTATCTCGGGGGAGAGAATGGGGGTGGTTTAGCCAAAGCGGACGGGATCGACCCAACAGATGCATTTGAATTAGCGAAAAGCTGATAAATATTCTCAAGGTAGAAGGCCGAGATGTCCTGGGAGCTGGGCTTGAGGTCTGGGAGTGTGACTGCAAGCAATGTCGCGACAGTGGCGGAGAATAAACCAGTCTATGTTCTCTAATTGAGGTTACAGCAACGGAGAAGTAATATGAGGGCCCACAAAAACCAAAACCCCGTCTGCTTCTTGTCGGCTATGTTCGGCATCATTTTTGTCCTCTTCCTGAGCAATCTTGGAATACATGGCATAGAGTGGCCACGAGCTATCACGGTAGTCGTTTCCTCCATGGGATGACAGCAGCGACGGATCACGTGTTGATTGAGGCTGGTCGGGATAATCACCAGTATCTACCATGTACATTCGTGAAACTTAGCAAGGTCAGGCCAGAGTTATGTGTAAATACGTACCAACGTCATTCCCACTCTCTATATCCTGGCGACTAGATTGACAGTGGGACATTAAAGCTAGGTTGCCTGAAACTGAATGAATACAGAGCTCGGAGGGTTGTTGACGGACAGGTTGAGTGTGGATGCAATCCCAAGGAAGACTACTGTGCAGTATCGGTATCACCCGCGGCAAGGGGCTGTCGGACGGTAATCGCCGGGGTTAGTTCATCCGGGCCGTCCCTCTCCCTTTAGGAAAAAGTCAACCTGGACTGGACTTAGACCCCACTGCCCTGTCGACAACGGTCCCAACGTGCGTGCGAACGTTGCAAAGCTTGCTACTGAAATGACCTTTGGGGCACTATTTCGTTACGTTTGATCTCTTCCTTCCCACGTGCAGGTCCTAACTCCTAAGTCCATGCCGGGTATGGGTACGACTTGAGCCTCAAACCCTAATATTAACAGACGAAAACTCCACGGTCTCGAACAGGTTTTCCTCTAGCTCAGGATCATCCTCGAATGAACGGAAGCACGATGCGAACGGTAGGGACTCGTCGATATCGACTCATCCGACGCGGAAGTGACCGAGATGCTAGCGAGGTTGGTCGGAGAAGTGGCAGTGAGTTGACCGGAGACTGGACTGACTTGGATCTGGTCGGGGCTGACGAGGCTAACAGCGGAGTGGAAGCCTCCTTGGAAGAGGTAAGTGCCTTTTCAAATTCGAGACCAGGTGGCTTTGCAGCGGACCACGCATTTGTCTTAGAATCAATGAACGCAGAGCGTTGATTTAAAGAAAAGGAAGTCAGAGCCTGCAGGGCACGGCATTGGGGAGGACCAGAAATGACAAACCGCTTCGCATGCTCACATCCAATTGCGCGACGTACCTTAGCACGCTCTCATACAAATGGCGAGCAGCCAGGCAATGTTCGGAACTGTGAGAATACACAATTAGAATTCGTAACCGGACAGCAGACCTTTCCCCTGGAACCACCCCGTGTATCGCAAGGGTGGGAGTGGATGATACTCATCGAAGGTGGTCGATTAAGGAAGGGGTGCGATTGCAACGTTGTTCCCTAATAGGACAGCACCCTATTCAGAGAATTCATTTCGCTTGCGACGAGAACCGCGCAGAATTATGGCATGAGGAATGGAGCGCGTACAAGGTCAGCGCTCAGCTGGCATGGATTGGCGAGAATCTCGGGTATTTGTCGACCCACTCGCATTCGGCCTGCCTGGGACGTATATACATATTTTGCTTTGCAAGACAGCACGATAGTATACTAAGGACCATGAAACCGAACAGCGGTCGCTTCAGACACCTTTATGATGATTCCAGTACAACCGAGTTCGGTCTTTTCAAAAGATCTTTCCATAACTCGTGAAGCAAAACACGGAAATCATCCCTAAAAAGCCAGACCAACCAAGGCCCATCATGACCCAGGCTAACCTTATAGCCTGGCCAGGGTGCCGAAGCCATCGTGTCCAGGCACCACACCAGCGGCAGGGCCACCTTTCCCGAACATCCTCCTCAGGTCGTCCACAAGAGCTTCCGGCTTTTCATACGCTGCAAAGTGGCCCCCAGAAGCATGTTCCGACTCAAACACAAGCGTCGCTTCGGCCCGAAGGAACCTACACAACGCTTCGCGCTGAGCCCCAACCCACGAAAAATGCACAAAAGGAAAATGACGAACGCTTTGGGGTACTGGACAATCTCCTTTGGAAAGAAAGATATCCCGACGGGCACCTTCACCTGCTGCATCTTCAACTCCACGGCGTCGCCTGATCCCATCACCTCGAAGTAGATCCTCACTGACGCTGCTGGGCCCGCCCGCGAAAACCAGTATATCGATACCCACGTCAACACTAACCAACCTCCTCAGAGAGAAACGCGAGAATCAACGTTCAGAATAAAGGGCGCACCTTCTTCGTCCGTCCAAGGGTAAGAGTCTGACCATTGGACGAGCTTCTCGTAAATCCATGCCAATATCCCGACGGGCGAGTCCGCCAGACTATATCCCAGTGTCTGCGGACGTGTGGACTGCAGTATGAGATAGCCGTTGCCTTTTGTCTGAAATGCCGAGTGGTTCGCGAAGGCCTCACGCTCACGCTGTGTGTACGGCGTGACGAGGTATTTGACGTATTGTACCGGAGTGCTCCAGAATGAAATTGGGCGCGCGCTGGCGATTGGTGATAGATCAGAATGACATCGGAGCGTGAGAGTGACAAGCGTTTTACACAGGGAAGTTGGTGTGGTATGCCTTGACATGTTGGGGACCGTACAGCGATGCTGTGATGCGCGTCAGCTAAGCAAGCAGTTGCACTCGTCAGTCTCGGCAGCGATAAGAAAGATGCAACAACGTACAAAGTATCCCCAATCACCGCCCTGGGTCACGTATTCAGAGTAGCCTAGCGATAGCATCAGCTTGTTCAGGAGCTTTTAAACTCTATAAGTACGACAAAACGCCATGAGATTAGATAGTGTAATGGGCCTACAGTACCTCCGCGTAGTTCCTTGAACGGAATCCCCGATTCGAAGCACCTTCTGACCATGCATACCCGGGAATACTCGGCGCCACAACATGAAAAGATGGATGTCCGGGTTCGGCCGCGGTCAAGAGCGGCAATATCTTTGTCACCTCGATGAAGCTCCCGGGCCCTAAACAAGATACGTTTCAGCGCCACAGGCTAAGAGGAGCGATAATGTGGACGTACACCCATGAACGAAAAGCAGTGGGATCGCGCCTTGCACTTCACTCCTCTGATGGACATAATGAATATTCAGCACTCCGAATCCTTCGACTTCGATATCGCGCGTGAACATTGGAAGCTTGTTGAGTTCGCGCTCGTGAGCACGCCAGTTGTAGCTGTCCTTCCACTTGTTGGCCAGACGTTTCAGGTCGGAGAGAGGGACGCCGTAGTCCCACCGGGCATCGTCTATTTCATCCGGAAAGCGGGCATCGGAAAGCTTGCGGCGAAGGAGAGCGAGAGCATCATCTGGTACGGAAATTTGGAAGGGAGTTTCAGAGGGCATGTTGTCAAGTAGGCGGCTGGGAGTCAGGAGGAGAGCGAGTGAGAAGTTATGGCCAACTTTGAGCCTTTATGCATCTGGGGTGGGAATAGAAGAAGCGAAGGCCTCGGGACAGGTGGACTTCCAGTCCGATTGGAGGAGTATAATAGGCAGACACGATGGCGGATTGATGATAGGGTTGCATGTCTGACTGTAAGAAGTCAACGGTCAAGTCAACAGTACCCATGGTCAGACGCCATCAAGACGGGGTTAGTAAGCGATGTGTATCTGGTTGGGGTTGACAGCGCAACCACAGCGGTACACTGTTGCATACTAAGTCAAAAGCCGTACAACGCTCGATTGGCGCCGCGTCCTATATTCCGCGGCAACTCACACTTTCGGTTGGGTTTTCAGCCACAAGGTTAAGCATTACATGCCTCATGGCCGGGCCGGGGGGACCACTTCGGGCATCGGGCTCGCAGCCCGAGCCCGACCTGAAAGATTAGGAATCATGCCCCGGCTACTACGTATGATATACTCCCGGATGAATTCATAACCGGACAGCAGACCTTTACCTTGGAACAATCCTGTGTGTCGCAAATGGTGGGAGGTGGCAGTGGATGATACTCATTGAGTCATTGAAGATAGTCGATTAATAAGTGGTGCGATTGCAACGTTATTCTCCAATAGGACGACATTCTATCGGTGAACGGACTCGTTTCAGAACGGCGCAGAGTTATGGTAACAAGACAGTTGAGGAATATAACGCGTGCGCTTGAAAAGGTCAACTGGCCATGAGTTGGTGAGAATTTCGGTTATCTCCATTGTCGACCCGCTCGCATTTGGGATGTTTACTGTATGTATATTTGCTCTGCAAGGCATAATGATGGCATACTCGATGCCCATGAAACCAAACGGTGCTCGCTTCAGACACCGCTGTGATGATTACCGTACAACCGAGTTCGGCCTTTTCAAAAGGCCTTTCCGGAAGTCAACCCTCAAAAGCCGGAGCGAACAAGGCCCGCCATGACCCAGGGTAATCTTATAGCCTGGCTAGGGAGCCTGGAAGCCATCGTGTCCAGGAACCACGCCGGCAGCAGGTCCATCTTTCCCGTACATCCTCCTCAGATCATCCACAAGAGCTTCCGGCTTTTCATACGCTGCAAAGTGGCCGCCTGAAGCGTGTTCAGACTCGAACACAACGTTCGCTTCGGCGCGAAGGAACCTACACAATGCTTCGCGTTGAGCCTCAACTCACGAACAATGTACAAAAAGGAAAATGACGAACGCTCTGGGGGACTGGCCCGTCTCCTTAGGAAAGAAAGATATCCCGACGGGCACCTTCACCTGCTGCGTCCGCAAATACACGGCGTCGCCCGATCCCATCACCTCGAAGTAGATCCTCACAGACGCCGCTGGGCCCGCTCGCGAAAACCAGTAGATCGATACCCACGTCAACACTAACCAACCTCCTTACAAAAAAATGTCTACAAAATCAACATTCAGAATTGGGGACGCACCTTCTTCGTCTGTCCAAGGGTAAGAGTCTGACCATTGGACGAGCTTCTCGTATATCCATGCCAACATCCCGATGGGTGAGTCCGCCAGGCTATATCCCAGTGTCTGCGGACGCGTAGATTGCAGTATGGAATAGCCATTGCCCTTTGTATGAAAGGCCGAGTAGAGCGCGAGGCCCTCCCGCTCGCGCTGTGTGTACGGTGTAACGAGGTATTTGATATATTGCATTGGAGTGCTCCAGAATGAAATTGGGCGTGCACTGGCGATTGGTGATGGATCAGAATGACATCGGAGGGTAAGAGTGACAAGCTCATTACAGAGGGAGATTGGTGTGGTATGCCTTGACGTGCTGGGGACCGTACAGCGATGCCGTGATGCGCGTCAGCTAAGTAAACAATTGCGTTCGTCAGTCTCAGCGATGATAGGAAAGGTGCAACAACGCACGAAGCATCCCCAATCACCACCCTGAGTCACGTATTCAGAGTAGCCGAGCGATAACATCAGCTTGTTCAGGAGCTTTGAAAATTCATGAGTACGAGAAAGCGCCATAGGCTTAGATGGTGGGAAGCCTACCTCCGCGTAGTTCCTTGAACGGAATCCCCGACTCGAGGCACCTTCTGACCATGCATACCCGGGAATACTCGGCGCCACAACATGAAAAGATGGATGTCCGGTTTCGGCCGCGGTCAAGAGCGGCAACATCTTTGTCACCTCGATAAAGCTCCCGGGCCCTAAACAAGCTACGTGTCAGCGCCACGGGATAAGAGGAACGATGACGTGGGACGTACACCCATGGACAAAAAGCAGTGGGATCGCGCCCTGCACTTCACTCCTCTGATGAACATAATGGATATTCAGCGCCCCAAATCCTTCGACTTCGATGTCACACGTGAACATTGGAAGCTTGTTGAGTTCGCGCTCGTGATCACGCCAGTCGTAGCTGTCCTTCCACTTGTTGACCAGACGTTTCAAGTCGGAGAGAGGGACGCCGTAGTCCCAGCCGGCATCGTCTATTTCATCCGGGAAGCGGGCATCCGAAAGTTTGCGACGAAGGAGAGCAAGAGCATCATCTGATACGGAAATTTGGAAGGGGGTTTCAGAGGGCATATCGTCAGGTAGGTTATGAGTCGGTAGGCGAGCAAGTTGTGATGCTTATGCATCATCCGGGGCAGGAATGGAAGAAGCTATCGGGCCGGTGGACAGGCAGTCCGATTGGAGGAGTATAATAGGCAGACACGAAGGCGGATGGAAAATAAGGTTGCATGTCTGAATGTAAGAAGTCAACGGTGCGCCATGGTCAGACGCGATCAAGACTATGTGGTACGATGTTGCACGCTGATTCAAAGGCCATTCGCCGCATATGACCCTCGATTAGGACGACCCTGTCCACGGCAACTCACGGGCCGCGGGGAAGACTTCGGGCGGCGGCTCACATGTAGGAATCATACTCAGGATGTCTACCAAATACCGCGCAACACAGGGATACTTGCAAGCTCATTAAAGACGCCCGGAAACCGTGGCACACCGACGAGGGGAAATGCAGACTCGCTTAGCATAATGATATATCGCATACACATGACGCAAGCGCCTCTATACCCTGTACCGCCTTGCTGTTTTTGTGAAGAATGTCTGGAGGACGTACACCTGGAGCCTGTACGGGCATCAACAAAAGGTAACGTAGACAGCAGAGGAACTTACATTGCCATGGCAATGACAGCCAACGTCTCCAAAACTGCGTACCAGAACAGACGGCTGGGGAAGGAGAGGAGAGACGGCGTCAATGGAACGTACGCGCAAAGCGTGAGCACAGCGCACCTTTGTGTGGACTTCACGGTCGAAAACCCACGGTTTTCGCGGGTGTGAAAGCTAGATGACGATTCTCTGATCAGAAATGGAGGCGGAGAGGAAGGAATGTGCGACGAACTATTTCTGTGTGCGCTTTATGCTCATGAATTGACTGTTCAGTCTATATATGCTCTCCTCAAGCGCCGAAGTTTGTTCCTGAATCTGTCCCGCCTTTGCTGGAGCATCGTGTCTCGGCTCGCTCTCGACCATGATGTCAATGTCGACGAGTTTGTCGGTAAGCGTGCTCATGTCGTTCTCGAAGCAGAAGGAGTATTCCCCGACGGTGTTGGCAGTGAGGACATAGTCTCCTTGGCGCTCGCGTTGTCCATCGAGGATGACCTTATCATTAGGGTCCTTGATCTCAAAGTCAACGTCAAATGAGCCACCGCTCTGAACGGCAAAGTAGAACTGGGGAAGGCGACACGTGTTAGGTGAATAAAGAAGGTGGATGGGAGGAGGGAACGCACGCCAATTTTTTCTCCGGCTTTGTCGACATCTGCATAGAAGCATAGACGCTCGTTTGGTGTGAGAAGTGTCGTAAGGGAAGTTGAGCATACAGTTGTGGCGAGGCCGAGGAGAGCGAGTAGGGAGGTGATGGCCACCATGGCGGATGAAGGAGAAGGGCTTGGGAAGGCGTGGGAAGGATGAGGTCACGCGCGCTTGCTGTGTGCTCACCGGACCGTCGCCTCACCTTTTCCACCCCGACCACAATGGGCTCGCTGTGGGACAAATTATTGCAAACCAACCAAGACCGATGCAGCTCCTTGCACGTATTCTTATGCCCTGCTTCTTCTTCGCCCGGTACTTCCTCGGCAGTGTCGACACCTCTTGGCTCCAGGCTTGAGCTCTCTTTTTTTCAATCCCCACAAAAACCCCGTGTCGAAATGTATGCGTCTCCACCTCCGCTCCTGCGCTCTCAGGATCATCAGAAGCTTTCTCCTGCTTTGGCTGCATCACCTCACCTATTCACCCCGCCCGTCCCGTTCAAAGGTACAGTCACCCCTGGGTTGTCACCCATTGATCGCTCTCCCCGTCCTCCTAGACCAATTCGCACCTTGGCACGCATTCAGTCTCGTCGACCTTTTCTTGAGAAACTTCTTACTGTCATGGGTGACTCTGATGGAGAGGGCATTATATCCGAGAACGGCGATGAAAAAACCTCTCCCCCGCCTTCCTCAATCCATCTAGGGTTTACGTCCACCCCCTTGAGAGCTACTCCGAGGCCATCTGTTTCCCCCTTCTCTTCCCCTTTGTCGGTTTCATCTTCTCTCGAAGCTCCATTATTTTGCACGGCCACACATTTTCACCACTCTGAACCCTCCCCGACTAGGAAGCGACGAAGTTCCATGGCCCAATCTTCGGCCAAGAGTCGAAAGCGTCGTCCCACTGCTATCAGGCCTCCGTGCGCCCGAGAGAACAAGCGCCTCAAGGCCATCACCTCTGAGCATTCGCCGTCCCCACCTGTCCCTTCCCATATACGTACCTTTCCGTCGTCGATACCGATTGACCCCGAATTTCCAGGATTTTACATTCGCTTTCCGGTCATCCCTCCAGTGCTTAAGGCGTACGTTTCTTTATCTTTGTTCGTCTTTTCCCTTACACTCTCTTAGGCCTTCTGGCTGCACACTCAACCCTCCGCGCGACGCCCTCGATCTATACACCCCACGCCTCGTCCGCGGCTCAGGCCACACCAAAGTTGGCCAATGTCCAATCTGTTCCTGCACAGGAAGGGGAAAAGTCTGGCTGAGCATGAAATTCTCTGCATACAAGTGGTACGCACTGTACCACCCCACGCGTTCTCGTTCTCACACCGCCTACGCAGCGTCCTACCTTCTGTAATGAGCGCCTTCTAACGTTATCCCGTTCTATGTGCGTGCAACAGCTACCACATGCAATATTTCCATGGTGCGTCAGAGCCAAAAGTGTCTCATCGCCTTCACCGAGGCTCGTGTCTTATTAGGCGTTGCCGCGTCCACCGCACGCCCGTTCTCCCCGCCGACCGCCTTCCGCACAACTCCACGCAATCGACCAGGTAAGCTTGAGCGTACGCAAATGCTCGAAGGCAGGTGCCATCGCTGCACGCGCTGGGTGCCCGTTCAAGGTGTTAAAGATGCCGATGCCAAGGTAACGTCGCTATCGCTCTTGAGTGATGGACCGCTAAATTCAGGCGTCGGGATGTAAAGGTGAAGGAACTCTTCTGGTAAGGGAAAGCGATGACAGTCAGCGAACTAGCTTGATTCGTGCAATCGGTTTCCAGGTGGAAACATGCAGCAACGTGCCACGGCACAAACACGATACCCGGCGAGCGCAACATATTTATTTCGGATCCAACCAACTGAACAATATCAAGCACGCAAACCCGCTTTCTGTATCACTAAAAGCACAAGCCTCCTCTCTCTGCTCTCATTTGGACCTCAGTATCATCTGCGTGGTATCCAATATTAACAGACTCTAGACTGGCACCCCATCATCCTCGTTCAATCACTGTTTTCGTACCTCCTACGTCTCAACAGCTGTATTTCACTGTTTAACGCTCTGTCCCACCTTCAATCGGCCCTCTTCTCTTTATGTATTTGTTCAAGGCTCTGTATCTCTTCCATTTCATCCCTCTCCCCACGCATTCCCATCGACATTTCCACTGCTCAACTCACTGCTGATGTTAACCTTAACCTTTCCTTCACCCACATCAAATTACGTAATCATACTCACAATGTCCACGTCCACTTCCGCTCACCCTCATCATCACATCATCATCTTGACACATTTAACGTGCTTGTACTTTTTCGTCGCGTTAATCCAAAATTTCTTTTATCATGAACAAATACGACCTTTTCGTGCGTGTCTACCCTCACCTCACGCAAAAGCAGTAGATCTCGTATGCGTAGAGACCATGCAGCGACAATTGATCCATTGCCGAAGTCCTTGATAGGTCTGTTGAAGGCTAGTTTTTAAGGCTCAGTGGTCGTAGCCCCATTTTCAGGAAAGAGACAACTGACGAGAAGACTATCCTTGGCCTAGCTGTCACGGGACGCGGTATTTTCGAGCGCAGTTGTTGGTTCATCGTCCTGTACATGACCCGGAACACGTACTGAGTCTGTGGATTGCCCTGATTAGCATCGTGGCAGTCGGAGTGACATCCTATATGTGGCTCATGACTTCTCACTTCTTCTCAACAGCCAGGTCGTTGTCTGACAGTCTGGTATCGTAGATTTGTTTTCAAAGCTTCAGGCCTTCAAGCTTCAGCTTCAGGTACTGACATGGTCGGCTAACGATGTATCCACTGAAGTCGATTTCATCCTGTCTTGATCCTTCCGTTATCTAGAACCCGTTATCTTATTCATCCATCTTTATATCGTTCACGGGTTGACGAGACACCTATTATCAAGACGTCCTTTTGATGTTTGTGGTGTACTCATACAGTGAGCACAGTCTGACTCTCTCCGGCTAAGACGCGGCTGCGAGTATTTTTCTGATAACGTGCACGATCTCGCTAATACCGCCATGTTCATTCCCCAACTCAACGGTACTATATCCGCATCCTTTCACTTCTCGGCTGAAGATGGCCCAGACCCAACGGATTCGTTCTTGTTCCTAAGGTATCCCCAATATTTTTCGCGCCACTGAAATTCAAACAGCCCCGTGGCGTCAAGTCCTGCGTCCATTACCTCGTCATTTTCGAGACGGATCGCGTTCGTGGTTTCATACAGTGATATTGTAAATCGCTCGTACATGCGATGACTATTTCACTACGATTCGAGCCGGGGTCCCGTGATGCAGGGCCTTGAGATGCATGACAAGCGCCTTTGGACGTGATGAGTTTTTCCGCTCACCTTCCTACTCTGTTCAACGTAACGAGCAGTCTGCAACTGTCAATTAAACTTACGCACAACGCACTTGACTGGGCCGTTGGTCTATAGCAGGCACATCCCATTCAGGGTCAAAGCTTCTGCACGCTCCCCCGAAGTGGCTGCGCTACTTGCAGGAGAAAGTGAGCTTCACGGCCGCTGATCTTGGCCTACACAGTGGCACGTGAACAGCGGCTTTCTAGAAGAGAACTTATACGGGATAACTTATGCGCTGTGATACATCCAAATACTGATAAACTTGAATACTTCGTCCAGACGTGCAAGTCTGCAAACTTTGCATGATGGGCATTGTCGTCGATAGCTGTTTCTCCTTCGTACCACGAACATACAGATGTATCATACAACATGGTCGCTTTGACTTCCTGACTTCCCTTGGACTCCACTCAATACTCGAAGCGACTTCACGCCTGGGGCGTGATGGGGCTCCACTTGAAAAAGACAAGGTCCGGGTCATACTCCTTTTTGAGTTTCTGAAGCCTGGCGTAATTCT
>Ga0307510_10004106_pt1 | contig 17088 bp, 12 predicted proteins | sample 12_EM_MG_FD_207224 | JGI IMG/M metagenome (GOLD analysis project Ga0307510, IMG submission 207224) | Populus trichocarpa ectomycorrhiza microbial communities from riparian zone in the Pacific Northwest, United States - 12_EM | ecosystem: Host-associated > Plants > Roots > Unclassified | place...
TCCACCTCGGCTGCTCGTGTCTCATTTTCCGCTATGCGCGAGTTCAAGTCGCTGATACGGACGACGACCTCGTCTTGGCGTTGCCGCGAATAAGGCACGTCATTCTGCCCGTCACCGGAAACGAAGATACCCTGGCGAAGCGCATTGAGTCTCTGCTGCAACTGCTCGACGGTCAAATTGCTGATTTCGACCTCACCGCCGGTAGCAGCCCCGGCGGCGCGTGCCGCGTCAACCATCCTTCGCGTGAGAATACCCTTCGACTCCAGGTCCATTCTACGGTTCAGGTCGACCTGTGCGACGAGATCCTGCGCTTGCGAGACCTCGACTTTCTTTCGCAGGATTTCCACTTCGCGTTCCAGATTGGAAATCGTGGTTTGCTTGAAGACCTCCAGCCGGTTGGATAGCTGCTCGCGAAGTTGAGAAAGCTCGTCTCGTTCCGTCTTCAGCGCTATTACACGGTCGCGCGCTGTGTTGCGATCTGCTTCGAGCGAAGCAAGGATCGCTCGATTGACACGCGGATTGCTGATTTCTGCGAGCGTCTGGCTCTCTTTAACGGGAACACCAACCTTAGCCGGCTCTCCTGCAATCACGCCATCGATAGGGGCGTTGATGATAGCGAAGCGGGCATTGACCGTGCCGTCACGGCTAGTGAAGCCAGTGATTGCCGGCAATGAGACAATAATAGCAATCGCCAGCAATAGCAGGCCAACGGTGATACGTGTAATGCGATGGTTCCAGATCATATTGGTAGACAGAGATATCGCGTTAACAATTATCGGTGCCGCCGAATCGGATGCGAATAGATACAACTACATCTTGAATAATTTAGCGCAATGAAAATTAGCGAACAAGTGATAACCGAAAAGATGGATAACGAAAAACGGCACCGTAAACTTAACAGTACCGAGCCAAAAGTGAGATCGTCCATGGACTCGGTCATTTAAGCTCGAGCGATTTTGGCCCACAGGTTCATCGCCGTTGCGCGCAGTTCTCGATGATGGTTAGCGGAGCGAAATCAATCAGGCACTACCGCTCTCTGCGAGCCGATGGTTCGACTCCCTTAAAGACCAAGGATTCTGGCCACGCTTATAGGGTGCTTACCTTAGCTCTTTCTCTCTTTAAGCGAAGCGCTGCTTGCTTAAACAGCTTTTTCGGCGGGGCTATAATGCCTCAGCATAAACATTATAACTGCTCAGCGCCGGCGATGAGCTTGGACGATTTCTTCTAAGAAAGGGGGGAATCCGAGAAGGCAATAGCCGACCTGAAGCCGAGAAATAGGCCGCGGCAACCGCGAAGGAAGAGCAATGCATGAAGCGGATCGACATCACATATCGAACGATGTTCGCGGAGCTGGCGCAGCGTTCACTTGATGGGTAATTTCAAGCCGATTTCCCACTTGAGGGCCGGTTCGTCACGGTCCCGGTCAAGGGCCGCGACTACTGGTATTTCGATCTTCCTACCCCCGAGGGCGACAAGCGGCGCTACGTGGGGCCGCGCAGCGACGAAGAGATCACAGTTCGAGTGAACGCTCACAAGGAAATCAAGGACGATCTCCGCGAGCGTAGACGGATGGTCGGGACGCTCCTGCGAAGCGGCGGCATGCAGGGACCTGACAATTTCGCGGGCGACATCACGAAGGCCCTCGCGAGTGCTGGCCTCTTCCGGCTGAGAGCCGTCCTGATCGGATCTGTGGCATTCGGCTGCTACGCGGGCCTGCTTGGTGTTCGACTGCCATCGACGGCGATGCAAACGGGGGACGCCGATTTCGCGCAGGATTTTGCGATCAGCTTGGAGCTCGGGGATAGCCTGCCGCCCGTTCTGGAAATCCTCCAGTCCATCGACAAGACATTCCGGCCAGTCCCGCACCAGGCCGACAAGACAAAGGTCGTCGCGTTCGTGAACAGCAAGGGCTACCGTGTGGAATTCCTGACGGGCAACCGGGGATCAGACGAGCATACGGACAAACCGTCGCCCATGCCCGCCCTCGGCGGCGCGTCGGCGGAAAACCTGCGGTTCCTCGATTATCTGATCTACGAACCCGTGCGGACCGTCCTGCTGCACCGTGAAGGAGTGAGCGTGAATATCCCTGCCCCGGAACGGTACGCCGTCCACAAGCTCATCGTGGCCTCTAGGTGCCTCACTGACGCGCTTGGGAGGGCAAAGCGAGACAAGGATCTCCTGCAAGCCTCGTTGTTCTTCGAGGCTCTGCTGGACACACGGCAGGGTGATGTGCTGGCCGATGCCTACCGTGAGGCATGGGATCGGGGCAAGGCATGGCAGGAGGGCATCATTTCCGGATTGGCGATGATGCCTGACAATGGCAAGGCGGCATTAGCGACTGCCATGGGCGTATCTATGGATAAATTTGGAAAGGGGTAACCTCGTAGCCGATCGATCAGGATGCCGCCAATCACTTTTTAATCGTGGCGCGGATTTAGCCGAAAATCGCGTCCGCGGCTGCTCCGATCTGGCGACGACCTCGGCAATGGGATTTGTCACGTTATCGAACGATGATTGAGCTATCGCGCCGTGCAGCAGTTTGAGATCAGGTAACGGCACCGGTCACGGCTTTCCAAAGCGCCGTTGTGCGGATGCGTTGACTGTGGATGGCGGGGGCGGGGCGTCTGTGACGTGGGGCGATAAAGAGATTCCGGAACGCGGAGAAGATTGAATTAAGCGCTGCAGACCACCGGTAGATCGGACGCCCTGCATCGTCCGCTCTCATTTTCGAAGCGGAAAAAGGTTCATATTTTCCAATGTAGTAGGAAATAGAAGTGCTGCCACTTTGGTACGAATCTCATCAAGGCGACGAATTGTTTTTTTAAAAGACTAATCCTGTCCTGGGCTCAAGGTTTGGAGAGACTTGCTCCATGTCGCACGCTGGCGCCGAGCGGGCTTGGTAGTCGCGATCAACGCCGGTTGTGGACCACGGGTATCCGTCTTGTTGAACGAGCGGCAGCTATGCCGCGAGCAACCTTAGAATACTTGGAGCCCCAATCGGACAGAAGGGCCATGTCCTCGCACTTAGCCACTCTCACGGGATCGGCGTAGGGTCGAGGCTCTCTCAAACCTCGACCGGCGCCCTTTCTTCTTTCTGTTTGGACGTGGTGATCGGTATGGTGAAATCCAAGACCATCCGTCCCTCAACCTTGCCGGCCTTGAGCTTGGCAAAGATCGCGTTGATGTCGTTCAAGGGCACCTTGGTGATATCCGCCTTCACCTTGCCCTCGACTGCAAAGGCAATGGCCTCGTCGAGGTCACGGCGTGTCCCGACGATCGAACCTCGTAAAGTGATACGCTTGAGCACAACGTCGAAGATCGGCGTCGGGAATTCCCCCGGCGGCAGGCCGACGAGGGCGATTGTGCCTTTGCGGCGCACCATCTGGAGTGCCTGGGAGAAGGCGGGTGGCGAGACGGCTGTTACCAGAATGCCGTGGGCACCGCCGCCCGTCGCCTTCAGGACATCGGCAATTGCGTCCGGTGACCGGGCATCTATCACGACATCGGCACCGGTTGCGCGTGCCAAAGTGAGTTTCTCTGGTGTGACATCGAGTGCCACGATCTTAAGGCCCATCGCCTTGGCATATTGGATTGCGACATGGCCGAGGCCACCGATGCCGGAAATTGCCACCCATTCTCCCGGACGGGCCTCGGTCTCCTTCAATCCTTTATAGGTGGTGACGCCAGCGCACAGGATCGGTGCGATCTGCGCAAAATCAACGTTAGCCGGAAGCCGCGCGGTGAACGCTGCCGAGGCGATGACATATTCGGCAAAGCCGCCATCACAGCTGTAGCCGGTATCATGCTGGTGCTCGCACAAGGTCTCCCAGCCTGTTTCGCAATATTCGCACCGCATGCAGGCGTCATGCAGCCAAGCGACGCCGACCGGATCGCCCAGTTTGAAATCTGTCACGCCCTGGCCAAGCGCTGCGACGATACCGGCAACTTCATGGCCAGGAATGAATGGCGGCGATGGTTTCACGGGCCAGTCGCCATCAGCGGCGTGGAGGTCCGTATGGCAGACACCGCAGGCAATGACCTTGACGAGAAGCTCACCGGGCCCAGGAACCGGTACGGGCACGCTTTCAATCACAAGCGGCTCACCAAAACGGTGCACGACCGCCGCCATCATCGTCTTTGTAATCATCGCCCGTCTCCTTCATCCGTTTCTACGTTGATGAGGTGAGACTAGGCGCGCCGACAATGGCCGCTATGACATAGATCAAAGCTTGATACGCAGTCCGGTGACAACTTCATGAGAATAGGCCCAGTGGATCTCCGAGCTCCTGGGACCTCGCGCAACGAGCAAGGAAGTCATCATGACATATGCAACTACGAATCCTTACACCGGCGAAGTACTGAAGGTTTTTCCGAACGCCACCGACGCCGAAGTCAAGCTGGCCATCGATAACGCTCACGCCACGTTCCTGTCCTGGAAGGAAACAGCATTCGCCGAACGCGCCAAGGTGATGCAAAGCGCAGCGCACATCCTGCGTAACGACATTCAGGCCTACGCCGAATTGCTGACGATCGAGATGGGCAAGCTACTTTCAGAAGCTAAAGCGGAAGTCGAGCTGTCGGCCGATATTTTCGAATATTACGCCAGAAATGCCGAGAAACTACTGGCGCCCCAGAGACTGGCTGTGACCAATCCTGCCGAGGGCGAAGCGATGATCGTGCATGATCCACTAGGCGTGCTGCTTGCGATCGAGCCCTGGAATTTCCCCTATTACCAGATCGCCCGCATCATCGCGCCGCAATTGTCCGCGGGCAACACGATGCTGCTCAAACATGCCTCCAATGTTCCCCAGAGTGCTGCCGCCTTTGAAAAACTGATGTGGGAGGCTGGCTTGCCGAATGGGGCTTTCAAGAACCTCTATGCGACGCGCTCGCAGGTCGAACTTATTCTCAATGATCCGCGCGTTCATGGCGTCGCACTCACTGGGTCGGAGGGCGCTGGGGCAATCGTCGCGGCGCAGGCGGGCAAGGCTCTGAAGAAATCCACAATGGAACTCGGCGGCGCTGACGCCTTCGTGGTGCTGGCCGACGCTGATCTGGAGAAGACGACAAAGTGGGCGGTCTTCGGCCGTCATTGGAACGGCGGTCAGGTCTGCGTTTCCTCCAAGCGAATGATCATCGTCGACAAGGTCTACGATCAGTTCCTCGAACGCTACTCGGTTGGCGTGGCGCGTTTGCGTGCGGGCGATCCCTTCGACCCCGCGACCACTCTGGCTCCGTTGTCCTCGCAGGCCGCAGCCGATGAGATCAAGGACAAGATCCGGCAGGCGGTTAGCCATGGCGCAAAGGCGACCGAGGTTGGTCCCAAGGTTCCGAACAGAGGCGCCTTCGTTCAGCCGACGATATTGACCGAGATTGCCGACGACAGTCCGGCCCGCTACTGGGAATTCTTTGGCCCGGTCTCGATGCTGTTCCGTGCCAAGGACGAAGATGATGCCGTGCGCATCGCCAATGACTCACCGTTCGGTCTGGGCGGTTCAGTCTTCACGTCCGACCCCAAGCATGGTGTGGAAGTGGCCAAGAAGATTTCGACCGGCATGGTGTTCGTCAACCATCCGACGATGGTCAAGGCCGACCTCCCATTTGGCGGCATACGTCGTTCCGGCTACGGCCGTGAACTGCTCGGCCTGGGCATCAAGGAGTTCGTCAATCATAAGCTGATCGATGTCGTCGACATCGACGCAGAGTTTTGATCTCAGTTGGCAGACAGCTCTCGGAATTGCGGTGTCATCGGTACTGCAATTCTGAGAAGTCCTTGGAATATTCGAGTTGGATCAGGATCGGCTCGAGCTTACAATAACATCAGCAGCCACGCTGGACAGTTGTATCACTCGCGCACGACAATTGTGCCGGGAGGAGATCGTCAACGAGGCGGTCGAACTGGCAAGCAATCCCCAAAACCTGCCCTATCACTGAAATCGACCAGCGTTTCTGGCTTGTCCACCGGTCTGTTGCGATGACATAAGATCCTTATCACCATCGTTGCCGCACGTAAAAAAGGGCAGCTTTTTTGTCGACCCATGCTCCTCAAGGAACCGACTTCCTAAGCCGGTCCCTTGATAAAGCATCACTTCAGGACAAACGGTACCCATTGCTGTCATAGGGCCATTTCCAATTGCTGATTTCCGGCATGTCCTCGCCGTATTGGCGGATATAGCGACCGTGTTCTTCGAGCTTGTCGCGGAAAAGGTTGATCACATCCATCGCCTTCTCCCTCAGACCCGGCACACGCTCGATCGCCTCGATGGCAAGATGGTAGCGGTCGAGCTCGTTGAGAACGGTCATGTCGAACGGCGTCGTCGTCGTTCCCTCCTCGATGAAGCCGCGGACATGGATATTGCCGTGGTTGGTGCGCCGGTAGGTCAGGCGGTGGATCAGATAAGGGTAGCCGTGATAGGCGAAGATGACCGGCCGATCCGGTGTGAACAACTTGTCGAAGACCGCGTCGGCGAGACCATGCGGGTGCTGTTCCTTTGACTGCAGCGCCATCAGGTCGACAACGTTGACCACGCGGATCGACAGTTCCGGAATGTTCTGGCGGAGAAGATCGACGGCGGCGAGCATTTCCATGGTGGGGACATCGCCGGCGCAGGCCATGACGACATCGGGTTCGACCGCGCCCTGTTCGTTTCCAGCCCACTCCCAGATGCCAATACCGGCCTCGCAATGCTTGATGGCTTCATCCATCGACAGCCATTGCGGCTCCGGCTGTTTGCCGGCAACGATCACGTTGATGCGGTCATAAGTCTTCAGGCAATGGTCGCCGGTCCAAAGCAATGTGTTGGCATCCGGCGGCAGGTAGATGCGCACGGTATCGGCTCTTTTGTTGGCGACTAGATCGATGAAGCCGGGGTCCTGGTGGCTGAAGCCATTATGGTCCTGCCGCCAGACATGCGACGTCAGCAGGTAGTTCAGCGAGGAAATCGGCTTTCGCCACGGCAGCTCTCGCGACACCTTTAGCCACTTGGCGTGCTGATTGAACATGGAATCAATAATATGGATGAATGCTTCATAGCAGGAGAATAGGCCGTGGCGGCCGGTCAACAGATAGCCCTCTAGCCAACCCTGGCACAGATGCTCGCTAAGCACCTCCATCACCCGTCCGTCAGGCGCAAGGCTCACGTCATAGGGCTTTATTTCCTCCATCCACACGCGGTCGGTCACTTCGAAGACGCTACCGAGGCGGTTGGACTCCGTCTCATCGGGGCCGAAGATGCGGAAATTGGTATGATCGCTATTGAGGGTCAGGATATCGCGCAGATAATGGCCGAGGACTTCGGTCGATTGCGCCATTGTTCTGCCGCGCTCTTTGACGGCGACCGCATAGGCGCGGATATTAGGCACAATAAGCTCTCGGCGCAAAAGGCCGCCATTGGCATGGGGATTGGCGCCCATGCGGCGCTTGGCCGTCGGTGCCAGTGCGCGCAGCTCCTCTTTCAAGCGCCCGTCCGTGTCGAAGAGATCCTGCGGATCATAGCTTCGCATCCAGTCTTCCAGGATCTGCCGGTGGCTGGCATCCTTGCGGCAATTGGAAACCGGCACTTGATGCGCTCGCCAGAAGCCCTCGACCTTCTTGCCGTCCACTTCCTTCGGTCCGGTCCAACCCTTTGGACTTCTGAACACGATCATCGGCCAGCGCGGGCAGAAATTGCCCGGCATGCCGGTGCGGGCCTCGGCCTGGATGGCGCGGATGCGATCGAAGACCTGTTCGAAGGTAGCGGCCATAGCCTGATGCATCTGATGCGGGTCCGATCCTTCGACGAAGAAGGGTTCGTAGCCGTAGCCGATGAAGAGGTGACGCAGATCCTCTTCGGTGTCGCGGCCAAGGATGGTGGGATTGGCGATCTTGTAGCCATTGAGATGCAGGATCGGCAGCACCGCGCCATCGCGGGCCGGATTGAGAAACTTGTTGGAGTGCCAGCTGGCGGCAAGCGGGCCGGTTTCCGCTTCACCGTCGCCAATGACACAGGCGGCGATCAGATCAGGATTGTCGAAGACGGCGCCGTAGGCATGCACCAGAGCATAGCCGAGTTCGCCGCCTTCATGGATCGATCCGGGTGTTTCAGGCGCCGCGTGGCTCGGAATGCCGCCGGGAAAGGAGAACTGGCGGAACAGCTTGTGCATGCCGGACGTATCCGTGGAAATATCCGGATAGATCTCGCTATAGGTGCCTTCGAGATAGGTGTTGGCGACCATGCCCGGGCCACCATGGCCGGGGCCGCAAATATAGATGATATCGAGATCGCGATTGCGGATGATCCGGTTGAGATGAGCATATATGAAGTTGAGCCCTGGGGTCGTGCCCCAATGGCCAAGCAGGCGCGGCTTGATATGCTCGGCTTTCAGCGGCTCGCGCAGCAGCGGATTGTCGAGCAGGTAGATCTGGCCGACGGAGAGGTAATTGGCAGCTCGCCAATAGCGGTTGATGAGATCGAGCTCGGTGTCGTCGAGCGGATGCGTAAACGTGGCGGCTGGCTGCTTTTCCATGGGACTGCTCCAATTCGATATGGTCGTTCGTCAGATTACTGCGAACGACACGATGGGCTGTTGATCTGGATCACTCGGCCGCCAGAACCGAGAAGGCTTCATTGGCAATGATCTGCTCCTCGTCCGTTGCAATGACGAACGCTGCGACAGAGCTGGCCGATGTGCTGACGATGGTTGCGTTGGCTGCATTTGCCTCGCTATCAAGGGCAAGGCCCATCCACCGCAGGCGGTCGCAGATCGCGGCACGGATTTCCGGCTGATGCTCGCCGATCCCCGCGGTGAAGACGATGCCGTCCAGGCCGCCGAGCGTTGCCGTCATGCGGCCGATTTCGCCGGCAATGCGCAGGGTAAAAAGATCGATCGCTTCCCGCGCCGCCACGCGCTCGTCCTTTAGCAGATCGCGCGTGTCGCCGCTGATACCCGAAACGCCGAGCAGGCCGGAGCGATGATAGAACATGTCCTCAATGTTTCGCAGGGTCCGGCCTTTCGGCCCGAGAAGATGCAACACCACGCCGGGATCGAGAGCGCCGCAGCGTGTTGCCATCGGAATGCCGTCGAGCGTTGAAAACCCCATGCTACAGTCGCGGCTTTTACCGCCATCGAGGGCGCAGAGGCTGGCGCCGCTGCCAAGATGTGCGACAATCACTTTACCTGCCGCAATCTTCGGCGCGCGTCGCCCCAATTCCGCGGCGATGAAAGCATAGGAAAGACCATGAAAACCGTAGCGCTTGATCCCGTGATCGTGCAAGGCGCGGGGCAGGGCAAATCGGCGAACGAGGTCACTTTGGGTTGCGTGGAAGGCTGTGTCGAAGGAGGCCGTCTGTGCGAGCGTCGGCCGCAGGTGTTGGACTGCGCGGATCAGGCGGAGCGCCTGGGGCTGATGCAAAGGGGCAAGCGCGGTCAACCCGTCTATATCGCTGATGCTGGCCTCGTCGAGACGAACTGGGCCTGCGAACCGATCGCCGCCATGAACAACGCGATGGCCGGCGGCACGCACGGCATCCATGTCGAAATGCCTGCCGAGCACTTCAAATGTTTCGGAGATGACATTCCGCAGATCCACCCCGTCTTCGGCATGCAGGGAAGTGTCGAAGACGGCTGGTCCTTCTGTCAGGTGAAACGACAACGGACGCCTGCCGAAGTCGATCAAGCCCTTACCGATACGACGTGCCTCGTTCGCATTGCACTGGAATAGACCGATCTTGATGGTTGAAGAGCCCGTGTTGAACGTAAGCAGCAGGTTCGCGTCCGTCATGATGTTTCCTTCGGTTTGGAAATCAGTTTCCCAACGATAAGCCGAGAGTGATCGGCTACGGCGGAACATTGAGCCGGGTTTTCCACACGGCCTAGAGTGCTTGAGAACTGGCATCGTATCTACGGCTGGCAGGCGCGGATGGCATTGACCCATATCAAGCTGTCCGATGCTCGCGATTCGTCTTCGATCAGCAGTCTTGACCAAGATCAAGGCGGAGCATTCGCTGTGGTTTAAACTCACACCAATCGAAGTGGTTCAAACACGAGGTGTGATCATGCAAGTAAAAACCATTCTGAGTGTCATCGGTGTCGATCAGAACGATGACGATCTGCGTTCCGCAATCGAACTTTGCAGCGCAGTCGAGGCGCATCTTTCCGTGCTGATCACGGTGCTCGCCATTCCTCCCATTGGCGGAAATGGTGAGGTAGTCTCGACCGTATGGGTTGAGGAACGTGAGCGTGAGATGGAAGTGCTCGACCGGAAGGTCGCAAGTGCGAAGACTTTGCTGCAGTCGAGCGGCATCTCGTTTGATGTGGACAGCCTGTTTACCGAATCTGGATGGGCGGATAACGAAATCGGCGAACGGGCACGCTATGTCGATCTGACATTGATCGGCGGCGGCCTGCTGGCTAAGGACGATATGCGGTGGCCAATACTGAACGGCGCACTGTTTCAGTCGCCGTCTCCGATCTTCGTCGTGCCAAAAGGATATTCAGCCTCGCTTCGTCCAAGCACGGTGCTTGTTGCCTGGGACTCCCGCAATGAGGCGAGCCAGGCAGTCCGTGCTGCGATGGAACAGTTGACGGGAGCGGTAAATGTGTGTGTCGCCATTGTCGATCCGTACGCCTCGATCCGCAGCAATGGCGAGGAGCCGGGCGCTGATGTCGCTGCCTTCCTTGCGCGCCATGGAGTTCGGGTATCGGTCGATGTTCTGGCAAGCGGTGGTCGTTCTGTCGCCGACGTCTTGCGGCAACACGCTACGGATATCGGGGCCGAACTGATTGTCATGGGTGCTTACGGACATTCGCGCATGCGGGAATGGATTTTTGGAGGTGTGACGCGCTCGATGCTCGAAACGACTCCGATCCCCCTGCTGATGACGCGATGACATCAAGCCGGGTGCGCCGTCTTGCGCTCTCCAGTTCGGTGTTTTTCGGCGCATGAAAGGATGGGAGATGGTTGGTACCTATGTGATTGCGGCGTTGCGGCCTGATCAGATCGCACAAGCCTATCCTCTCATTCAAGCAGTTGTCCCAACTCTTGACATGCAAGCATGGCATCGGATGGCATCCAATGCTCGCCGCCACGAAGAGATTCTCGTGGTCATCAACTCGCGCGAATATATACAGGGGCTCAGTATATTCCGGCATGGCGATCATCCGGTCGTGGGATCGCTTCTTGACGTCATCTTTCTCATTGTCGCGAGTTCGGCCGATGAACGCGGGGTCACGGGTATGTTGTACTCGGCGATCAGATCGCGGGCTAGAGAGCTTAAATGCGCGCGGATTCGATTCTGGAGCCAGAATTCACAGAATTGGTCGCGGATGCGGGATGAGGCGCAATTCAACCGCGTGGATCATGGGCTGATGGTGTACTCCAACGACCAAGACTGATGAGATCTAGGTTCCGAAATGATTCTTGTCACACCTTGCCGGTGAACACGTAGCCGACACCGCGTATGGATTTGATCAATTGCGGACGCGCGGGATCCGTTTCGATCTTCTTGCGCAATCGTGCGATCTGGGCGTCGATCGTTCGGTCAAAGGCTTCCAGATTGCGCCCGCGTGTGAGGTCCATCAGCAATTCGCGGCTGAGAACACGTCCAGCATGCCGCGCGAAAACGACAAGAATATCGAATTCACCGGTGGTGAGCTCGATCTCATGCCCCTCCGCCGCCAGGAGTTGCCGCTTGCCGGTATCGAGTTGCCAACCCTCGAAGCGGATGACGTCGTCCGGATTCTTGTCGGGGCTCCTGATTGCCGGTTGGCGGCGGCGAAGGATCGATTTCAGGCGCGCGTGTACTTCGCGAAGATGAAAGGGCTTGGCGATATAATCGTCGGCGCCGACCTCGATCCCAACAATCCTGTCCACAACGTCGTCGCGGCCGGTGAGCATGATGATCGGCACATCCGATTGCGCACGAATCTCGCGGGCGAGATCCAGTCCGTCCTTCCCGCCGGGCAGAACCCAGTCCAGCAGGATGGCATCGAAATTCTCTTGTTGCAAACAGGCCCGCATTTCCAAGCCGTTCGACGCCGTGCTTACGGCATATCCCTCGTCCTCGAAATACCGTGTCAGCATTTGCCGGATTCTTGGGTCGTCGTCTACAACCAGAACATGTTCGCGCCGCTGTTGATCCGGGGCCATTGCAAATCGGTTCCAGTAAAGACGGGCTGCGCCCTGTGACAATCCGTTACAAAACTGCACCGTTTCTAACACGCCCGGCATTCGGCTGTCACCCGGAAGCAGTCATCTATCCGACATCGACAAGGTATTTGAGAGGGATTGTCATGCTGTCGGCAAATCATGCAGTACAGGCTCAGAACTACAATGAAATTGCTGTCGTTTGCGGCGCAGACCCGATCTGTCTGCAATCGCTCTTCAGGAAGCTGCCGGTGGAACAGCTCGAGACCGGTAGGTCGTTGTTTTTCGAAGGCGATCCGGCAAAACATCTTTTTGAGCTGGTCGAGGGTGTTCTGCGCATCGTCAAGATCATGGCGGACGGCAGGCGCGTCATCACCGGCTTTCTGTTTCCCGGCGACCTTGTCGGCGTGTCGCTCAGAAACCATTATCTCTATAGCGCCGAAGCTGTGACCCCGGCTAAGCTTCGTCGCTTCTCCCGCAAAACTTTTGAGGATATCGTCAGCGGTTCGCCAGAGTTGAGGCCGCAGCTATTTGCCCGGCTTTGCGACGAAATGGCCGCGGCTCAGGATCAGATGGTGTTGTTGTCGTGCAAGAATGCCGAGGAGAGGCTCTGCAGTTTCCTGTTGCAACAGCTTCGGCGCAAGCAGGAGCAAGACCGTTCGGCCAGCGTTGTGGATCTGCCGATGACCCGCCTCGATATCGCCGACTATCTCGGCCTGACGATCGAAACGATCTCCAGGACCGTGACGAAATTGACGAACAGGGGCATTATCAACCCAGTAGGTCGTCATTCCATCCACATTGCAAAACCGGGAATGCTCGCGCATCTTGCGGGCGATGGGGAGGAGTGCCACGACGGTAATTCGTCTGTCGTAGTTTTTGACAGTGCGCGCCGGCGCCACTAACCGGACACAAATGGAAGTGACATGAACGAGCAGCCGCCACGGCAACAAGTTGCCGAGAATAGACTGGATGAGATCGCTGAAGTCCTCGACAGTGCGAACATTATCGTTCACGGATTCGATGGTGTGATCAGCCGATGGACGACAGGCTGCGAACGGCTCTACGGCTGGAGCCGGCAGGAAGCAATCGGTCAAGTGGTTCACGAACTGCTGGCAACCGTCTTCCCGGAACCTCTCGACAAAATACGCGACAAGATTGCGCGACAGGTTGATTGGCAAGGAGAGCTCATTCATCACGGCAGGGACGGCAAGCCTATTGTTGTTGCCAGCCGGTGGGTTGTGGCGTCCTCTGTGGACCCGGCTCGGCCGGTCATTGTCCAGACCAATACCGATATCAGTGACTTGAAACGAATTCAGGCGGATCTGGCTGAGCGAGAGGCACATTTGCGGTCGATCCTCGCGACTGTCCCTGAATCGATGGTTGTCATCGACGAAGGCGGTACGATCGCCTCCTTCAGTTCCGCTGCCGAGAAGCTGTTCGGATATTCGGCGGAAGAGGTTTATGGAAAGAATGTTCGTATGCTGATGCCCTCGCCGGATCGCGAGGCACATGACGGTTACCTCTCGCACTATCTGACGACCGGCGAACGGCGCATCATCGGCTATGGTCGCGTCGTCAGCGGACAACGCAAGGATGGCACGGTCTTCCCGATGGAGCTGTCGGTCGGCGAAGCCATCGCCAATGGCAAACGCATCTTTACCGGATTTGTGCGTGACCTGACCAGCCGTCACAAGATCGAAGAGGAGTTGCGGCAATCACAAAAGATGGAAGCCGTCGGCCAATTGACCGGTGGACTGGCGCACGACTTCAACAATCTGCTCACTGTCATCAGCGGCAATCTGGAAATGATCGAAGCAAGACTTCAAGATCCGAAGCTGCTTTCACTGGTTTTGGAGGCGCAGGCTGCGGCAGATGACGGCGCTAAGCTGACCGGCCAGCTCCTGGCGTTCGGCCGCCGCCAGCCGCTCAATCCAAAGCTCGTGGACATCGGACAGCTCGTGTCCAGCTTTTCCGATCTTCTGCGGCGCACGCTTGGCGAGACGATCGAATTGCGAACGGTCGTTACCGGCTCCATGAACGAGGCGCTTGTCGACGGATCCCAATTGCAGAACGCTCTTCTCAACCTTGTGCTCAACGCGCGGGACGCAATGCCACGCGGCGGCTTCCTCTCCATCGAGATTTCTCCGGTACGGCTCGATGCTGATTATGCTCAGATGTATCCGCAGGTCCGCACCGGCGAGTATGTGCTGATTTCCGTGACCGATACCGGCGTTGGAATGTCGAGCGAGACCCAGGAACATGCTTTCGAACCTTTCTTCACTACGAAAGGCATGGGGGCGGGGACGGGCCTTGGCCTCAGCATGGTCTATGGCTTTGCCAAGCAATCTGGAGGTCATGTCCAACTTTACAGCGAGATTGGGCAGGGGACGAGCATCCGGATCTTCTTACCAGCGCTAAAGGCACGGGCAGCAAAGGAGCCGCCACGCGCGGCAGAGGATAAGAAGCTCCAGATTCCCAAGGGTTTCGAACGCATCCTCGTTGTCGAGGACGACGCGCGGGTTCGCCGCGTCGCCGTCTCTCGGCTTCTTGATGCGGGCTATAGCGTCATCGAGGCGACGAATGGCGCCGAAGCTCTAGCGGCTTTCCAGGAAAATCCGGACATCGCCCTGCTGTTCACTGATGTCGTGATGCCTGGCGGCATGGCCGGTGACGAACTGGCGCACAAAGTTCGGGCATTGCGGCCGGAAATCAAGGTGCTTTTTACATCCGGCTATGCCGAGCCTACGATCGCCGGCCGAGAGTTGGCGGAGGCGGGCAGCTGGTTGAAGAAGCCCTATACCGCCCGGGAATTGGCCATTCGCCTGCGCGAACTCCTCGATTGATCTTCTTAAATTTTTGAGAGGCTGCACGGCAGCGCCGTGACATGCCTTGTTGGTTGTTAATTGGCGGCCGGGCTGCGTGTCCGACCGCCTGCACATTATCCGCGCTTGTTCTTTTTGGCGTTATCGTCGACGAGTTCGTACCACATCGCGTTGAGGACAGCGAAGGCGGCGGCAAGCGGGAAGCCGAGGAGCCAGGCGAAATACCACATGTTCTTTCTCCTTGTACGGGGTTCAGTAGGCGTGTCCGTTTTTGTCGTTGACCGTCTGGGCGTCGACCTTGCCCCACAGCGCCCGATAGACCCAGGTGGTGTAGAGAAGGATGATCGGGAGGAAGATCAGCACTGCGACGAGCATGACGAATAGTGTCATGTGGCTTGAGGACGCGTCCCAGACCGTGAGGCTGGAGCGCGGGTCGAGCGAAGAAGGCAGGATAAACGGGAACATCGAGACGCCGACCGTCGAGATGATGCCGAAGATGGCGAGCTTGCTGAAGAGCAGCGGCGCGAGCTCGCGGCGGGCAAGCATCGACAGTAGCGTGGCGACGGCACCAATGAAGCCGAAGATTGGAGCGGCCATCATCCACGGATGGCTACCGTAATTTGCGAACCAGGCACCGGCGCTATGGTCGACTGTCTTCAAGAGCGGATTGGACGGACCGATCGAATTGATCTGGCTGGTAATGCGATAACCGTCGACTCCATACCAAAGAGCGAGGCCGCCAAGGGCAAAAAGCACGACCGTCGCAAGCGCTGCCAGACTGCCATAACGGCGTGCTCTTTCCGCGACATTGCCACTCGTCTTTAGTTGCAGCCACGCGGCGCCGTGCATGGTGAGCATGGCGACGGAGAGAAGGCCGCAAAGCAGAGCATAGGGATTGAGCAGGCCGAAGAACGAGCCTTCGTAGTAGATCCGCATATCGTCGGCGAAACGGAAGGGCACGCCCTGCAGCACATTGCCGACCGCCACGCCGAAGATCAGCGCGGGAACGAAGCCGCCGATGAACAGCGCGCAATCCCAGCCTGCCTTCCAGCGGGCGCTCTCGTGCTTGGATCGGTATTTGAACGCCACCGGCCTGAGGATGAGCGCGAAGAGGATCGCGAACATCGCCAGATAGAAACCGGAGAAGGAGACCGCGTAAAGCGGCGGCCAGGCGGCGAAAATGGCGCCACCGCCTAGCAGCAGCCAGACCTGGTTACCCTCCCAGGTCGGGCCGATCGAATTGATGGCAATGCGCCGCTCGGTGTCCGTCTTGGAGACGAACGGAAGCAACGTGCCGACACCGAGGTCGAAGCCGCCGGTCACGGCAAAGCCGATCAGCAGCACTCCGAGCAGCAGCCACCAGATGATGCGAAGAGTCTCGTAGTCGATCAATTCATGAAGGATCATGGTGGTTACTCCGCAGCAGGGATGAGGGTTTCTGAAATCAGATCGGCTTCCGGTTCGTCGTCTGGTTCCGGACCCTTGCGAATGCCCTTCACCATCAGGCTCATTTCGATGACGATCAGCGCCGTATAGATCGCCGCAAAGCCGAGCAGGGTGATCAGGACACTGCCGGCCCCGAGATTGGAAACGGCAGCAGCAGTCGGCAATACGCCTTCGATGACCCACGGCTGACGGCCGAATTCTGCGACGATCCAGCCGAATTCGATGGCGACCCAGGGAAGTGGAATGGCAAAGACAGCGATGCGCAGCAGCAATGGATAGCGATCGAGCTGACGGCGGGCCGAAAGCCAGAAGAAGATCGCTGTCAGCAGAATGAAGAACATGCCGAGACCGACCATGATGCGGAAGGACCAGAAGAGCGTCGGCACATGGGGAATGGTATCGCGCGCAGCCTGAGCGATCTGCGCCTCCGTCGCCTGCCGGGGATCGTCGACATAGCGCTTCAGCAGCAGAGCATAGCCGAGTTCATGGCCGATATCCTCGAAAGAGGAGCGTGCCTGCTCGGCGGCTGGGTCCTGTGTTGCGGCACTGGCGGCGGTCGATTGGGCGGCGCGGATCTTCATCAGCGCATCATAGGCTTTGATGCCGTCGCGGATGCGGGTCTCCGCCTGCTTTTCGAGCTGGTTGATACCGGGAATTTCCGTCGTCAGCGAGCGGGTGCCGATCAGGCCCATG
>Ga0307510_10004108_pt1 | contig 17080 bp, 11 predicted proteins | sample 12_EM_MG_FD_207224 | JGI IMG/M metagenome (GOLD analysis project Ga0307510, IMG submission 207224) | Populus trichocarpa ectomycorrhiza microbial communities from riparian zone in the Pacific Northwest, United States - 12_EM | ecosystem: Host-associated > Plants > Roots > Unclassified | place...
CAATTCACTCTTGAACAGTGTGTGCTACACTGTTCATGCTAATTAAATTTAGCGTGAACAGTGTCCACAAAGCAGCAAAATGCTGCTTCTTCCTTTCCTGCGTCTCGGACGCGAAAAAACGTGGGGCTCATACACAGTAAAATGTGTTTTTTTGTTACCAAACGGGTTGCATTTGTGTTTTAAACAAAACGCAGACGTAACCTCGTTACCAAACGGGTTCTAAGTCCAAGATCATGTTCAGTTTGCAAGGATTGCTTGTATGGTGTATCAACCACGTGTAATGAATACAGACACCCCCTATACCAGTCCAGTGCGAGAGTTGAAATTTCACCAAAGAGACCAAGCAAGACTGGCTGCCTCCCAATCCTTTCAATTTGAAAATTATCAAGAACACTGAATCTCTGTCAGAAATAATGGCTGGGCAATCCATGGAGTTTAAACACATTTTCCATAAAAGATTTATAGCCACGGTACTAGCAGAATAAGGGTGTGCCAAATTAATTAATAAAATGTGTATATTCAGTTCATCGATGATCTGCTACACCAGAAATCACTGATTTAACCTGAGATAAAGGCAAAACACCAGTGAAATCCATCCACAGTAATATCAGAAAAGATAGCTCGAGGAACAGGCAAAGGATTCGATGAACCTGGTCCTGAAGCCACATTTCCATAGCTGGATTGCTGACAAGTTGAGCATATTCTCTCACATCCCTAGCTAACCCTTGCCATTACAGTAAAGCTGATGTCCTCTTCGTAGTAGTCCCACTGTCAGAATGACCCCCACAGCTGAATCATGCAACGGTTAAATTAACTGCTGTCTTAAAGACAATAATTTAGTTATTTTACTATGCTAAATTTTTTTTAAAATCAAGCTGTTCCTATTAAATATGATAATAACTAATAAACAGAGGAAAGTTATAGTTTTACTGTTTCAATCCAAGATGTAAATGAGTGTACAGCTATAATATTTATTGCTATACTGTTTTCTATCTCTTTTAATTTCTTTTAATTTAATTAATTAACAAGCAACGCAGATAATTCTACTCCAGATAAAACTCTTGTCAAGTCAAACCATAATTATCACTAAAATTAAAAAAAAAAAATATTGTTAAAACATAGAAATGTCATATATATATTTTTTTCGGTATAAACCACGCGGTGTCCTGAACGTTGGTCCAGACTAATCCACGCTCGTACCAGGTCGGCCCACAGAGGAGTAAAGTGCTTCCCAAAAAAGGTTCTCCATACACAAGAAAGGGTCGAAACCCAGATCCTGTTTAAGAAATGAGAGTGCCGAACCACTCACACCGTGTCCTCTTATGTAAATGTCATATATATATTTATTTTAATAAGTTTTGAAAACAAATGTTACTAAAAAGCTAATTTTGTTGCAGTGAATCGTCAACGACAGTCGGTTGAATCCGCTTTCAAAAAGATTATTAATATTATAAACGTCAAGAAAGAAGGATACTTTTTCCTTCGTTGAACGGTTATAATTGGCTATTGATAATCTTTCAACTTTTTACCCGGTTGTCCTTCCAGAGGTTTTTATTTTTTAAATTACTTTATATAAAAAAAATTAATTTTTTTAAATATATTTATACAAAATATAAAAATAAAACATAAAAGATTAATTTAATATATTTTCTATTAAAAAATATCTTGTTTCACTTTACTCGACATAAAGTTAAATTCCCGTCCATAGGTCCAGGATTGGGACTTGAGTTTGAATTTTTTTAATTAAAGTTTCCTCACTTTAACTGTGAGGAATGGATGCTGTAAGCAATACCAATCATGGATTTGGATGCCAAAAGGAGCACATGAACCTGCATAGAATAACAAAGCATATAATACTAAAATATTTTATTTTTGGTTTGATATCTCTGTGGATGAGGTTAAAACCTCCGAACCTACTAAAAATATATTATTATGAGATATGCTGCATCCGCTTCGGTGCTGCTGGTTAAATATTTTTATATATATAAAAAAAGTGATAGAGCAAAAGAAATCCAAGTTCCAAATTATTGATTAAAGTAGCAATTAAATAATATAAAAAAAATAGCAAAAAAACTGCAAAAAAAAAAAGAGTAAAAAAATCTCATCCAAGTCTATTCAGATTATCAAACAACTCAATACTAACCTAATTAAAGAAAAAACATCAAAAAAAGATTCAAACATAAAACATTAGCATAAAAAAAGGGAAAAAACAAGTAAACTCAGGTGCACTACCTAAACTTAATATAATGTAAAAACTTGTAACTTATTAAATCATGGACTTGAGTTCAATCAAGAAACTTAAATGTTATCCAATTTAGTTTTGAAGGATAAAATCGATGAAAAAATTATTAATAAAAAACCTTACAAAAAAAAATGAACAGCAAAAAAAAATGAGACTAAAATATGATAGGAAAAAATCCATCGAGTATGAAATTTGAAAAAAAAAAGTATCCCAAACAAAAAACAAATTGCAATTAAAACAATTAGGGCCAAACTTGAAAGATTAAAAAATCATAGGGGGTGAAATTAAAAATTATTTGTAATATGATAGACTATTTATAAATTAAGAAATGGTAGGGAATGAAATATAAAAAAAAATTAAGGGATAATCCAATAGAATCAAACTGAAAAAGTTAAAAAAATAAAAGGATAAGAAATAAAAAAAAATCAATTTAGAAAAAAGAGAAAAAAAAAGGGCAAACCCGAAATTTTTTTGACCCAGATTCAATCAACAAACATAATTCTCAATCAATTTAATTTTAAAAGATGAGATCGATAGAAAAAAAAAACATGCAAAAGCAACAAATAAAATGAGGATAAAATATGATATAAAAAATTCAAAGAGGATGCAATTTAATAAAAAAATAAAATAAATAATCTCAAATAAAGTAAATAACAATTAAAATAATAATGAACAAATTAAAAAAAATCATTGGGGAAGAAATTGAAAACATCTGTAAAAACCAAGAAAATTTGAACAAACATCCTAAACATGATCAAATATTAAAAAGCTCACAACATATGAAATCCTAGATACGAGTCCTATTAATAAGTCTATTATAAGCCAATTTGAAAAATATAAATTTTAAAAACTTGTCAAAGCAAAAAAAATAACAAGAAAAGCTTCGAGCAAACCTGGCATCCAACTCGAGTCAACAAATTAAACATATGATCTAAGACGTGAAATTAAAATGACCCTATAAATAGAAAAGCAAAAAAAAAATATTGGCAAAAAAATGCTTTAAAAAATACGGAAGTCAACTTGAGCTAATTTTTCATATGTATGACTCGGATCATGAAACCGGGATGATTCCATTAAATACAAACTTGAAAAAACAAAAAAGTAAGATTTTTAATCAAACAAATATCGATGGATGAAATTGAAAAAAATCAATAAAAGAACAATGTAAAACAAAAAAATAATAATTAAAACAATTATAACTAAATTTAACATAAAAATTAAATGTTTAAAGAAAAATAAAATGATTCAAAAAAAAACATATAATAATTATAAAAAAAAAATCTAAGGATAAAACTAAAAAAAAAAAAAAAAAAAAAAAGAGAAATTTTCTTGGTCCCGATCATTTTATTTTTTTGCATTAGCTTAACTGGATATTATTGGCGTGCAATGTCACCACGTGGCATTCCCTGAACCTCATGCTTTAGAATCCAGAAAAAGGCAGTGTCTGTGCTTCATGTACCTTCTGTAGCAGGACGACCACTTTGTAATTTTTTGTACAGCATTGTCATTTGGATACCAAATCCTGTACTCCCTCTCTCCCTCTCTAAAAGTGAAGTCCATACGTACTCAAACCGTCTAGCCTTGTTTAGAAAGTGCATATATAGCACTACTTGTGCTTCATAGGATCATCAGTACTCGAAAGATTACTTGTTTTAGCGATTTAAGGGACTGTCAGGTATGAGGGTCTCCAAGATTCAATCCAAAGTTTCTTCTTCTTTTTTTCCATTTTCGGTTCTCTTAACTGTCATTAATTATTTTAGCTGTAAGTAGAGTTTGTTTGAATTTTGATGGTCTTTTCATGCAAGCCTCTCCCAATTATATATGTTCATTCATGCATTAAATACTAGAGACTTCTTGTTTTGAGATGATGATTGTGTGATTTTAAATTCCTCTTTTGTTGATGCATTTATCTAATCTTGCAGATGAAATATATATCATTCGGTTCTTTATTATAATATTCCTTCGTTTTTTTTATTATTATTATTTTGGAACAAATGTTAAAGTCCTTTTGTTTTCCGAGATTCAATCATATGGTGTATGTTCTTTGTATGCCAAGCAATGCTGGATTCATCCTATTAGGGATCTCTTAAGAGTAAGTGCAGAAGTATTAGTCTGTATTGATCATAACGACCATATTACACTTGCCACTCTTTGGGGTGAGAGGGATTACGGGAGGAAGAATGAGTTATCTCTGCCGGTAGAGTAAGCTACTCCACTGAACACCTTGTGAAATTACCCTGCCTAGTGCCTACAATGCTGGTTACCCTCTGTTGAGTAAGCTCGCCATTGCACAAAAAAAAGATATGCTTTGGTTTTGATTCGAATCCTACTTAATCCATTTAATTTTATTTGACTTGGGAGTTGAATAATTTTATTAATATACAAAGTGAACTGATAATTTCTGATCCTGTACGTGATAGGACAAATGCTTCGAAGCACCAAGGCAGTCTTCTTGGGATCTGGTTGTATCCATAGTGATTTTGATACAAACATATCTCTATGCCATCTATTAGGTAGCATGCACTCCAGATTAGCACCAATTTGAAATTGCCGATATCAGTAAGGATGTTTCTCATTTTATAGGAGCAGTACTGCGGTTTATGTGACAGTTGATGAGTATAACTGGATTTCATTTGGTTGTATACAGTTTTGTTTCCCTAGAGAGGGGGGAGAACATATATTGAAGCATCTTTTTCATAAATGGCGTGAATTTTATTGACTCCGTAAAAAAACCGTCTACTCTTCATATTCTTTTTGACTTATCATTAATGAGTACTTAGCCCTTCAAGAATCTTCTAAATTCATATTTCATTTTGAAACAATATTATTTCACTAACTTTTCCAGAAAATTTTATCTTATGCTTCATCTTGTGATTGTTGCCTCTCCAAGGCCCGCAGTAACATATATTTGCTTCGTTGTTTTGTGTGGACAGTTTTGCACCATGGAGAAGTCTGACCTGGACCTGATTGGCATTTCAGGATTGCCCACTGAAGAGTTCATCCAACAAAGATGAATGCAGATGATAAAAACATAGAACCTGTGACTGATCAGTGCTTTCAGAGAAGAGTGAAGAATGATTCAGGTGCAGGTGCAAATGCAGGCTCAAGTGTAGACAAGACATTTGCGGCCACCAATGCCCTGTCTGAACTAGTTTGGTCTCCACAGAAAGGTTTGTGTCTTAAATGCGCTGATGGAAGCTTCTCCTACAAAAATCCCTCTCTGTTATGGGGTGCAGGCCCAAGTAATATGGTAAGTGGATCAAGTACTGACAAACCTATCAGTAAAGAATATTTCTGGACAGCTCTAGGTGCATCTGATATGAACAGTGAAGTTGCTGGAAGAGACAATTCCACTAAATTTGTTACCAGTGATACAAGCATGTTTCCGTCAAGTGAATCTAGACATGAAATCAAAATAGGTAACTATGAATTCCTTGCTGATATAATGTATTATGTATTGGTGAATGTCGACCTATAAAAATTCCTGTCTAGTACATGATGAAACCTGTCTAGAATTACTGAAACTTTTATTTTATCATCTTTTTTTGTTTCCTTTTGGTGTGTGAAGAACTGCTTTCTCGTGCTTCCATTTTCTCATTCCTGACAGGACAATGATTTTCTTTATTTTTCAATTTAAACAGCTGGACCGAACCTGGATGTGGCAAAGAATGATCCGACTTCCGAGGAACCTATTGTCAGAATTAGAGATGTTGGTGACGGGATTCACACATTACAGACAGAAAATGTTTCGGCCTCACAACTTTGCTCAGTGAAAGAATGTGAATCTTATGACATTAAAATGCAAGCACCATCCTCAGGAAGAGAAAATTTTGAATCACCTTCATGCATGGAAAAGGAGAGAGAAAATAAGGTGGAGACTGGTCCCTACATCTGTCCTCTGGAAAAACTGGAGTCAACTGCAGAGAATGATATAAGAACTCCACATGGTGAAAATGTCTATGATGCGGCAACTAAGATTGTAGGATCAGCATCTGCCCAAGAAGTCCAAAATAGCTCTCAGCAGGGTGATGTGCTTTCTAGAGACAATAATCGTGGGATTAAACAGTCTCCCACAAACAGCAGAACCCAGAGGTATCAGATGAAAGGCAAGGCCAAGTTTCCCACAAACAGCAGAACCCAAGGGTATCAGATGACAGGCAGGGATAAGGCTTTATCTTATGGAGATCTAGATGAAAGAGTGCATATGGAGGATGACAGTCATGAAAGTGTTGAAAGTTGCAACAGTGCTGGGTTATTTTCATCTGGCAAAAAGCGATGGAACCTTGATCCACAGTTGTGTGCTGGGAGCAAAAGTGTCAAAACAAAAATTCATAAAAGTCCCGGCTCCTCTTCATTTGTTAAACAAGATAGTTCATTCATGAATTGGATCTCAAACATGATGAAGGGGTCCGGAAAATCAAAAGAAGATAAGGCACCTTCACTTGCACTTACCCTTGCTAATCATAATCATGGACATGAGAATCCTGACAAGAATCTCGTTTCATGTAATAGAAACCAGGATAAAGGGTGCAAAACTACGGGGTTTCATTCTATTTTTCAGTCATTGTATTGTCCAAAGACAAAGACTCAAGAAATTGTCTCTTCGCACGCCAATAATCAAGCCGAAGAATCTAAAGAACTTGAGCTGGACAACAAGATCTGTGACACTAATGCTACTCCATTATCCTGTCGTATGGTAACTGGCAATGTGTACAAACGGTTTCTTCAATCAAATGACAAGTTAAATGAGTCGACATCTGGCAATGGTGCAGCTCCAGCGGCCCTGACCCAACTTTTTTCCACCGGTACTGCTTCTGCTCAGGTGATCAACAGGAACAACTATGCAGAGAACAGAAATTTATACAACTTAGCAACTGATAAGGAGAAAAACGGGACAAGCTCCAATTCCTCTCTGTGTAAACGTGAGAGAAACAGTGCCAAGAACATAGATACTGAACTGCCATCTGAAGGCAAGCCTGCTAACAATTCTAGGTACAAAAGTGACCCACTCACAAGCTTGTGGATCACTCGGTTTACTCCAAAAAATTCTGGTCCCTTGTCAAACACGGATTCTTGCAACAGAAGTGCTGGAGAAGCTCTTGACAGCTCCACTGATAGAAGGAGGCTGAATGCTCAATGGCAGAACAATCATACTTCTTTCCATCATAAAATTGTGATGGCTAGGGAGGAGGAGCACTCCAATGAGGACCCGGTATACATGCAAAATTGTGCTACGAGTACTGAAGTTTCATTTGGCATAAATAAGGTAAATGGACAAGATGATGAGAAGTCCATATGTAAACTGAATCCTATCTTGCCTTTTTCAAGATTCAGAAATTCAGAGGCCATGGCTTCTGTCTTTGCAAGGAGATTGGATGCCCTCAAGCACATCATGCCGTCGTATGATACGGATGATTCTGTTCATGGAAACCTGGCATGTTTCTTTTGTGGCATAAAAGGTCACCATGTGCGAGATTGTCCAGAGATACCAGATAGTGAGCTTGAAGGTCTTCTAAGAAATGTTAATTTGTATAACGGAGCAAAAGAATTGCCTTGTGTGTGCATAAGATGTTTCCAGTCAAATCATTGGGCTTTTGCATGTCCCAATGCCTCTTCAAGCACAAGATATCAAGCAGAATATGGCGCTTCTTTTGTCCATGAATGCAGCCCCGGTAAAACTCTGCTTAATCCAAGAAATGAAGACGATGCAAAGCAGTCAGATGGCAAGTATGGTCAATTGCCAACTGCTGATGCGCCTACAGTTTGCAATGAGAAATTGAATGAAGCTGTTTCCTCTGGGAAAATGAATTTGAATATGAAACTGTTTGGAAAAGACACTGTTTTCCAAACAGTTTCGAGCTCTGGGAAAAAGAAGTTGAAAGAAAACCAGGCCATGCCTTTGAGTAATTTTGTTGATAGCCAGATATCAGACGGACCCAAGGGAATTTTTGATGCAGTGAAAATGCTTCGTTTATCTCGAGCAGTTATTCTCAAGTAAGTAGATCATACCAACTAACCTGTCATTTTCGCTGTTATTTTTGCAAGATCTTTCCTACATGCAATAACTAGAGACATTTTAGCACTTGGTATCTGAATCCCTCCTTCGATTGTTTGAGACAACTTGAAGGTTGTTTTAACCATTGATTGAGCTTTTTTTTAGTTCACTTTGAAAGTATGCCTTGTTTAGACCTGTAAGCAGTGTTTGTTCATCACAGCATCTTGTTTACTGTTGGAGCTGGGAAGACATGCCTCTCTGGTTTCCAGCATCCGACTTATTTTATCAATAAGAAAAACTAAGTCTGAGGCGGAAGTTTGCATGCCTGTCAATTTATGCAGAAAATCTAGTAACTGCTGGTAAGGACAATAAAGCCCCATTTGCCTAAAGATGAACTGATTTTGACAGATTTAAACAACAAAATTCGTGAGTTGCTAATTTTGAAATGCATTGGCTTGGCATCTCTCTTATTGGTCTGTCCATGTTAATTCTATCTACTCTTCTTCTACTTTCTCGTCATGTTACTTTGGCGGATGATTTTAGCATTTGCACTCCCACCTCCAAATCTGTTTTTCTCAATTTTTCACTTGCATATCTTTAAAGCTTGTTTCTGCAACATTGTTTTATGGTAGAGAGTCTGACCCTGTAGCAAGATGATGGCATTTAGATAACTGTTTTACCTTCTGCTGCTAATCAAACTGTTTAACCCCGTGTGTTTGGTATTGCGGTAGCTGTTGTGGTTGTGATTTGAAAAAAATTGTTTTATAAAAAGTATTTTTAGTTGAGGTTGGTTTGGAAAAATATATATTTGGTTAAAACTTTAGTTGAAATTGAGGTTGAACATAAAGTAGTTTAATATGTTTGGTTAAAAATGCTTTTGAAATTGAGGTTATAAAATAATTTTAAAAAATATATATTAATATTTATGGTTTTTAATTTAAATATTGTAGATTTAACTATTAATATTACATCATGAAATAAATCATACTTTTATAAAATATTTTTTATTGTTCCATTAAACTATCTACAATTCCATCACGTGTGAAATACATCTGATAAGGACTACAGTTTTTACAAATTTCTTAAGAGCGCAACAACATCATGTAAAATATAATCAGGAATAAAATTAGGATTGCGATCAAATTCTGCAAATACTACATTATCAAGCGATCTCAGTCTAATTTATGTAGTGTCATTGAATAATGTTTAACACTAGTTTTTCGAATAAAACACAATTAAAAATAAAAAATAATTTTTTATTTTTATTTTGCCGGGTCGGACCCGGTTCAATGTATTTTTAGCTTTGAACCGAACCCAGTCCGGCTAGAACAGTGGAGAATGTCTCCACTGTTCAGTGATTCCACCCCCACGAGAATTAGTAAAATTATGCTTTTACAAAACCTGCGGCACAACCATATTTTTGATGGGTTCTACCATGAATGCACCTGTATTTTTTCCTTAATCAAACGGTAATATCTATGGCTGCGGGAGAACCTCACCCACATCCACACTACCAAACGACCTCGTGTAATCTGTTTGTAGTGTTGGTCAGGACCATTGAAGAATGACCTCTTTCTTCTTCTCGTTAACTTCCGCAATTTTTGAACTTAAACAAAATTTGAGTGACCTTCTTGGAAAATTAATTCCAAGGAACAGTTAGCGAGGAGCTCAGGATAGTGACTATAAGAATCCTATTGGTAGAAGTTTTATGAGGTAACATACTTTAGAACTTATGCAATAAAGTTAAAACCAAGAAGTTGATGTATTAGATATTGCATTGGTGAAGCACAGGGAAGAAAAAAGGAGAAATGATTATGGCTGAGGAAGAGAGTGTCAGGAGCAAAAGAAGAGTTCCTAGACATAGAATGAGAGTACCAGCCTGCTTAAGTTATGATAGTTCTACTACAGGACTGTCCTTCATAGTTCTACTACAGTACTGTCCTTCATATCTTGAATTGCTCAGATAGCCTTCTGCCTATGCTACAGCTCCCTGCATGGTCAATATCACCGGGGAGTAAATTTAGTAGCCTTTTATTCCTCTTCTGTCGGTATCCCTCCATGTAAAATGTTGGTTGAATAAAGTGGATTGATTGTGTGATCCCAAATATGTTTGTGCCTCGTTATGATAACAAATTATGTAGACTTTTTGTTCTTGAACCAAACCTTAGTTATCTTTCTGCACGTTTTAAGGTAATTGATAATCATTCTGGAAAACTCAGTTGCGAGATGATTATAAATGTAGTCCCGCTTCTCATTTATGCCTGTTTCCCTTAAGAGAACGACTTATCAGTGCTAATATGACAGAAAACTCAATGCTGACTTTCAAGAAATAAACTGGGCTTAGCAAGATGTTTTTATCTTCAATATTCATCAGAGGCTTGAACTTTTATTTTAGTGGGAATTGTTTGCTTTAAATCTGTTTATTGATGTTTTCTGTGTTGCTTGCACGGGCACCAGATTGATGGATTCTCACGCGGCACCCTCACGACTTGATGGCTTTTTTCTGCGCTTGCGACTTGGGAAGTGGGAACAGGGACTAGGGGGAACTGGATATTATGTAGCCTGCATAACTGGTAAGCCAAAATTGTTTGCCCTTTCACCAGTCTATGGTAGGTAGATGAGTTGCATATTTGTCATTGATTAGCTTCCTTTTTCTGGTGTCAACTCACCCTCTTTTCCTTCTTTATTTCTTCTGATCATACAGGGGTTGAGAGTGAGAGTTCAACACAGAAGTCCAAAAATTCTATTGCTGTCAATGTAGGTGGGATCAAATATTTGGTTGAGAGTCAATGCATCTCCAACCACGATTTCACTGAGGTAACAGTGTGACCCGGGAAACGAGTTTGCGCGCAATGTAATCTAGCGATTTCAATTCCACCTTTGATGTATAAATTCAGATCATGTAGCATTGAAGTGGTCTCCTTCATTGATGATTTATATGATTGAATCTGCAATTGCTTGATGGAATCTCCTCATGAAGACAGTTTGAGTCTTTGATGTTAAGTCACTGCATTCTCACCCAACATGGTTCAGATCATTTACGAGCCCTTCAAATACAGAAAACCTGTTGTTTGTTAGTAGAAGAAGTAATACTATCATAGTATCATTAATATAATGGCTATTTAAGTATGGACCTTCAGATTCCGCTTTCATGTTTTCGATTGAGCTCACATTCCTACCCCTATCAGTTGTGCAAATCATACCAAAGACTCCTACGTTGCTTTGCATCTTTCTACTTTTGTAAGCGGTGGCTCAACCTGTCTGGTGCATTTTGCAGGATGAGCTAATGGCATGGTGGCGGGCAACATTGAAGGGTGGTGGCAACATACCTTCTGAAGAAGATTTGAGAATGAAAGCTAAAGAGATGAAAATGTTAGGAGTTTAGACAGATACAAGTTCAGGTATTGCTTGCTAAAAATGCAAAAAGTGAGAACTGGGGCTGAAGTGAGCTGTGTTCCCTTTGCAGACAATCACAGGTTGGTGGCAGCATCCCTTCCATATATGTCTTCTTTTTCCTCATCATTGCTGTCTTTCACGGTGGGGGTTAAGAGATTCGAAATATATACTCTGTTTGCGAGCTAGGGTTTGTTTTAGATGAATTACATTGTAAATACCACTCTCCCTATACAATGTTTCAGCTGTAACTTAAATTTTTGAACAATAGTTTTATGGAAGATGTAGTGATCTTCTTAGGATGTAAAGCTTCTAAAAAATCTTAATTTTTTTTAATGAATTAATTTTGTGTTTTTTTTTTTTGGATGGTTTTGAATTTTATATGTTTTAATATAAAAGATAAATCTTAAAAAATAAAAAATAGTATTTTAATATATTTCTAAGAAAAAATCATAGAATGTGTGATCAAAGCAAATTTCATTCAAACCGAGATACCTTTAATTAATCAACTGATTTCGTAAAACAACTGGAAGATTAAAGCAAATTTCATTCAAACAGGAATTGAATTGCACCGAAATTGTTTCTCCTGAAAACCTGACTATTCTATACCCAAAGCGACCCTTACTAAACCCTAAATTTACAATCCTGCCATTCCATCCAAACAAACTAACTACTTTCACTTCGCCGCTTTCTTAACGGCCTTCTTCGCCGGTGACTTAATACTCTTTGGCTTCTTAACAACCTTCTTCACCGGAGTCTTCTTCTTAACCGCAACAACAGCCTTCTTCGCTGGCGACTTAACAGCCTCGGTCTTCGCCGCCTTCTTCGGGCTCGGCTTAGCCACAACCTTGCGTTTCACTGGTGCACTCTTCGGCTTAGATTCAGCCTTGGGCTTGGGCTTGGTAGGAGCCGCTTTCTTCATAGCAGCTGCACCAGCAGCGGGAGATTTAGGAGGGAGCTTGAAGGAGTTCTTCACCTTAACAAGCTTGCCATTAGCAACAAGTTTCTTCAATTGAACAAGCAGCAGTTTCTTGAAATTTGCAGGGAGGCTAGACTTCTGCTTCTCCTCGATGAACTTAGCAATCGCGATCTGGCTCGATCCAGTTCTCTCCTTCAAAGCCACAAGTGCCTCCTTGACCATCTGCAAACACCAAGAACACAAATACATCATCAGCACTTCACAATTGTACTGTGATTAGCGAATGAGTTGTTGTTTTATGATTGATCAATCGATTACCTCGTGATAAGTAGGATAGGCTCTAGGCTTCTTGGCACCAGCAGCAGATGCTGCTGGTGGTGGAGGTTTCTTCGATTTTGAAGGATTGGCTTTGGCCTTCGACGGAGCTTTAACGGCGGCAGATGGCATGATTGATTACAGAAAATTAATAAATCAAGAGACTGAGATCTACTTGTGTCGAAATGATGCTTTTTGTTGGATAAAAAAGAGGTGGGGATATATAGGAGAGGGGAAATGAGAAAGGGGAGCTGTGACTGGTGGGAATCGGTTCGACGCGGATCGCTCTGCGCGGGTGTTGGGTGATTTAATTAAGACCGCTGGATTGGATGTTATCTACGGTGAGTGACGCAATTTTAAAGTGGAAAGAGAATTTGATGAGGTGGGCTGTGATTGCTGGAAAGAGGTTTGACGAGGATTGTGCTATTTGAAGGGGTTTGTATGGAAGGTGAGCCGTTGGATCGGGAGTCATCGGCGCACGGTAAATAATGATATGTGGGTGTAATTTTTCAAAATATCACTTCCCAGCAAAGAGAAATGGAAAACCAAGTATATCACTAAACAGTTTTATACGCTATTGTAGATAATCGTAATTTTGAAATTGCGTTTTTCAAGGAAAAATGAAAAATAATAAACTAGTTGTGATATAGATAACAACAAAACACGTGTAATTTTTTTAAAAAAAAAACTCCACGTGACAAAATATGAACTAGAGATTTAAAACTTGTTGAGGATACATCTATAAACAAGATAAATGAGGCAAAACCTAAACATGTAATTTCACATAATCAATCGTAATTTTATATTTAATAATTGAATTGAGTTAAAATTTTGTCAAATAATCTTGCATGCTGGATTCTGTAAAATGGTCAGCTTGTTATAATGAATTAATATCTGAAAATACTCTTAAATTAAACCTAGAAAATATTAATTTAGTTATTTAAATTATTTTTCTAGTCAATTTCAAATTTTCATTGCCTTTATTGTCCTCGAAGAAAAAAAAAATAGAGCGGCCACATTCAAGAGATAAAAAAAATCCAATTAAAAAAAGTAATTACACTAAAAATACATGAAAAAGAAAGAGACAAGTTGATTGGAAACTCCTTCTTGTGTTATTCTCAACACCACAATCTATATATTTAAACTTTAAAGAAAGAAATTCTTAGTAGTGTTGTTGGAGACACTGTAGACTATTCGGTCAAATTATTCCCAGTAACGGAATATGAATAATGCACATTATCATAATAAGTTAATTCGATTCCATAATTTATTTTTATTTTTTTGTTGGATCTTAAATGGGTCTTAATTAATTATTGAATCGAAAAAAATAAAAAAAATTAAAGATAAATTTTAAAAATATATCATATTACATTGACTATTGTCAACTTAAATTAAAAGATAAAATTTATAATCTAGATCATGAAGATGATCTCAATTAGACATATTTTTTTAAACTAAATGTATTTTTTTAAGTTAAATAAAAAAATTAAAGTCAACAAAGAGTTAAAATGAATTTTTTTAAAAAAATAAAGGGAAAACGCACTAAACAAATGAAAAAAAAATGATCTATATATTTTGTCTTGACCTGTCAAACTTTAAATTGGAGCAGAAACCAAATTGGATCTAATAATTTTTTAAAAAATTTATTATGCATCATAACAAAGAATATCAAAAATTGCAAAAAAAACCCGAGCATGTTTATTTGGGCCTTTTATATTTTCTTTTTCTTTTTCTTTTTAAAGGGTGGATGATTTTACATCCACTCCTATTTTTTAAAATAAAATAATTAGATGACATATCATCTATCTGTCTAGATTTTGGTCACTACAGTGGTGGCTAGAAAATCAATGCATACTCATTTTCCCCTTAAAAACCCATTAAACAAAAAAAAAATTATCTAGAAGTTGTGTCTTAACTCGTCCAAGCTTTGATTTGCGCCAAGGACTAAGTTGGGTCTAATATTTGTTTTCTTAAATTTACCATGCACCAAATTTTTTTTTTAAAAAAAGTCCTAGAAAAAAGCCAAGGCAGACGGACCTGGTGGCCCAGCGCATTCAGACCACTAAAAAAAAGAGGTTAGGCGTGCACACCTGGGCCTTATATATTTTTTTGTTTTGTTTTTTTAAAGAGCAAATAACAAGTTGTCTGCCATTATTATTTTAGAAAAAAAAATAATTAGACGGCACATTGTTTGCTGAAGCTACGACAAGTCGTTTGTCTGCCTAGATACTGATCATCAAAGTGGTGGCTAGAAAATCAAAGCAAACCCATTTCCCCCTTAAAAACCCAATACACAAAAAAAACAAAAAACAAAAAAGGGTTTGGATGTTGTGTCTTAACTCATCCAAACTTTGATCTGCGCTAAGGATTGAATCGGGTCTAATATTTTTCTTCTTAAATTTATTATGCACCTGGTAGCTTAGCGCGTCTAGGCCACTAGAAAAAAGAGCTCAGGCGTGCACACATGGGCCTTGTGTTTTTTTGTTAAGAGTAAATGACAAGTCGTCCATTATTATTGTTTTGAAAAAAAATAATTAGACAACACGTCGCTTACTAAAGCAGACATCTCGTCTGTTTGTCCATATTCTGGACACCACATTGGTTGCTGGGAAATCAGGGCAAACCTGTCCCCCCCAGTTTCGTAACCCATTTTAACCCAAAAACAATATTTCATTGACACCCTTAAAGCACCTATAAATCAATTTATCAATATGAGAAACCCTAAAAATAGTCCTAAAACACAAAATAAAACTAAGTTAGGCTTTCTTCTTCGACTTCAATCTATTTTTTTATATACTGTTGAGATTTTAAAAATTACCATTAAACTACCCCCTTCAAATGAAACATGTGGACATCAAAATAAACCATTTTGATGGCTGTAATATATGAAAACGATGTTTTTATCTCTATAAAAAAAGACGACAACATAAAATATTTGTTTAAATTACCACCTTGAACCAATTTCTTTTTGAAAAAGGCACCAAAGTTGTTAAGAATTCGATTTTATTATTTTTATAGATATGAACGTATGAAAATAAAGTAATTTTATGTTCAAAAATTGTATCTTGAACATATTAAACAACACGTAATATAACGTGTGTAGTTAAATTATGAGTACAAGAGCACTTTGCAAAGCTTGAGATAAAAAGTTAAAAGTTGAAGTTGTTGTAATGAAAAAAATTATATTCAACAAATTCCTAGATTTTAGTATGGTATAGTCAAGGATTGTATCGAGTCAAGGTCACCTTACTTGATACTTATGCTAAAGATATGATTAAAAGTGAACCTTTCTTGGTCGATGTAATTATCGAAAAACCATCCCCATCTTAAAAAGAATTCAAAAATTATCTTAAATATAAAAATAAGAAAATTATAGTTGAATAGCTAAGATAAGACTAGAAAATAATAATAAGTTACAAGAAAAAATAGTTATTTCTTCTGATGTAGTTCATAAAAAAAAACTTGTTATGAAAAGAAAATGTATTATTAATATTTTTTTATTAAAAAATATATTAAAATAATATATATCTTTTAAATTATTTTAATCTTAGCACAACACAATAATATAAAAACATAAAAAAATAATTCTAAACAAAAAATAAAAAAATAAAATTTGACCAACCTACACAACAATGCACAAGAAAGTAATGAAGTAACTGAGAGGCGTGGTGACAACAGAATAAACATAACATTAGCACATTTATCCTGCAGTACACACACATTCTCTTGTTTCTGAACCTGGACAAGGAAGAATAAACATAACGTTCATAACTTGAAGAATGACCAAAGCTTCCCCTTTCATACCATCACCTGGCAGGCATATGCTGTTGTAGTCAACATTACCACTTATTTCAGTAAAAAGAATGTCAAAATACATCAGCTTAATTTTGATGTATTTTTTTTTTACGTTTTAAAAATATTTTTTAAAAAATTTAAATTTAAATTTTATTTATTTTTACTTCAAATTAATATTTTTTTATTGTTTCCAGATCATTTTGATGGGCTGATATCAAAAATAATGTTTAAAAAATTAAAAAAATATTATTTTGTTAGATTTATGAGTGAAAAACACTTTGAAAAGCAACTACAACCACAATCCCAAACACTCGAGCTTGTTTGGAAATGCAGTTCAAATCGCGTTCCCTCAAAATTTAAATTTTTTTTGATTAAAATTAATTTTTTTTTTATATTTTTAGATTATTTTGATGTGCTGATG
>Ga0307510_10004109_pt1 | contig 17079 bp, 11 predicted proteins | sample 12_EM_MG_FD_207224 | JGI IMG/M metagenome (GOLD analysis project Ga0307510, IMG submission 207224) | Populus trichocarpa ectomycorrhiza microbial communities from riparian zone in the Pacific Northwest, United States - 12_EM | ecosystem: Host-associated > Plants > Roots > Unclassified | place...
TTTTATGAATGGTGATCGCCCAGGCGAGACGGATGGGGTATTGGCGGAATGTGCCCAGCTCTTCTTCTTCTACCTGGTCCAGCTCTTTGTTGTACTGATACCGGATGTTTTTCCAGGTCTCTTTTTCCAGGACGAGCTCGTCGGGTTCGTCGGGGAAGATCAGGGTCAGCTTGTCATCCGCTATTTTTTTTACGGTACCGATCTTGCCGTTGTAGTACCGCCTTGTTTCTCCCTTATCGTTTTTGATGAGCATGACCTGGGCCCCTTCTTTCAGGGTAAGGGTCTTTTCGGCCGGGAAGGCTTTGTCGTTGAATTCCCCGGTGACGCTGGCTTCAAAGGCAACAGAGCGGCCTTTCAGTTTATCCAGCTCTTCGCGGTTGATGCTGTCTGCTTTGACATTATGGGAGGTAAGGGTAATATAATTATCGCGCTTTGAGGGGATGAACTCGGGTTGATAGTAATCCTGTAATTTTTCCAGGTCTTCGGGTTCCATCCGGTTGTTGCGGATATTGTTGAGCAGGTTGATAAATACGGCTTCGTTCTGCCGGTAGATCTTATTAAGCTCGAGATAAACGGGCGGGGACTGCCGGGTGACGTGGGCGTCGAAGAAAAATGGGCTGGCGTAGTGCTGCTGTAATAAGCTCCACTCTTCTTTGGAGACGACGGGTGGTAATTGATAGAGGTCGCCGATGTATAATACCTGTAAGCCGCCAAAGGGTGCGAGGGGTTGCTGCCGGAAATGGCGGAGGACGGCGTCCACTGCATCCAGCATGTCGGCTCTGACCATACTGATCTCATCGATGATGAGCAGTTCCAGCTCCTGCAGGAGCTCTCTTTTGCTGGCATTGAACCGGATGTTCTTGAACAGGCTATTGGGATCGGTGAAACCCGGTCCTTCGGAATTCCATCCATACTGTGGTGTCGGGATGAAGGGGCCGAAGGGGAGCTGAAAAAAAGAGTGCAGGGTCGTACCGCCTGCGTTGATGGCTGCAACCCCGGTGGGGGCAACGACGGCCATTTTTTTAAAGCTGTTTTCGCGGATGAATTTCAGAAAGGTTGTCTTGCCTGTACCGGCCCGGCCGGTCAAAAAGATAGGCCTTGCGGTTTGATTGACAAACTGAACCGCCAGCTGGAAGACCGGGTTATTTGGATCGGGTAACATGAGAGCCGCAATTTAGGAACAAATCATTCGGGCAAAAAATGAAAGATTAGGCAAACCTTTTGCTGGTTATGTTAGTTAATTGGAGTAAATTTTTACAAAAAGAAAAAATCATGGAATACAGGACATTGGGAGCTTCGGGCTTAAAAGTGCCCGTATTGAGTTTTGGCACGGCGACGTTTGGGGGCGGAAATGCCTTTTTTAAGGCATGGGGTAGTACGGAGGGGGATGAGGCTACGCGGATGGTCAATCTTTGCCTGGACGCGGGTATAAATTTGTTTGATACGGCCAATGTGTATTCCCGGGGGCTTTCGGAGGAGATATTGGGAAATTCCCTCAAGGGGTTGCGTAACAGGGTGCTGATCTCTACGAAGGCAACTTTTCCGATGAGTGACAGACCCAATGACTACAGTTCGTCCCGATACAACCTGATCAGGGCCTGTGAAGATAGCCTGGAGCGACTGCAGACAGACTACATCGATATTTATCATATGCATGGTTTTGACGGTGTAACACCGGTGGAGGAGACGCTTCGTGCGCTGGACGACCTGATCGCGAGCGGGAAGATCAGATATATCGCCTGTTCCAACTTCTCGGGCTGGCAGCTGATGAAGTCGCTTTCTGTGTCTGAGCGTTATGGCTGGGGGCGTTATGTTGCTCACCAGGCGTATTATTCTTTATTGACGCGGGAATTCGAGTGGGAGCTGATGCCGCTCGGGTTGGATCAGAATGTAGGGACTATCGTATGGAGTCCGCTGGCTATGGGCCGGCTCAGCGGGAAATTCAGGAGAGGCAATCCGATGCCGGCCGAGTCGAGGCTTAGCCAGGGCGGATCACATGGGCCTGCGATATCCGATGAGCTCTTGTTTACTGTTGTGGATGTTCTGGATTCCCTTGCGGAAGAGACGGGGAAAACGGTGGCGCAGGTGGCGCTGAACTGGCTGTTGCAGCGTCCGACGGTGGTGAACATCGTTATCGGGGCGAGGAATGAACAACAATTACAGGAAAATTTTGGCGCTGTTGGCTGGAATTTAACGGTGGATCAGGTCAAACGGCTGGATGTTGCCAGCGCTGTAGAGCCTGTTTATCCCTATTGGCATCAGCGGCAGAATACGACATTGCTTCCGTTGCCGAAGTTTTATTAAAAAAAGAGCCCCTGAGGGGGCTCTTTGGTTTATATGAGAGAGGAGTAATTAATCGAGGCCGCCTTTTCGGGTGGCTTTTGTTTGTTCGGGCCATTTGGTTTGTTCACCGGTACGAAGGTTTATGGGCAGAACGCTCTTTTCCCGGGATGTCGTGGTGGGGTCTTCGCTGGCCATATAGGCGAGTGCTGCGACCAGGATGGCGTTGTTCCGCAGGTCGTCGAAGACGATCTTATCGTAAGTGTCGCGGTTGGTATGCCAGGTATATGTTCCATAGGACCAATTGAGCGAGCTCAGCGAAAAGGCTGGGGCTCCGACGGCCAGGAAGGAGGCAAAGTCTGATCCGCCGCCACCGGGTGTACCGGGGAAGGTGGTTTTTATGGAGTCACGGATATTGGAAGGAACTTTTGAGAGCCAGCGGGTCAGGTAGTCATAGGAGTTAAGCAGACCCTGGCCGGAGAGGTTGGCTACTCTGCCTGTACCGTTGTCCTGGTTGAAGACGGCCTGTATATTTTTGACGATCTCCGGATGGTCTTCGACAAAAGCGCGTGATCCGTTGAGACCTTCTTCTTCGCTGCCCCAGTGTCCTACGAGAATAGTGCGTTTGGGGTTGGGGTATACGAGTTTGAGGATACGCATGGCTTCCATCATGGTGAGGGTTCCGGTTCCGTTGTCGGTGGCCCCGGTGCCGCCATCCCAGGAGTCGAAGTGAGCGGAGAGGACGACGTATTCATCCGGTTTTTCGCTGCCCTTTATTTCTGCAATGGTATTGAAGGTTGGTACGACGCCTCTTTCCTTTGATTCTGTGTGTACGCTGATCTTTGGTTTGTCTCCGGATTCGGTAAGTCTATAGAGCAGGCCATAGTCTTCCAGGGCAATGTCGATAGTTGGGATCTTTTTTGTAGCCGCACCAAAGATCTTGTCTACGCCGAAGCCGGCCGACCAGTTGTTGCCAACGATGCCTGCGGCGCCAGCTTTTTCCAGTGCGAGGGGCAGGGTTTTATTGGTATAGCCTGTTTTCTTTATACGGGCGGCCCAGGCTTCCTGTTGGGCGGTGCGTTCTTTTTTTATTTTCTCGAAGGATTCTTTGGTGGCAAATTCCTGCCAGTTGTAATCCGGGCGGCCGGTGGGTTGCAGCATGGAAACCATGACAAATTTGCCTTTGACAGCGGGTAGCCATTTCTGGAAGGCGAGGGAGTCTTCGAGGTCGGGCAGGATCACCAGTTCGGCAATGATGGTTTTATCACCCATGCCGGGGCTCCAGGCTAACTGTGTTCCTTCCAGTGATTTTGTTCGCGGGTAGACCATATCGATATGAGAGATACCTCTTTCCCAACCGCGCCATTCGCCCCATTTTTCATTTTTGGCTGTGATGCCCCAGCCGGTATATTTTGCAACGGCCCATTCGTTTGCTTTATCCATTTGTGGTGTGCCGACCAGGCGGGGACCGATGCCATCGAACAGCTCGTGGGCCAACTGCTGCAGCTGTGAGTTGGTTGTCTCTTCCTTTACGATGCCGTCGATGACGGCATCTTTTAGCTGGGCGGGAGTTTCCTGGCTTGCGCCTTGCTGGCCTCTGCCGCGGCCCTGACTAAAACCCTGATTTATTTGAGAGATAAAGAGTAAGGTGAAAAAGACAGCGAGCCGGCAGTTGAGTTTTTGTAACATGTAGGAAATTTTGATAGTCAATAAATTTATTCCATTTTTACTAGTAAATCGGTCACCATGAGAAAAATTTGCATGCTTTTCCTGTGTCTTTTTGCTCTGGGCAGGGTCAAGGCGGCAGTACGGCTTCCCGCTGTCTTAACGAGCAATATGGTTCTACAACAGCAGTCGAATGTAAAGTTCTGGGGCTGGAGTGAACCGGGAGAGCGCGTAGTTATTACGACGTCATGGGATCATCGGACAGATTCGGTAAAAGGCACCCGGGATGGCAAGTGGCAGCTGTTGCTTCCTACGCCTGTGGCGGGGGGACCTTATACTATCGAAGTAAAAGCAAGTAACCGGATCCTGTTGGAAAATGTGTTGATCGGAGAGGTTTGGGTATGTTCGGGTCAGTCCAATATGGAGATGTGTGAGACCTGGGGGTTACCGGATGTGAAGGAGGAGCTTCCGGTGTGTAGTAATGCGAATATCCGATTTTTCCAGGTGCCGAGGACAACGGCTGCTTATCCGCAGGATGACTGCAATGCGCAGTGGACGGTCTGCGATTCGAATACGCTAAAAAAGTTCAGTGCGGTGGGCTATTTTTTCGCAAAGAAATTGAATAAGGAGTTGAATGTCCCGATCGGTCTGGTGCAGGCTGCGTGGGGCGGGACGCCGGCGGAAGTATGGACACCGACTGAGCTGGTGAATGGGGATACTATTCTGAAAAATACTGCGGCAAAGCAAAAACCCAGTGATGGCTGGCCGTATAGTCCGGGGTATTGTTATAATGCGATGATAGCGCCGCTGACCTCGTTGGCTGCCGCCGGAGTCCTATGGTACCAGGGAGAAAGCAATACGGTGGCGCCATCGAATTACGGAAGATTGCTGACTACGATGATCGCTTCCTGGCGGAAGGCATGGGGCCGTCCCCTTTCTTTTTATTATGTGCAGATAGCTCCTTTTACCTATGGAACAAAAGACCAGGGCAGTGTGCTAAGGGAACAGGAGGCAAAGTGCGAAGGGCTTGAGAACGCGGGAATGGTGGTGATCAGTGACCTGGTAGGAGATACGACCGATATTCACCCTAAGAATAAACACGATGTTGGATTGCGGCTGGCGGGATGGGCTCTGGCGGAAACTTATCATAAAAAGGATGTGGTTTACAGGAATCCGACGTATCGGACGATGCAGGTGGAGGGGGATAAGGCCGTGTTGAATTTCTCGGATGCGGGGGAAGGGCTGATGGTTAAAGGGCCGGAGGTAAAGGAGTTGTTTGTTGCGGGATCGGACGGGGTCTTTTATCCGGCGCAGGCTAAAGTCATGGGGAGCAAGGTAACGGTGTCGGCTAAGGCGGTGACCAGGCCGGTTGCTGTGCGATATCAATTTAGCAATGCGGGTATAGGGAATTTATTTAGCAAACAGGGTTTGCCAGTGGCGCCATTCAGGACGGATGACTGGGTAGTTTTTGAGGATTAAGGTGGTTGTGGCGCCGGGGTGGGGTGGATTACCAGGTGCCTTGTATGGTAATATCTATGACGGCTGGTTGATGATGGATGACGAAGGGGATGGCTTCGAGTCCCGGAACGAAATTGAAGAGGCGTCCGTCGGTTGTGGGTAGCTGTTGTATCGGTTGATTGGTTTTGAGCGTGACCAGGGATTTTTCTTTTTGTATGTGGATCGTTTTATTGTTTTTGACCGCTACGGCTTCCCCGGATCGGGAGATGACGGGTAGTACGATACGGATCGAGTCGGAGTAGGGCGTTGGGTCGTGACGAAAGGACAGGCTTATCTGTTGTGGAGTGAAGATATAATCTGCATAACAATATACCGGACCCTGTGCAGGGTCGTGCTGGTCTTTGTCTACGAGTTTTGACCGGGTTTTTATGATTATTTTATTTTGTTGTTCTTCTGTCGTGATTTCGGCATCGAGGCAGGAGATGTTCATGTAGGTGACGCCGTCGGTTGTGAGCTCGACACGGGGTGTCAGGGGCATGGACAGGGGGTCTTTGTCGGCCTGCATGTTGCCGGCTTCTACGAGCTGATAGGCGTTCATGCTGGCTACTAATAAAGGTCCTGTTAGGTCGTGCCATAGGAGTGTCAGTGCGCCGCCTGTGGCGTGGCCGTTGTGCATGGCTTTGTATTCTCTGTCGTAGCCGGTGATGGTGGCTTTGAAGGCGCCTGTGGAGATGAGCCAGGTTTGGATGTCGGTGAAGAAGCGGAGGCCGTAGGGGGTCTCGCGGGGGAGGAGGGAAGGGGCAGCAGTGGCGCTGGAGGATTGAGTGGGGGTTGCGGCGGTGTTGGATGTGAGCGTTGTTGAGGAGGAGGTGGTGGTGGTGGACGCTGCGGCGGCGATGCGTGTTGTTGTCGTTGATTGAGTTGTGGAGGTTGGAGTGTGTTGATTGTGGTCGAGGATGGTTGTCAGGGCCTTGATGTGGCAAAAGGTGTGGTGAACGCTGGGTGGGACATGATGGGATGCATAATGCGGGCCTCCGTAGAGGAGTCCATCGATGGTGTTGTTTTGTAATAATTCTGTGTTTTTTAGGGCGGCGCGGTAGAAGCGGGGATCGCGATGGGCCAGCAGGGCATAGGCGGGCTGGCATCCGTCGGATGTGCGGCTGCCCCACCAGGTCCACTTGTAATTGCGGGTTCCCCAGCTGTTGTCCCAGCCGCCGTCGGGTAGCATAAATTCCAAATGTGTTTGTAAGGACAGCGTGACTTGTTGCAGTAGCTCTTCATCCTGATTTAGCAGGCCATAGAGTGCGAGGGAGGGCAGGGTCTCTTCGACATTGTAGCCCAGGTCTATGGAGAAACAGCCTTTTTTACTGGCCTGGTAATAGGGTGTTCCTTCGCCAAAAATGAAGTGGTTGTTGCGGGAGAAGAAGTTGAGTGCCTGGTGCGCCAATAGCTTTCCTTTTTCTGAAAAGCGGGGCTGGTCTTCCAGTGTGCCTAATAAAGAAAGGGCATAGGAGGCGGATAAAGGGTAATTGATATTACCGTAGTCGATGTTGACATTGTCATAGATAAAGTTGCCGGCTTTCAGCAGCCGGGCGCGGATCGCGTTTTTAAAAGCCGGGTCCATTAATTCCCCGTGATACCGGAGCGCTTCGCAGAGGGCGATGACAGAAAAGACGGTGGTCCCTTTCCAGCTATCTTTGGGTTCATTCAGCCAGGAGCCATCGGGCTGGCTTACATTGTTCTCTATCCAGCGGAAGAGTAAGACCGATGCATCCACGTAGCGGCTGTCGCCGGTGCGGTGTGCCATGTGTAAGAAGGGGTAGATGGTGTCGCCTACCCGGCCGTGGACGATGTGTTCTGTTGGGCAGAGGATGCCGCCGTATTCCTGCGGGCGGGAGGCGTCCAGTACCTGGAGGGCCAATAGTTTTTTTGCCCAGACTTCGGACAGGGATCTACTTAGGGTGTAGAGATCAGATGGGTCGGGGGGGATGGGGGGAATAACGGCGGAGCCTGCTAATTGATTGGGTTGTAGGGCGGAGCAGGGTGTAACGGCAAGGCTTCCCGGGTGGGTGGGTGCCAGGAGAGCGGCGTGGGCAAGATCGGTCCGGCTGGCTGCCAGGCCAAAAGTGCCTGCTGTGGTGGTGAGAATGAAACGACGTCTGGATAAAGGCTTGCTCACTTTTTAATGCGAACTTAGGGGAAATGAAGCATTAATCATGGAGAATAATACTGTAACCGATGCCTTGTTTTGGGCGGCGGTGACTGCCCTTGATGCTGGGGATACAGGGGCTTTAAAACAGCTGTTAGCCGAAAATCCTGCGCTTGCCGGTAAACGTCTGGATCAGCCTGACGAAGGTTATTTTAAACAGCCTTACCTATTGTGGTTTGTTGCTGATAATCCTATTCGACGGGGGAAACTTCCTTCAAATATTGTGACCATTGCGACCATCATCATCGATGTTATACGGCGCAGTGATCCGGGCAGTCTGCAGTTTCAAATCGACTATGCGTTGGGGTTGGTAGCAACCGGCCGTATTCCCAAAGAATGTGGTGTGCAGACCCAACTCATTAATGTACTTATCGATACAGGCGCCAGACCGGGCAATGGGGTTGGAGCGCTGGCGCATGGCAATCCGGAAGCGGCGAGGCTACTCATAGAAAGGGGGGGTGGGATGACATTGGCTGCTGCTGCCGGTTTAGGTCTGGAGAAGGAGGTGATCCGGCTTTTACCGCAGGCAGATAAAGAAGAAAAGCAGCTGGCCCTTGTCGTCGCTGCTTTTTATGGTCGGTCTGAGATGCTTCCTTTATTTATGACACCGGATGTTGATCTGAATGCTTACCCTGCGAGGGGAGGTGGTTTTCATAGTCATGCGACTGCCTTACACCAGGCTGTATGGTCTGGTTCTTTGGAGACGGTGAAGGTGCTGGTGGATGCGGGTGCTGACATGAATTTGCCAGATCTTCTCTACCAGGGAACACCCCTGGGCTGGGCCCTCCATATGATGGAGGAACTGAAGTCCGATGAAAATGCCGTGGGGCGTTGTGCCAGCATAGCGGAGTATCTTCGGAAAAGGACTTAGACGAGTACTGCTCCGCCGTCTACGACGAGTGCCTGGCCGGTGGTATAACCTTGTTTCATCAGGTAGACGAATGTTTGTGCAATGTCTTCGGCTTCACCGATACGCCGGACCAATACAGTCTCGGACAATGCCTTGAAGTAGTTTTCACGATCGGCTTCGGGCATACCATTCCAGAGGTTGGTCCGAACTACGCCGGGGGTGACAACATTTACGCGGAGGGGTGCCAGTTCAACGGCGAGTGCGCGGGTCAGGCCTTCCATGGCACCGCAGATGCTGGAGGCGATGGTCCAGCCTTTTCCGGGGCGGAGACCGGCGTTGCCGCCTGTCAGGCAGATAGAGCCGCCGGCATTGATAAATTTTGCGCCATATTTTACTGCGGCGTACGCTCCCCAAAAGCGTATGGTCAGGAACTGGCGGGCCTGGTCTATGTCTGTATCCGCGATGGGGGCGAGGCGGAGGTTTTCGCCGGCGCAGTAGACGAGATGGTCAAAGCTGGCTTTTTGGTCGAAGAAGGATCTGATGTTTTGTTCGTGACTCAGGTCGACTGTATGCCCCTGGCTGCCGGCCGGCAGCTGTTGCAGAGCCTGGTCGATCCGTTGCTGTTTGCTGGAGACGATGGTCACTATTGCGCCTTCTGCTGCTGCGGCTTTTGCGGTTGCGAGGCCGATGCCGGAGGTGCCGCCTAAGATGATCACTTTTTTACCTGCGAGAGTGGGAAGAGGAGTGCCTTTAATAGAAGGAGCGCCTGTCTTGCTTTGATTTTCCATGACTGTTTGTTTTTGATGGCCCAAAGTTCGGCAGCTGTAACGGGCTGGCGATTACCAAATGGTAAAAACGCCGTATATTGTCTGAATTCATGAAAAAGGGCTCCTATTATCCCAATTTTGTTCCCTTCCGCACAAGCGCCGCTGAGCAAACGGAAATGTTTAAGGGTATGGGGCTTGCGACGTTCTATCCGGATCATTTTGTAATAGCAGACTATCCATTTACATTTTCGGCAGCGTTCGATGGAAAACAAGTTTCTACAACTTTTATTGAGAATATAGACGTCAGTTCCGGTCCGCTTACTATTAAAGTAAGAAATGAATTAGTTTTTATTTCAACGGAACAGCGTAATGAAGTAGAGATTTTTGCGACCCGGAACCGTCTGCCATTGGTGAAAAGGCCTGAAGTATGGGATTGGATACTTGAACCTTTTTTGGATACCGAATACACTGATGAAAGGGACAAGCGCCTCGGTAAATTATTGTCGGATTATGGATTGGACGAGCCTAAAGTCTGGGCATTAAGAGAAGAGGTCGGGGTACCGATGCTCAAGTATAACTTTGATACTATGCTTTGGGATTGGTGTTCTCTTGGGCTTTATGACGTTTTAGGCGCAATGAGGATCAAGTATAAAGGGGATGAATATGATCGGTTTTACCGGTTGGCAATGGAAATAGCTTTGCTTCCGGATAAGTTTTCGCCTGATCTCTGAGGCGATTAATCTAATGAGGATTATGAACCAGGATCTTTTTACTTTCCTAGCAGGTGTTGTTCCTTTGTCTGACGAGATCAGGGAGCGGCTGGTCTCTATCTTAAAGAAGGAGACGTTTAAAAAGAAGACCTTTTTATTAAAGGAAGGAGCGATATGTAATCATATCTATTTTATTCAAAGTGGTCTGGTAAGAATATATTATTTAAAGGATGGAGTGGAAATTTGTTCCGGGTTACTTAATGAAGGTGGGATAATAATATCTGTAAAAAGTTTTTTCGAGCGGGAAAACAGCAATGAATTTATTCAAACGCTGGAAGATACAACAGTCGAGTACATTAGCTATGAAGAGCTGGAAGCAATGTATAGGGATTTTCCCGAGTTTAACATTATAGGAAGAAAGCTCATTACGAGCTATTATGTAATGAGCGAGGAAAGAAATTATTTATTGCGTAAACTAACTGCCCACGAGAAGTTTCAATATTTTCAAAAACGGTTTGATTCTCTTGTTTCCCGAGTCCCACGAAAAGATATCGCTTCTTATCTCGGGATCAATCTTGAAACGCTGAGCCGACTTGGCTACTAAGATTTGACTTTTGTCAAATTTTTATTAAGCTTTTATTGCTTATTTAGGCCTACTATGGAAAAGAGAATTTTAACCGGTTTTTTATTATCAGTATTGTTTGTTGGGATCGCCGACGCGCAACAAAGAAGGAAACAGGAAGAGATTACGATTATGTGGCCTTCGGAATATAACTGGAAAGTCGTACAGAGGACGAAGACTTCAGAAAAAGGAGAGGTGATAATAATTCCAGGGAATGAGAAACCTCAAACTGCGTCGATCATTGGAACAATACGCGGATATTTCAATGTTTATCCGGGGAGTCTTGACTCAATTATTGCAATGTACCGATCTCAGATCGATTCGGGAACGGTTCTTACGGTTCTGGAAAGGGGAGACAGTGTGGAGTGGAACGGAGGTCCAGAGCAGGGGGACAGTACTGAAAGACGTTGGGTCATTTTCAAAACGGAAACACCTGTGACAAATAAATACCCCATAGCCGAGTCTGATCTGTATTATGTCCAACAGGGAGAGTATGCGCTGTACGAAAATTATGTAGCCATCAAAAAGCCGTTACTGGACCCTGAGTTTACTGAGAGGTGGGTCAAGGTATTTAAGACGGCAAAAATCATGATTCATTAATGGACAAAAAAAGCCGTTTCGATTATCGAAACGGCTTCTATATGAGGTAGGTGTGCTGTTACCAACCGGGGTTTTGCTTAAGATTCGGATTAAGCGTCAGTTCCTGTGTCGGTATGGGATAGAGATACATTTTGTCGTCCCAGGCCCGGGCTGTTATACTTGTATAGACCCTGACATAGTTGTTGGCATCTACGACGACACCGGTGATATCATAGGTGTATTTGGTACGATAGGTAGGCGTCAGATGGATACCCAGGATGGTCTGGGGATTGTTGATGAGAGGGCCGACATGCCAGCGGTGAAGATCGTCGAAGCGGAAGCCGTCGGAGGCAAGCTCGACCCTTCTTTCCCTTCTTATTTCATCCAGGAGGACGGGCAAAGTGGTGAAGTCGGAGTTGGCATCTTTTACCAGGTTGGTAATGATCATATGTGGCATCCCTACCCGGTCGCGGAGCAGGTTGATGGTCTTATCCAGTACGGTCTGATCGCATTGTCCCAGTTCGGCTTTTGCTTCGGCTTCGATGAGGAGGGTCTCAGCGTAACGGAAGATGAAAACGTCATAGGTAGAGGCGTTGGCATTCCAGGCCGCGAGGCTGTTGGACCGGCCTTTGATGGGCATATAACCTGTGGAGGTTGTAATGGTTCCGATCCGGGGCACGGTGATGATATCGCCGGCGAGAAGGTCAAAGCCAGGGGTCGCGATGCTTTGTTTCAGGCGAGGGTCGCGGTTCCGGATCTCGCTATCGAAGGTGGTGTCCGTTTGGTACAGGGAACTCTGAGAGATGGGCAGACCGTCGGAGCACAGGTAGTTCTTTACAAAGTCCTTGCTGTATCCATCACTGGACTCACCGAGGGCCCGGTCGAAGCCGTTCATGAGGATGGACGTGGTATAAGTCATGGGCAGGATGGCCTCTTTGTTGGTAGTGAGGTCTTCCTGGATGAACAGGTTGTAGTAGTCCGATGTGGGGTTCCCGGTGTTATAGATGGCGAACTTGCCTGAATTCATCAACTGTTCTGCTGCATCAACGGCGCCTTGCAGGTAGGCGGTGGGATCGCCGGCATTGGACCAATACTTGCGATAGGTGCCTTCCCAAAGACAGATACGTGCTTTGAGGGCCAGCGCTGCATATTTATTGATCCGCCCGGTCTGGGCTGGGGTCACCGGCAGGTGAGCGATGGCGTAGTTCATGTCGCTCAGCACAGAGTCCATCACCTGCTGGTGTGGCATTCTCGGACCATAAAGCACCGATTTTGAGGTATCGGTGATGTAGGTATTGATATAAGGTACATCCCCAAAGGCTTTTACTTTTTTCCAGTAATCGTTGGCTCTGAAGAACAGCGTCTCGCCAGCATATTCATTTTTGATCGAGTCGGAGACTTCGGCTTTTTTATAGTTTGCCAGGAAGAAATTACACTGTCTGATCAGGCCAAAATTCCAGTTGGTTCCGGTGCCTATCAATAGTCCATTCGGGTCTTTGTAGGCTCCTGTGCCGACGAGATCCTTGGTTGTGTCAGAAGTACCGGGAACAGTGTATGCACCGGACAGGAGTGTATTGATCTGAGCGGCGGCTTTGTCGTCGGACTGGTCGTCAGCGCGTACCAGCGCCTGGATCGGCAGGCCGGTGTAGTACTGATTACAATACAGCTGAAAGTCCGTCTCATTGGCAAAGAAGGTTTGCGGGCTGATATCGCTTAGCGGTGCCCGATTGAGAAAACTATCCTTCTTACAGGCGCCGATGGCTATCATCAAGACGATGCCTGTTATGTATGATATATGTTTACTTTTCATTTTGTAATATTTTTTTTAAGCTATTCCCTCCAATTTTAGAGACCGGCCTGGATCCCGAAAGAGACCGATTTGTTGAGCGGATAAGTATTGAAGTCGACCACTTCCGGATCATAGTTCTTGTTCAAAGGTGTAATAGTGAAGAGGTTCTGACCTGTGATATAGAACCGTATCCTTTGAAGCCTTAGTCTTTTGGTCATGGCTGTAGGCACGGTATATCCCAGTGTCAGCTGTTTCACCCTCATATAAGCGGCACTGAGGATATATTTATCCTGGGCCTGCTCGTTGCCGCCCCCTGCGAACCGCATTCTTGGGAAGAAGGCATTGGTGTGTGTGGGTGTCCAGTAGTTGAGGGCGAATTGAGAGGGAATACTGTATTCGTCATCCCGGAAGGCATAGAATACGTATTCGTTGGGATAGAAGTCGTGCTTGAGCACACCCTGGAGGAAGGTGGTGAAATCAAATCCTTTATAACCCAGGTTCAGGCTAAAGCCGACCTTGTTATGGGGTGTAGTGTTGGCAACGATAGATTGATCGCCGGGGCTGGATACTGTCCTGTTGCCATAGTCGATCTTTCCGTCTTTGTTGACGTCCTGGTATTTGATGTCGCCTGCCAGCCATTTATAGCCGGAGAGTGCGGAGTTGTCGACGGCCTGAGCCTCGGCGTCCGTGGCATAGAATCCTTTGTTATGAAAACCCCAGACGTCATTGATGTGACTGCCAACATAATAGTCCGAGATACTTTTTGTCGGGTTGTTCTGATAGCGGGTGATCTCGACGTTGGAAGAGTTGGCCCAGGTAAAGGTCAGGCTATAGGATAATTTGCCGTCGAGGGCTTTGTCGCGATAGTTGATGCTGAGCTCGTAACCATGGCTTTTAACATCGGCGTAGTTGCCGGCGGGAGCGGGTGTTCCCAGTACGGCGGGCAGCTGAGGCCCTGCGACAAGGATGTCCTTGATGGCATTGAGAAAATAGTCGACGCTACCATTGAGTCTGTCGTGCAGGAAGGAATAGTCGAGACCGAGATTCTTTGTCTGCACTTTTTCCCAGGTAAAGGTCGGAGAGATCAGGACGGGCGTGGTTGCTGTAATACCAGGCTGACCATTGATCAGGTAAGGGACGGTGCCTGCGGGCATGGTGGCGATGTAAGGATATTGGGCAGCCGAGGAAGGGAGTCCGGCGGGTGGCTGCTGATCGGGAAGCTGGCCATAGGAAGCCCTTATCTTCAGTACATCCAATACGCCGCGGGTTTTTTCCATAAAGGATTCTTCTGCGATGTTCCAGCCTGCTGATGCGGATGGGGAGAAGACGTATCGCTGGCCGGGCTGGAACCTGGAGGTCCCGTCATAACGGGCATTGACTTCCAGAAGATATTTATTCTTGTAGATATAATTCAGCCGGGAGAAGGTGCCGATGAGGGCGGACTCCGTCTCTACCTCGGTCACAGCCGGTTTGCTGTCATTGTTAAGTCCGATGGACGGGATATTGGGGTCGATCAGGTTCTTTGCCAGGGAGCTTGTCAGGTTATAATGATTGTATTCCTGGTTATAGCCTACGAGGAGCTTGACGTAATGGTCTGTTGCAAAGGTATTCTCGTAGGTGGCGTAAGCGTTGATCGCCTTATAGATGTAGTTCTTTCTGCTTTCCAGAACCTGGGAAGGGTTGGTCCAGGGGAAGATATCCAGGAATGCTCCGCCCACGCCATATTCGTTAAAAGGTTTCAGGTTTGCCTTTTCGAATTCGGTGAAGGAGTTCCAGGTATAGTCCGCGGTAATGTTGAGATGTTTTACTGGTTTGAGGATGATGCGGGCGGTGCTCCAGAAGTCGTTTTGTTGGTCGATGTCTCTTCCGGAGAGGGCATTGACCGCTAATGGGTTGGTATAGTTCCCCTGGCCGGCGAAGTGGCCGTCCGGGTTATATACAGGCATTGTCGGTGGCAGATTTGATTCCAGCCAGCCGCCATTGGTAGGACCGCCCTGGTTGATGCGGCTCGTGGCGGGTTGGTTGTTGTCGATATGTGTCAGGGAAAGGTTCAGGTTGAGGGTCATCCATTTTGTGACGTCGCTGTTGACCTTCAGTGAAGGGGTATAGCGTTGGAATACCTGATTGGCTGATCTTTCCAGACCTTCCTGGCGGTAGTAGCCCATGCTGGCCATGTAGGTGGTATTGTCCTGGCCGCCGGATACCGAAAGATTGTGTTGTGTCTGAGGGGTCCAGCCGGGGTATAATACGTGCATCCAGTCTGTATTGCCTACATATCTGTACTTTAAACTGGTCGTATTGGATGGGTCTGCATAGGCGTCGGGATTATTTTTTGGATCTGCGCGATATGCGGCTGCCATTGTCGAGTCAAGGGACGTGAATGGAGTCGTTGTATAGGCGCCGCTGAGCTGGCCGGTGCGATTGGCCTCATTGAACATTTTTATATAGTCGCCGGAGTTGACCTGGTGTACCAGCTGTGTAGGGCGGGAGGTCGTATAGGAACCCGAATAAGACAGATGGATAGGTCCTTTTTTACCGGTCTTTGTAGTGATGAGTATGACCCCGTTGGCTGCTCTGCTACCGTAGATTGCGGAAGAGGCGGCATCTTTGAGGACGGTGACACTTTCCACGTCATTGGGATCGATGAGATTTGGATCACGGGAGACTCCATCTACGAGGATGAGCGGGGATGTAGTTGTGTTGGTCCCATTAGTGATCGTCGTCAGGCCCCTGATATTGAAGGTGGCCTTGGTGCCTGGCTGACCGGTATTCAGGTTGACGTTGAGGTTCGGGATGAGCCCTTCGAGTCCGTCGGCCAGGTTGACCATCGGACGGCCTTCCAGTTTTTCAGCGTTGACGGTGGCTATGGCACCAGTGAGATTGACTTTCTTTTGTGTTCCGTAACCGATGACGACTGCTTCGTTGAGACTATTGACGGCCAGCTTGAGGCTGATGTTGAGTGATGCGGTGCCACTCGCCGCGACCTCTTTGTCTTCATATCCCAGATAGCTGATGACTAATGTTGTGTTGTCCGGTACTTCGAGGGTGAAGGAGCCGTTAGCATCGGTGCTGGTGCCGGTCTTTGAGCCTTTTATCCTCACGGATGCGCCTGCGAGGGGTTGCCCTTTTTCATCCGTCACTTTTCCGGTGAAGGGCGGGGCCATAACGGGAGTTGCCTCTTCCAATTTGGTAATGACAATAAGGTGATTGGCGAGCAGGCTGTATTTGAAGCCGGAGTTGGCCATCAGGTTATCCAGCAATTGTGGCACTTCCTCATTTTGGACATTGATGTCCATGTTCTTCAGATCAGGGATCTTTCTTTCGCTGTAGATGAAGTGATAGATGCTTTGCTTCTCGATGGTGGATATTATTTTCTTAAAGTCGGCTGCCTTAAGGTTGATGGTAACCCTGGTTTGCGACCAGGCAGTCGCACACACATTAAGGTTAAAAAATAATAAGAGAATTAGCGTTAGTTTCATGATTAAGATGGACTTAAGCAACCAAGGGTTCCCCGTTACACCCATTTTGGGGTGTTTAAAAAATTTCATATGTTTACTGAGTTAAAGGTTGATAATTGCCGCGATCTGTACCAGAGATGGCGACATATGATCTTTAAGCGTTAAGTGGCGGGAATTACCTTCAAGGCGGTTCCCGCTTTTTCAAGCGTTTCATTGACAATTGTTTTGGTTTAATATATATATACGGTCGAGTCAGTGATCTTATAGTTGAATTGTTCGATCATCTTCAGGGCGTCTAGAGCCTCTGGTAATGTTTCCTTCTCAAAAAATCCGGTAAAGTTGTAGTGTTTCACGCGGTCGTTGGCGAACTGGATGTGAACGCCATACCATCTTTCCAGCTGGCCGGAAAGATCGATAAAGTCTTTTTCACTAAATACGAGCTTGTTTTCGACCCATGATGTCTCAACGACGGTAGCTGCGGTATTATGGAAATAGGTAAGGTTGGTGAGGGAATAGCGGGTTGTTTTATGGGCGATGGTATCCGATGTGGAGGGGTCGGGATTCACCGTCTTTTTCATGGTCCCATTGTTTTGGACGATGAGCTTTTCTTTTGGCTTAAGGATGATGCGATCGGAAGGGCGATCGTTCAGGGTGACTTCGATAGAGCCATTGATCAGTGAGGCTTCGCCAAG
>Ga0307510_10004110_pt1 | contig 17078 bp, 13 predicted proteins | sample 12_EM_MG_FD_207224 | JGI IMG/M metagenome (GOLD analysis project Ga0307510, IMG submission 207224) | Populus trichocarpa ectomycorrhiza microbial communities from riparian zone in the Pacific Northwest, United States - 12_EM | ecosystem: Host-associated > Plants > Roots > Unclassified | place...
CCGAAGGCGCCCATCGGCACCAGCCCCACTTCCACGCGCTTGCCCGAAAGCTTCTCGCATAACAGCGAACCGATGCCGGTGCCCAGCGAGAACAAGGTAAGCACCAGCGTGTTCACCGAACCATCGCCGCCCAGGTTCACCCGCGTGTACACCGGCAGCTGGGCGATCATCACGGTGCCGAAGAACCAGAACCAGGAAATACCCAGGATGGCGTTGAATACCGCTTTGTCCTCGCGTGCGATGCGTAGCACTCGGCCAGTCTGGGTGAAGGTGTTGAAATTCACCTTCAGGTCCGGCGCGGCGGCCGGCGCCAGCGGAATCCAGCGGCTGGCCAGGTAGCCGGCCACGGCCACGCCGATGGTGGCCGCCGAGGCGGCCGTCGGCCCGAAGCCCGTGATCAGCATCAAGGCGTTGCCGACGATCATGCCGATCAGCATGGCCATCTGCGTGCCCATCTCCACCAGGCCGTTGCCACCCACGAGCTCCGTGGGCTTCAACGCCTGGGGCAGGATCGAGTACTTGATCGGCCCGAACATGGTCGAGTGCATGCCCATCAGGAACAGCACCACCAGCAACAGGGCCACGTGATGGGTATGGAAGCCGATCGCCGCCACGATCATGGCGGCGATCTCGAACAGCTTCACATAGCGGATGATCCGCGATTTCTCGTACTTCTCCGCGATTTGTCCCGCGGTGGCGGAGAACAGGAAGAAAGGCAGGATGAATAGTGCAGGCGCGAGGTTCGTGTACAGCGCCGCCGTGTCGTTACCCAGCGACATCTGGAACACCACCAACATGACCAGCGCATTACGGAAGGCGTTGTCGTTGAAGGCACCCAGCGCCTGCGTCCAGAAAAACGGCGCGAAGCGGCGGGTACCCAGTAACTTGAACTGGCTCATGCGCGATCCATGGAAGGGTCCTGCCGCCAGCTTAGCCAAGCTTGGAACATGACGGAACGCCCATGTGTCTTGGCGCGCCAGGCGCGCCTCAGGCCAGTGCGCGGTGCGCTATGTCATGGCGATACTGCTGCCCTTCGTACGAAATGCCCTCGACGGCCGCATAGGCCGAGGCACGAGCCTGTGCAAGGGTGTCGCCCAGCGCGCATACCGTGAGCACCCGGCCGCCGGCGGTAATGACCCGGCCATGCGCGTCCACGCCGGTGCCGGCGTGGAACACCTTGACGCCCTGGCCGAAGGCCGCGTCGTGTCCAGTGATCGCGTCACCGGAATGAACCTTGCCGGGGTAGCCGCCCGCCGCCAGCACCACGCCAATGGCGGGGCGCGGATCCCATTCAATGACGGCGGTATCCAGCTGGCCATCGAGCGCTGCCTCGACGAGATCGACCAGGTCGGACTTCAGCCGCAGCATGATCGGCTGCGTTTCCGGGTCGCCGAAGCGCACGTTGAATTCGATCACTTTCGGCGCGCCTTGCGCGTCGATCATCAGGCCGGCGTAGAGGAACCCGACGAAAGTGGCGCCATCGGCCGCCATCCCACGCAGGGTGGGCTCGATGACTTCGCGCATCACGCGCTCCTCGACGGCGGCGGTGACCACCGGCGCGGGCGAATAGGCGCCCATGCCGCCGGTGTTGGGGCCTTTGTCGCCATCGTCGCGGCGCTTGTGATCCTGGCTGCTGGCCATCGGCAAGGCGTGGATGCCATCGCTCATGACGATGAAGCTGGCTTCCTCGCCTTCGAGGAACTCCTCGATCACCACGCTCGATGATGCATCGCCGAAGACCTTCTCGCCCAGCATGTCGTGCAGGGCCGCTTCGGCCTCGGCAAGCGTCATGGCCACCACCACGCCCTTGCCGGCTGCCAGGCCATCGGCCTTGATGACGATGGGCGCACCCTTCTCGCGTACGTAGGCAAGGGCCGGCTGCAGATCGGTATGCACGGCATAGTGCGCTGTAGGAATGCCATTGCGCTCGAGGAACGCCTTGGCAAAGGCCTTGGAGCCTTCAAGCTGCGCCGCCTTGGCCGAAGGGCCGAAGCAGCGGAGCCCGGCCGCGCCGAACGCATCGACCAGCCCGGCCACCAGGGGCACTTCGGGGCCAACAACCGTAAGCCCCACATGTTCGTCACGGGCCAGGGCCAACAAACCATCGATGTCGCTTACCGCGACGGCTGCATTGCGCAGGTGCTTTTCCCGCGCCGTGCCGGCATTGCCCGGCGCGACAATCACCTCCTCGACCCGTGGCGACTGGGCAAGCTTCCAGGCCAGCGCATGCTCGCGGCCGCCGCTGCCGATGACGAGGACTTTCATGCACCGCTCCTGGGGATGTACCAACGCAAAGAGCTGCATTGTAGCCGACAGGCCCGCCAGGGCCGCCTATCCCAGTCAACTACCCGTGCCGGTGAACCATTTCCAGCAATACCGCGCGAGGCAGCTTTCCGGTTTCGTTGCGCGGCAACGCATCGACCAGCCGTAACGGCCGGGGCAGGAAGACCGGGTCCATGGACTTGCGCAGTTCATCAAGGATGGCGTGGTCGTCCATGCCCGGCGCCACGGCCAGGGCGGCGATGCGCCGGACGCCCATGTGGTCGGCATCGTCCAGCTGGAACACCACGCCGTCGCTCACGCCATCCACGGCCAGCAGGCGCCGGGTGAGGTCGGCCAGCGAGGCACGCTTGCCGGCGATTTCCAGCATGTCGGCGTTGCGGCCGCACAAGCGGAAGCGGCGCCCGCCGTCATGGAGCGTGACCAGATCGGCCAGTGCGATCGGCTCCTCCAGTTGCGGCGCATCCACCAGCGTGCCGTCAGGCTGCGGGTGCAAGACCACACCGTCGTAGAGTTTCCAGTCTTCATCCTGCGATGTGCGCCGACTGGCAAACACGCATGTTTCGGTCGACCCGAACACCTCGTGGAGCGGCGCACCGAAGCGTGCTTCGGCGGCGCGGGCGAGTTCCAGCGGCATCGGCGCCGTGGCGGAAACCAGTGCCGATACGCCGGGCAGGCCGACGTCGGCCTCGACCAGTGCACGAAGATGCACGGGGGTGGTCACCAGCACGCGTGGGCCGGGCACGCTTTCAAGCGCGGCAGCCACGTCGCCGGCGAAGAACGGACGACCGGCATGCACGGCAACGTTACCCAGCAGCGGCATCACCACCGACATCTCCATGCCGTACATGTGCTGCGGCGGCACGGTGGCGACAACGGTGAAGGGCGTGCCTACGCCAGCTTCCAGCAATGCATGGTTACCGGCATTGCTGCACGCAAAGGAACCCCAGGTCTTGGGATTGGCCTTGGGCGTGCCGGTGGACCCGGACGTGTAACCGATGGCCACCAGTTGATCGGCGGGTATCTCCGGCCACGCCTGGACCAGCGGGATGTCCGGATCCAGAACAGGCATCTGCACGTAGCCCCGTGGGGACGGGTCGAGCGCCGCATCACCGATCGCGTAACAGCCTGCGTGCGTGGCCATCACTTCATCGATGGCGCGCGGTGCGCGCGAGGGTGGCAGCAGGTTGACCTGGCCGCGCGCGGCCAGCGCGCAGAAAGCCACCAGGAAGGCGTAGCGGTCCTCGCACAGGTTCACCGCGCTGTCGGCCTCAGGCAGCAGCGCGGCGACCATCGCCACATGCGCAACGAAGGTCGCCGCCGAGATCGCCTTACCGCCCAGCCAGGCGAGCACGCGGTTCGGATCGTCGGCGACAACGAGGGGCAGGCGGTGCGGCGCGGCGCCGCTGGCAAGGTCAATCACGCTCGACAAGCGATTATCTCCAGTACGCAACCGCCACCTTGGCGACAGCGTTGATCATGGACGGATGATAGCGCCCGTCAGCGCGTCGCGGATCGGCGTGGGACGGTCAAGGCCGCCCAGGGGGGCGTCCAGGATGCCGTCAAGGCCGACACCAAAGGCTTGCTCCAGTTCGTTCACGCTGCGTGCCGGCGGCTGGCCATGCACGTTGGCGCTGGTGGACACCAGCGCGCCGCCAAAGGCGCGGCACAGCGCCACCGCCGGTTCATGCGCGGTGACGCGCAAGGCGATGCCCGCATGGCCGCCGGCGATCCACGCGGGCGCCGAGGCCGCCCGGGGAAATACCCAGGTGAACGGCCCCGGCCACGTGGCCCAGGCCTCATCGAGCACGGGCAGCGGTACTGCCTCGAGATCGATGTAGGGTTCGACCTGGGCGAAATCCGAGGCAATCAACAACACACCCATGCCGACAGGGCGGTGCTTGAGTTCGAAGATGCGGGCGAGGGCGGCTTCATTGCGTGGATCGCAGCCGAGGCCGAACACGGCCTCGGTGGGATAGGCCAGCACCCCGCCCTCGCGAAGCTGCTGACCGGCCCGGTCGATGGCGGCGAGGTCGAAGCGCCGCACGTCAAGCCTCGACGGGGGCGGCCTTCTTCACCGCAACCTTCGTCGTCGCCGCCTTCTTGATGGCGGTCCCGGTGGCTTTCTTCACGGCTTTCTCGGTGGCCTTCTTGGTGGCTTTCTTCGCCGTCTTCTTGCTGGCTGCTTTCTTCACCGCGGCCTTCTTCGCTGGTGCGTCGCCAGTGGGCGCGGCCTTCTTGGCAGCGGCCTTCTTGGTGGCCGCTTTCTTCGTCGCCGTCTTCTTCGCCGCCTTGCCGCCGCGCGGTTTCTTCACCGGCGCAGCGGCCAGAAGCGCGACGCACTCTTCCAGGGTGAGCTCCATCGGCTCCTTGTCCTTGGGAATGCGGGCGTTCTTCTCGCCGTCGCTGATGTACTGGCCGTAGCGGCCATTGAGGATCTGGATGCCGTTGCCGAAATCCTTGGCAATGCGGTTGGCGATGGCATCGAGCTTCTCCTGTACCAACTGCTCGGCGCGGGGGAGTTCAATGGTGTACGGGTCGTCCTCGGGTTTGAGCGAAGCGTAGGTGCTGCCCTGCTTCACGAACGGCCCGAAGCGGCCGATGCCGACGGTGATCTCTTCGCCCGCGGCCGACTGGCCGAGCTTGCGCGGCAGCTTGAACAGTTCGATCGCCTCGGGAAGGGAGATCGTATGCATGCTCTGGCCCGGGCGCAGGCTGGCGTAAGTGGGCTTGTCCTCGTCGTCCTTGCTGCCGATCTGCGCGTACGCGCCGTACCGGCCCAGGCGCACCGACACGGGCTTGCCCGATTTCGGATCCGTGCCCAGTTCGCGCGCGCCGGTGGCCTCGTTGCGGTCAACGGTTTCGGTCTTGTCGTCCACCAGCGCCTTGAACGGCAGCCAGAAGCGCTCCAGCAGTGGCACCCAGGCCTCTTCGCCGCGGCTGACGGCATCGAGCTCGTCCTCCAGCTTGGCGGTGAAGTCGTAGTCGACGTACTGCGTAAAGTGGCCGGAGAGGAAATTGCTGACCGCGCGGCCGACGTCGGTCGGCTTGAAGCGGCGGCTGTCCAGCAGCACGTATTCGCGCCCGAGCAGGGTCTGGATGATGCTGGCGTAGGTGGACGGACGACCGATGCCGTATTCCTCCAGCGCCTTGACCAGGCTGGCCTCGGAGAATCGCGGCGGCGGCTCGGTGAAGTGCTGGTCGGCCAGGATGTCGGTGAGGGACACCACATCGCCCTTTTCCAGGCGCGGAAGGCGACGCTGTTCCTCGTCGTCTTCGTTTTTCTGGTCGCGGCCTTCCTCGTACACGGCCAGGAAGCCCGGGTCGACGATGGTGGTACCGGTGGCGCGGAAGCTGGAGTCGCGCAGCGCGAATTCCACCGATACGGTGTTCATGGTGGCGTGGATCATCTGGCAGGCCACCGTGCGCTTCCAGATCAGCTCATAGAGCTTGCGCTGGTCGTCACTGAGGTAACTGGCCACGCTGCGCGGGGTGAGCATGGCGGAAGTGGGGCGCACCGCCTCATGGGCTTCCTGCGCGTTCTTCGACTTGCTGCGATACACCTGCGGCTCGTCCGGCAACGCCTTGGCGCCAAAGTCGCGCTGGATCAACTCGCGAAGCTCGGTGACAGCATCCACGGAGAGTGCCGTGGCGTCGGTACGCATGTAGGTGATCAGGCCGACCGTCCCCTCGGTACCCAGGGGAACGCCCTCGTACAGACCCTGGGCCACGCGCATGGTGCGGCTGGTGGAGAACCCGAGCTTGCGCGCGGCTTCCTGCTGCAGCGTGGAGGTAGTGAATGGCGGCGCGGGGCGTCGCTTACGCTCGCGGGAGGTGACTTCGCTGACGGTAAGCCGGCCCTTGGCAGCCTCGATCAGATGCTCGCGCGCAGCGTTGGCGTCGGCCTCGTTGGTGAGGTCGAACTGCTCGAACTTCTTGCCGCGAAGCTGGGTAAGGCGCGCGGTGAAACCACCCTCGGCGTGGGCGAGGTCGGCGGTGACCGACCAGTATTCACGGGCCTTGAAGGCTTCGATCTCTTCCTCGCGCTCGACGATCATGCGCAACGCCGGCGACTGCACGCGCCCGGCGGAAAGGCCGCGCTGCACCTTGCGCCAGAGCACGGGGGACAGGTTGAAGCCGACGAGGTAGTCCAGGGCGCGGCGCGCCTGCTGCGCATCGACCAGGTCGTGCGACAGGCGCCGCGGGGACGCCACGGCCTCCTTGATGGCACGGGGGGTGATCTCGCTGAAGACGACCCGGTGCATTTCCTTGCCTTCGGACAGGCCGCGCTCACGCAGGATCTCGCTGATATGCCAGGAGATCGCTTCGCCCTCGCGATCCAAGTCGGTCGCGAGATAAATGGCGTCGGCTACCTTGGCCGCCTTGGCGATGGCCTCGACGTGTTTCTCGTTGCGCTCGATCACCTCGTAGGCCATGGCGAAGCCGCGGGTCGGATCGACGGCGCCCTCTTTCGGCCGCAGGTCGCGCACATGGCCGTACGAGGCCAGGACGTGGAAGTCCTTGCCGAGGTACTTGTTGATCGTCTTGGCCTTGGCGGGCGATTCGACGATGAGGAGGTTCTTGGCCATTGACTTGCGATCCTGATGAAGCGTATTCGCGTGTGGGCGCATGCCCATGCACATATATCTAGTTGGAAGCACACTGTTGCCGAACGTGTCAAGCCTTATCGCGAGGGCAGGCGCTGGTAACGATTACCGGGCAAGGTGGCGACGATGTCCTCCAGCTCAAGCATCAGCAGCATCGAGGCAAGAGATGTCACCGGCAGTGACGTTCGCGTGACCAGGTCGTCCAGGAGCACCGGATCCTCGCCCATCGCGGCCAGCAGGCGCAGGTAGTCGGGGTCGTCCCGCCAGGCCGGAGCGGCCGTACCACGGGGGACAGCGGCCTGGGCGCTATCCAGGCGAGCGGCCAGCTCCCGGCCGAGCTCCAGGGCGGCGGGAGCCAGCACCCGCACCACGTCGTCGGCCCGCTGCACCAGCCGGGCGCCATCGGCGATCAACTGGTGGCAGCCTTCGGCCAGCGGGTTGTGGATGGATCCGGGCACGGCGAAGACCTCGCGGCCCTGCTCGGCGGCGAACCGGGCGGTAATCAGGGAGCCGGATCTTTCCCCGGCCTCGATCACCAGGGTGCCCAGCGACAACCCGGCGATGATCCGATTGCGCCGGGGGAAATGGTCGGGCCGTGCCGAGGTGCCGGGCGGAAACTCGGTGGCCATGGCGCCCTGCTCCACGATCGTCCGTGCCAACGCCAGGTGCTTGCGTGGATAGACACGGTCGGGGCCGGTACCCACCACGGCGATGGTCGGTCCACCGGCTTCCAGGGCCGCCGTGTGGGCCGCGCCGTCCACCCCGTCGGCCAGGCCACTGGTGACCACCAAGCCCGCGGCGGTGAGGTCGCGGGCGAAGGCACGGGCATTGGCAAGACCCACGGGCCCGGCGCTGCGCGAGCCGATCACCGCCACCTGGGGCCGGAGCAGCAACGAAGCATCGCCGGCCACCCACAAGGCCACCGGAGCCGGCGTGATGGCCTCCAGCTGGGGTGGGAAATCTTCGTCGGTGCAGCAGAGTAGCCGGTGCCCGGGTTCGGCCATCCAGGCAAGGTCGGCTTCGATCCCTGCCTCATCGGGAGCGGCAAGCCATGCCACGCCCGCGCCAGCCAGCCGGTAGGTTTCCGGGCGTCGTGCCAGGCGGTCGAGCGCCGACGTGGCGCTACGCCCGGCATCGGCCAGCAGCTGGCGAAGGCGGGAGGCGGAGAGGCCCGGCGTGCGCAACAGCAGCAGCCAGGCACGATCGTTGTCGAGGTTAACCATTGGCTCGAGTCTAGAAAAAAAACGGCGCGGCCAAGGCCGCGCCGTCGTGTCAGCCGTGGCGGTTGTCGTTACTGCGGGGCCACCAGGTTGTCGCCTTTATGGATCGGCCGCAGGCCGTCCATGATCAATCCATAGCTGACCTTGTCGAAGGTGCGGAACACCATCACATGGCCGCCGTATTCATCGGGGAGCTGCACATCGCGACCGCTGCCACGGATGAAGCTGTCGTGCCCGACGTCGTCGGCGACCTTTTCGCCCTTGCTCATGATGGTGAACGTCGTGCCGTTGTCGACGCCGTCGCGCGCGCCGACCGACAGCGCCACCACCTGCTTGCTGCCGACCGCGGCCATGGCATCGCTGGTGAAGGCGATGACCTTGCCATTGGCCGGCATCGACTTGGGTGCATGCGGATAGAAGTAAGGATCGTAGGGATGATCGTCGACCGGCAGCAGGCGGTCGCCAGGGCGGACCTCCCGGGTGGAGTCGACCAGCAGCAACGAGGCCGGATCGCCTTCCTTCAGGAGCTCGGCGGTGCCGATGACGGTGACCTCGGTACCCAGTTCATCGCCGCGGCCGGTATGGCCGTCGTGGCGGGTGTCCTCGGACCAGGGGGTGCTCTGCATCTGCACGCTGGCGTCGAGCTCGTCGCCGACCATCGGGCCGATGGAGCCGTCACCCTCATCCTCGAAGCCGCGGAAGATATGGGTGGGGCGGACTACCGCGAAGCGCTGGCCGGGACTACCGACCAAGTCGCCGCGAACGTAGATCTTCTGGCCCGGCGTGGCGCGCAGCCGACCTTCTTCCGAGGCCATGATGTAGGGAGCGTCCTTGACCTGGTCCGAATCCATCACCCGCATGTCCTTGAGGAAAATCTTCAAGTCTTTCAGCGGGATGGCCGTGATCGCCTCGTCGTCCTCGCGGACACGGGGCTGCAGGCCCAGATGGGGATTGCCACCCAGCATCGACAGGTTCAGGACGTCGCCCGGGTAGATCAGGTGCGGGTTGCGGACCTGCGGGTTGGCCTGCCAGATTTCCGGCCAGAGCCAGGGCTTCTGCAGGAACTTGGCCGAGATGGCCCACAACGTGTCGCCCCGGCGCACCGTGTAGGTGTCAGGATGCCCGTCGCGCAGCTGCGCAGCCGCCGCATAAGCGGCCACGGTAAAAAACATGCTGCCCAGCAGCACGGTGAGCTTCTTGATCATGACGGGTTTTCCCCCTTCCCCGGTTCCAGCGCGAGTGTAGCTTATTGGTTAAACGCTGCAAGATGAAGATCTTGCGGCCACAACGTTACAATGGACCCGACTTTACCTGCAGGCACGGCTTGGATTTCGCCGACCTGCCCGCATTTTTTCGGCTCCACCACCCATTTTCTGTAGCTGTTACGTGCCCAGGTGCCCTTCGTGTCCGTCCTGACCATCATCGAATACCCCGATCCGCGCCTGCGCACCGTTGCCGAACCCGTCACCGTGTTCGACGCGGAACTGGCCACCTTCGTCCAGGACATGTACCAGACGATGTATGAATCCGATGGCGTGGGCCTGGCCGCGACCCAGGTGAACGTGCACAAGCGAGTGCTGGTGGCCGACATGAGCGCCGAACGCAACGAGCGCCTTTGCCTGATCAACCCCGAGATCCTCGAGAAGGACGGCTCCCAGGTGTACCAGGAAGGCTGCCTGTCATTCCCGGGTATCTATGCCGACGTCACCCGCGCGCTGAAGGTGAAGGTGCGTGCGCAGGACGTCACCGGCGCCGAGTTCATCGTCGAAGCCGAAGGTCCGCTGGCGGTGTGCATCCAGCACGAGATGGACCACCTGGCCGGCAAGGTCTTCGTCGATTATCTCTCACCGCTCAAGCGCAGCATGCTGCTCAAGCGCATGGAGAAACAGCGCCGCCAGGCGAGCTGACGGTGCCTGCCCAGCCGCTTCGGATCGTTTTCGCCGGCACCCCGGATTTCGCCGTACCCTGCCTTGCTGCATGCCTTGCCAGCGGCGCACAGGTGGTAGCCGTTTACACGCAACCGGACCGGCCGGCCGGACGCGGACGCAAGCTCAGTCCCAGCCCGGTGAAGCTGGCCGCGCTCGATGCCGGCATCACGGTGGAGCAGCCGGAGTCATTGAAAGACGACCTCGTGCGCGCGCACCTGGCCGCGTACCGGCCCGACCTCCTGGTAGTGGTGGCCTATGGCTTGATCCTGCCGCGCAAGGTGCTGGCGGTCCCGCGCCTGGGTTGCTGGAACGTGCACGGTTCTCGGCTGCCACGCTGGCGCGGCGCCGCTCCGATCCAGCGCGCGGTGCTCGCCGGCGATGGAGAAACCGGCGTCGACCTCATGCAGATGGAAGCGGGGCTGGATACCGGCCCCACCCTGATCCGCCGTACCACGCCGATCACCCGTGACGACACCGGCGGCAGCGTGCACGATCGCCTGGCTGCGCTGGGAGCCGAAGCGCTTACTGAAGGATTGGCGCGTGTGATGGCCGGTGAAACACTCACACCCACGCCGCAGCCTGCCGAGGGCGTCACCTATGCCCATAAGCTGGACAAGGCTGAAGCGCTGCTCGATTTCAATCTCCCGGCGATCGACCTGGAACGCAAGGTACGCGCCTTCGATCCATGGCCCGTGGCCGAGGCCGAGATTGCCGGCGAGCGCGTGCGCGTGTGGGCGGCGCATGCGCTCGAGCGGGAACGGGGTCAGAGTAATTACTCTGACCCCCATATCCCGTCGGGCGCCGTCATCGCCGCCTCGCGCCAGGGCATCGACCTCGCCACCGCCGACGGCATGTTGCGCATCACCTCCGTGCAACGCGCTGGCGGCCGCCGCATCGCGGCGACCGACTATCTGAACGCTCGCTCTGAACTGCGGACACCCTAGACCCATGGCGCGCAAGCCGCCCACCCCGACCGACACCCGCGCCCTGGCGGCGCTGGCCCTCGCCGAGGTCGCCCTGCATGGCAAGTCGCTGCGTGATGCGCTCGATCGCCACACCCGGGCCCTGCCCGACAGCCGCGATCGCGCCCTCCTCACCGCCCTGCTCAACGAAGGCGCGCGTTGGTGGATCCGCTTCGACGCCGCGCTCGACGTCCTGCTCGAACGCCCGTTGCGGCAGAGCGAACCGGCGGTCCACGCCCTGCTGGTGATCGGCCTGGTCCAGCTCGAAGTGCTGGAGATGGCGCCGTATGCCGCGGTGGCGGCCACGGTGGAAGCCGCTCGCGCGCTGCATCGCCCGCGCCACGCCAATCTCGTCAATGCCGTGCTGCGGCGTTGGCAGCGCGAACGCGTAGCCTTGCTGGCGCGCCTGGATGCGGAGCCTGCCACGCGCAGTTCGCACCCGGCCTGGCTGGTCCAGGCCATCCAGGACGATTGGCCCGAAGCCGCCAGGGCAGTGCTGGACATCGCCAATCTCGAGCCACCCCTGATGCTCCGGGTGAACCGCCGGCGCGCCCAGCGCGAGGCGGTGATCCAGGCGCTGGTGGGCGACGCCCATGAGGCCCGCGCCCACCCCTGGCTTGCCGATGCCATCGTGCTGCCGCACAGCACCGACGTGACCCGCCTGCCCGGCTTCGACGAAGGCCTGTTCGCGGTGCAGGATGGCGCGGCGCAGATCGCCGCCGACGTACTGGACCTCGCCGACGGCCAGCGCGTGCTCGACGCCTGCGCGGCCCCCGGCGGCAAGGCCTGCCACGTGCTCGAACGCGCCGACGTAACCCTGGTAGCCGTCGAGCACGACGTGCACCGCGTGCCGCGGATCGAACAGAACCTGGCAAGGCTGGGCCTGGCGGCGCAGGTACTTGCCGGCGACGCCGGTGAGCCATCGACGTGGTGGGACGGCAAACCGTTCGACCGCATCCTGATCGATGCACCCTGCTCGGCCAGCGGCGTCATCCGGCGCCGGCCCGATGTGCGACTGCACCGCCGCCCTTCGGATATTGCCGCGCTGGGTTTGCAGCAGCGGCGCATCCTGTCGGCATCGTGGCCCCTGTTGTCCCCGGGTGGCCGCCTGGTCTACGCCACATGTTCGCTCCTGCGTGCCGAGAACGAAGCGGTGATCGGCGATTTCCTGCGCGATACGCCCGACGCACGCCTGGTGCCCTTGACGCTCGCCGATGGCCGGCCGGCCACGGCGGGGTGGCAAATTCTTCCCGGCGATGGCGACCTCGACGGCATGTACTATGCAGCGCTTACCAAGGTGCCCGACTGACGGGCCAGGCGCCCGATGGTCCAGTCCGCTCCAGACCGCTTGAAGATCCAGCTGATCGCCCGTGACAACGGCGCCGGGCTGACGCGCGACCTTGCCGTGCTTGCCGAGGTACTCGAGGCCGGCGGTTGCGAGGTGACCGTGCGGGCGCTCGGCCACCGTGGCCGCATCGGCACGGCACTGCGCATGGCGAAGGCGAAGCTCAGGCGGCGACTGAAGCTGCGCCCCCGCTTCGACATCAACCTGATGCTCGAACGGGTACGCCCGGAATTCTTCGGCACCGCGCGACACGAAGTGCTGGTACCTAACCCGGAGTGGTTCGACGACGACTGGAAACCGTTCCTGCCGGCGTTTTCCCTGGTGCTGGCCAAGACCCGCCATGCCGAAAGGATCTTTGGCGAGATGGGCTGCCGCACCCGCTACGTGGGCTTCGTGGCACCGGATCGCTACCGCCCGGGCCTGGTGGCGCCCCGCGCCGGATTCCTGCATGCGCCCGGCCGCAGTGGCAACAAGGGCAGCCATGCGTTGCTTGAGCTTTGGGCGGCGAACCCGCACTGGCCGATGCTCACCCTCGTCTGGCGGCGCAAGCGCGTGGACATCGACCCGCTGCCGGCCAATGTCATCTGGCGCCGGGAATACGTGCCTGACGACGAACTGCTGCGCCTGCAGAACACCTTGCGCTTCCATCTGTGCCCGTCGCGCACCGAGGGCTATGGTCACTACCTAGCCGAAGCGCTGGGTGCCGGCGCCGTCACCATCACCACGGACGCCGAGCCGATGAACGAACTGGTGACACCCGAACGAGGCGTACTGGTCGCGGCCCACCCCGCAGGCTCGCAGGCCCTGGCCACGCTCTACGATTTCGAGCCCGAGTCCATGCGCCAGGCCATCGAACACTGCCTGGCGATGGAACCTGCGGAAGTGACGCGACTGGGCCAGGCCGCCCGGACATGGTTCGAAGACAACCGCCGCGATTTCGCCACCCGGCTGCTCGAGGCCCTGCATGGGCTCGATTAAACGCCGGGTGCAGTTGATCGCGCGCGACAACGGTGCCGGCCTTTCGCGCGACCTGCGTCTGCTCGAAGGCATCCTTGCGGATTTCGGCTACCACGTGGTGGTGCTCAGGCTGGGTAATCACGGCCGTCTGTCGCACCGCCTGCGCCGGCTGGGCGTGCGCCTGTCGCGGCTTGCCGGCGGATGGCTGCATGGTAAAGGCAATGCCCGCTTCGACCTGAACCTGATGATCGAGCAGGTACGGCCCGAGTACCTCGGGCAGGCGCGCCGCAATGTGTTGCTGCCCCACCCGGAATGGTTCAACCAGGACTCCCGCCACGCCTTGCCCGGCATCGACCGCGTGCTGGCCAAGACACGCCACGCCGAACGCCTGTTCGGCGAACTGGGCTGCGACACCGAATGGGTGGGTTTCCTCGGCGCCGACCATCGCCGCATCGGCGAGCAGTACCGTCGCCGGGAATTCCTGCATGCGCCGGGGGTCAGCGGCAACAAGGGCAGCGACCGCCTGCTCATGCTGTGGAGTCGGCATCCGGGATGGCCCATGCTAACCCTGGTGTGGCGCCGCAAGCTCGAACACCCGCCGGTCGTGCCGGCAAACGTTACCTGGCTCACCCACTACGTGCCGCAGGACGACCTGCTGGTACTCCAGAACGACATCCTGTTCCACCTTTGCCCCTCGCAAACCGAGGGCTACGGCCATTACCTGGCTGAATCGATAAGCACCGGCAACGTGGTGATCACCACGGATGCCGAACCGATGAACGAGCTGGTCACCGCCGAACGGGGTGTATTGGTGGCAGCCCATGCAGTGGGCACTCAGGATCTGGCCACGCTGTTCGACTTCGACGACGACGCGATGGAAGCGGCGATCGAGCGCTGCATCGCCATGGACGATGCGCAAGCCACACGGCTGGGCGCGGCCGGGCGCGCATGGTACGAAGACAACCGCCGCGGTTTCCTCGAGCGCTTCCGGCACGCGCTGGACAACCTGATGGCCGGGCCACCATGACCACCGCGCGCATTGTCGCCCGCGACAACGGTTTCGGCCTTTCCGGTGAGATCGCCATCCTGCGCAGCGCGCTGGACGAACTGGGCTGCGATGTCACCGTGCTTTCACTGGACGAGGCAGCCGAACACGAACGCTGGCGCCTGGGCGGCAAACGCCTGCGATCGCGCCTGCTTGCCCAGTGGCACCGGCGCCCGCGCGGCGGCGAGGTCGACATGAACCTGATGTTCGAGCACGTATGGCCGGCGCAACTGGGCATGGCCCGGAAGAACATCGTGCTTCCGCATCCGGAATGGTTCGACAACAAGGACGTACGCCACCTGCCATGGGTGGACCAGGTATGGACCAAGACGCGTCATGCCGGCGACCTGTTCGCGCCCTTTGGCCGCACGACCCGCTTCATCGGCTTCGATAGCCGCGATCGCATGGATCCTTCGGTGCCGCGCGAACGGGCATTCTTCCACCTGGCCGGGGCCAGCCCGCTGAAGGGCACGCTGCGGCTGATGCACGAATGGGCCGCCAACCCGCACTGGCCCACGCTTACCATGGTGCGCAACAAGCCGGGACCGAAGGATCCGCAGGCACCCAATATCCGCGTGCTGGCCGGCTACCGCGAAGAGTCGGAGCTGCAGCGCCTGCAGAACGCGCACCTGTTCCACCTGTGTACTTCGCGCACAGAAGGCTATGGCCACTACATCACCGAGGCAATGAGCGTGGGCGCCGTGGTGATTACCGTGGACGCGCCGCCGATGAACGAACTGGTGACAGCCGAGCGCGGCCTTCTGACCGCAGCCACCGCCAGCGACACGCATGCCCTGGCAACGCTGTACGACTTCGACAAACCCGCGTTGGCCACCTGCGTGGCGCGTGCCATGACGATGGACGACAGTGAGATCGCGCGGCTTGGTGGTGCGGCACGTGCCTGGTTCGTGCAGAACAAGGCCGGGTTCGGCGAGCGCCTGCGGCAAGCGCTGGCGGGCGTGAACGCCTAGCCGACCGCGAGCGACGCGCGCAGCGGCTCGTATCTCTCCGCGCGCATGCCATCGAGCTGGACGACGGCGTCGGCGGCTTCCTCGATATGGCTGTCGAGGCCGCGCCATGCCCGCACCGTGCCTTCGGCCCGCGTCCGCGCCAGGATCTGGTTGTTGGGCATGGACATGTCGTTCGGGTCGGCCGGCGCACGCGAGGGATGATCCAGGTGTACAGCGAGCGCCGCGAATTTCAGCTGCCGGCGACGGCACCCAAGGTTGTCCAGGCGGGCGGCCAGTTCCAGGTCTTCGCTGCCATAGCCTTCCATGCGCTCATCGAAGCCGTTGACGGCGACGAGGTCGTCTTTCCAGAAACTCATGTTGCAGCTCATGACCCGCCCGCCGCGGCGTGCCCGGGCCTTGAAGGCGGCGAGCCAGGGATGGCGCAGGGCATACAGGCGCCTCGAGCCGCTGCTGCGGCGGAAGTCGCCATCCACCAGCGGGTGGTAGCGGGCGCTGCCGCCGGCAAGCAATCGCATGGTCTCGCGTGCCGTCACGCACAGGCGGCCGCCCTGCAGGTAGAAACCCGCTTGGGCGAAACGCATGTGGTCGGCGATGAAATGCGGGTGCAGCACCATATCCCCGTCGACGAGAATAATGTAGTCGCCTTTGGCAGCCAGGATGCCGCGGTTCCGGGCCCGCGCGGCGCGGAAGCCCAGGTCTTCCTGCCACACGTGGCGCAGCGGCATGCTGAACTCCGGCGCCAGCGAGGCGATGAGCGCCGCCGTGCCATCGCTGGAACCGTCGTCGGCCACGATGATCTCGTCGGGCATGCGGGTTTGACGGCGCAGGGACTCAAGCACCAGCGACAAGGCCGAAGCCCAGTTATATGTCAGCACTACGATGCTGATGGTTGGTCCGCTCATGCCTCGCCCCGTCCGGGAAACGAAAACCGGCACACGGCCGGAAAAATTAGCCTTAGGTTGTACCTTCCATGCTGCCCCTGGCTGCATTCATCCGGCTTTCCCCGCAATCGATCAGGGCCGGTATCCGTGTTGCAGCAGCCACAACTTGATGAACTTGCGGCGTACGTATTCGATTCGCACCAGTGCGTACAGCAGCCCGCGCCAGCCATCGAGGAATCCTGCGCGAAAAACGTAACCCCTCAGGAAACGCCACGCGGGACTGAACAGGATCTGCCCTACATTGGCGCGTTTTCCCGCCGCAAACAAGTGTTCGGCCATCATTTGGGCGTAACGCTCCTGTTTTCCCAGCTGTTCGGCGAGCGATCGATAGGGATGGTGCTCGAGGTTTCCGGACAGCCGGCCGACGGAGCCATCAACGCTTACAGCCTCGTGGATCTCCCGTTTTCCGCGCCATCCGCCGTGCCTGCGGTCGAACAGGCGCAGCACGCGATCAGGGTAGGCGTTGCCGTGGCGGAGGAATTTTCCAAAATATTCCGACAGGCGGGCAAAACGATAGCCAGCCATGCCGGGGAAACCCGTCGCGTGGGCGGTTTGGATCGCCTGGCGCAGTGTTGCATCGACGCGCTCATCGGCGTCCAGGCACAGCACCCAGTCGTGCCGCGCCTGCGCTACGGCGAAATCCTTCTGTGAACGAAAGCCGGTGAAGGCGCGGTCGATCACGCGTGCGCCGCGGGCGCGGGCAAGGTCCGCGGTACCGTCGGTGGACCCGGAATCCACCACCACGATGTCGTCGCAGAAGGCGAGCGAATCCAGGCACGCCCCGATGCGGTCGGCTTCGTTGAAGGTGATGATGCAGGCGGA
>Ga0307510_10004111_pt1 | contig 17078 bp, 17 predicted proteins | sample 12_EM_MG_FD_207224 | JGI IMG/M metagenome (GOLD analysis project Ga0307510, IMG submission 207224) | Populus trichocarpa ectomycorrhiza microbial communities from riparian zone in the Pacific Northwest, United States - 12_EM | ecosystem: Host-associated > Plants > Roots > Unclassified | place...
CTCTCCCCTCCCATCTCTCCATACTACCGGCCTTCTTATTCCCCTTCCTCCAGGTGATTTGTCTTCGTATCACCTCTTCATTTTTCTCCATTCCAACAGTCGATCTCTTTATTTGCATACCATCACGCGTCAACCGCGTGTTTTCAGATCCGCGCATTTGATTGACCAGCCGTAAGCGGCCCACTCCCTGTCGATGCCCAAAGAAAAAAAGGCAGCAAGCGAAAAGCCGGAGAGGAAAGGTGTGACGCCGTCGTCGTTCCTAATGAAAGGTGTCAATGGTTGCTTACTTACTCAACAGCGAGGTCCTCGGGTGGCGGCGGGCGCAAGAAGCTTACCGCATACAACAAGTTCATGCAAACGGAAATGGCACGTCTGAAGGAAGACGAGCCAGACATGACCCACCAGGCCAGGTGAGCCGATTTACCCTCCCAGAAATTTAGAAAAAAACGCCTGAATGATATGTCAGGTTCAAGCTGGCAACATCCAATTGGAAGGTCTCTAGGGAGAACCCAAAGGCCGTAGCGTCTTGACTGACCGACCTATTTCATATTTCTTGCAACTATACGTCGCGCGCTATCCCCCGTGTGGTTGGTTGGGACGTCGTATTCATCACCCGCCCGAGTTGTAATTTTCTTCAGATTTGAGGGCATCTTCTCTCTCCTAGGAGAACACAGAGTTTATACGAAGACCGGATTCTAATCTGCACCTTGTCTGCTTACATGATTACTCGTTCCAGGCGTTGCGTAATACATTTTTTTTGTTTACGTTTGTTTAACGTTGCCTATCCTATCCGAGACGATAAAGGCGATAGTGATGGAGGCAAAGCGAGGGAGTGAGGCTGCAGTGAAAACGCGTTTTGCACGCTGATGGGTGATGTGGTGCAGGTCATGTGGGAGATTAATGAGGAGAATGAGCGAGGTCGCCGGAAAGAGCAAGGTTGGTGTTGGCCCGGGTATGATTATATGCGGCATGGACCTCACCGTGACATCCCCTCCTTACATGCTATGTGCTATCTCTGACTCCCCCTTTGCTCTCTTCTGTATCACTCTCCCCTCCCAGCTTGCTTCCCCACCTCTGTATCCTATCTATTAACTCCTCTCCCATGTCTTAGTCCACGACCACCTATTGCGACATCGATAACAACACATCCCACCCATTTCTCCTCTACACCAATCTCCTCGATTTATACTCGACTTTGACTCTGAATCTCCTCTCTCGCAATGAATCCCACCCAGTGGGAATCTGATGATCTATTTCCTCACTATATCTTGTCATCCTCAAGCCTTAATCTCACCATGTCCCCCGATGCGCTAGGTGCCCCCACAGACCAGTCATCCCAGCCCGAGCGAAAGGGAAAGGGACGGTCTAACCCCGTTGAGATCCCTTCCAGTGAAGCCGAAAGCGCACCATACGACCTTTTCTCGTTTTCGCCGGACACTCATAACGTTCCTGGGTCATCACATCCAGGGCCATCTTCCCTGCCTGCTAACCGAAACGACCCTACAACTACCATTCAGAAACTAACTTCTCAGCATGATCTTGATGCCATTCCTTACGATGCCGACCTGCCTTTCCTCGACAAAGGGAAGGCCAAGGACTCCCCCCCAATTCTTCCTCCCCTCACTTTTCCCCCTATAACTTTTGACATCTGTCCATCTCCCAGCCTCATCTCCGAACCTGGCGCTTCTTCATATGGCTCCCTTCACCTCCAACACATCGAACATGAGTCACTCTCTTACACACCACCTGTCCTTCGAAGCGCCACTGCGCATGCCATACTTTCCCCTTCGTCGCCACGACGACGATCGTTCTCTATTCCCGCCGCGCGCTACCCTGAACGCCTCGTCTCCTCTTCTGTGCACACCAGAATAGATATTGAGCCATCGAGGGGCTCCAATGATCACTCTCACAAACCTTCCTCCTCGGACAGGCGCAAAACGCGTTCTGTGCCAGGCTCTCCCGGCGTTGGGGTGCAAGTTCCAGTCAATCTCGATACCGTCGATGCCGGCAGCTGCTTGGCGCCGTGGATGCGGGACTTCAAGTCGCGCTCAAAGGACAAGTCCAAAGCGGGGTCGTATTCCTATCTTGTCCTTAACCACGACGGCGGAGGATCAACGACAGTCCTACCGGAGTACTGTCGTACTTACTTTGCGACTAGGCCTGTCGCCGGGGATCGTCCTCGCAGGGCAAATGGTCGGTCCTACTCGGATCCCTACCCATTACCTCATCCATTTGATGTGGTCTCATCTTACACCACGGATGCATTCGTGCCCATACCTGTCATCAAACCCCCCAATCTATTTGATGGCATACTGCCGAGGGAAATTCGTTTGCGTATATTCGGCTTCCTCGTAGAAATTTATGAGGAGGATCATGCACGAAGGGTCCGCGAGGGCAGATGGTCGGCGAACAAGGCCGCGAAGCATAAGTGGGTGGGTCGTGATCAAGGGGTACGGGAGCTTATGCGGTTGAAAAGGGTGAGTATACACCCATTTTCTTATGACATTCAACGACCGACGCATCTTGCGGACAGGTTTGCAAAGCATGGTCGACCCTGATTCACGATGGACAATTATGGAATAACTTGGATCTTCGCGCCTTCCCGAAGATGCCAGCCTCTCAACTACAGCGCGTCGTGGAGTCCGCTGGGTCATTCACCACCTCTTTAAATCTCTCCGGCCGCAGAAGTCTACTCCCGACCACCGTGGAAAACTTGACAGGCTGTTTGTCTGTGATACACGGTGCGAAATTGACGCCCCCTCACAACCAACTCACCTATTTGAACATGAGCGGCTGCTCAATGGTCACGACATCATCTCTTCACCATCTCTTGATGCAATCTCCATTTCTAGAAACATTCTGTGTGAAGGGGATGCCAGCCGTGACTAATGAGACATGCGAAATCCTGTCCCAGCATTGTCCACGGCTTCTGTCACTAGATCTTAGTCGATGCAAGAGCCTCACGGGAGCAGGCATCCGATCATTAGCGTCTTCTGCTGTCACGCGTGCAAAGCCGCTTTCCTTAGTCGAGTTGCGTTTATCGGGACTGAAGAGCATCACCGACAGTACCATGTCTGCCCTGGGAGAAGCCGCGCCTTACCTCGAAGTATTGGATCTAAGCTACTGCAGGGACCTTCATAATTCGGCCGTAGACGCATTCGTTGCATGTTCAGAAGACTTCGCGTTGGACTCGATCTCTCTTACCCCACGGCAAGCGGGCCGCAACCCCAATGAGGGTAGACGCTACCGAAGGCGAATCACTCGTCTCCGACATTTGTCGCTCTCGTATTGCGTTCTCCTCACAGACATAGCCTGTTCCCACCTAGCACATGCCATGCCCCAGTTGGAGTTGTTAGAGCTCGGAGGAATTGGAGGAGAACTGAAGGATGACGGTGTCGTCCTATTGTTGGAAACACTACCCAAGCTCCGGAAGCTCGACCTGGAGGACGCGAACGACATCACAGACAACGTTCTTCGTTCCATTACTCCCCATCCGTCCTACGACGATATCAGTCGGGACCATCGCGTTCCTGGCCACGCCTTGGAGCATCTCATTGTCTCTTACGCTATCCAGCTCAGTAACGACGCATTCCTCGCATTACTACGAAATTGTCCGCGTCTCCGCGTTCTGGAGGCTGACAACACGCGGATTTCGGCTGCCGCCGTGAAGGAATTTGTGAAGCTGGCGCGCGAGAGGAACTCGCTGGACGCAACCGTTGTCGCGATTGATTGCCGCTCGATGAGCGAGGGGGTCGTCAAAGAAATCGCGGACTCGACGCGTCCTCGCCTTGGCTGGAGAGCGTATGAAGCACGTCGGCTGGCGTACCTCGATGGGCGCGACGATGACGCCGTAGGCGTAGGCCAAGATGAATGCGATCCTCACCGCGTTGTACTCAAGACGTTTGCCTCGTGGCAGACTGTCGACGCAGTCGCTGCTGCCCGCAGCAAGCGCCGCAAAGGCTGGCGGCGCCGTGATGCCAATGCATCTTCCGGAAGTTCCACTACAGAGGATGCGCTTCCGCAACGGTCGAGGTGGTGGTCTCCGGGGACGAGACGTTCAATGAATTCTCCCAGCCTTTTAGACACAAACAATGATCGAGACGCATGTACAATCATGTAACAACAAACTCTTGCTTGTATTTTTAACGTTTACGAAAACCCCAACCAAGTCACGAATTTTGTACTTAATTAACTCAAAGGGTGTTGGTTTAGTTGTTGTATATATGTAATGTTTGCTATTACCCCGCACCCGCAATGAAACTACAGGACGATATACTATTCACGAGGCAGCTTTTTTCTTGGATCGTTTCTTAGATCTTTTCGCCTGGTCCTGGTGCTCTCCGCCAGAGGGCGTATTGGTGCCGTTCGAGGCCTCAGCGCTTAGGTCCTCCTTATGAATTCTTCGAACCTTCGTGCCCAACCGTGAGGTGTTTGTCGTAAAACCAGCGTCAGCGGGTGCTGCAGTATCCTGACCATCACCATAGCCTGCGAGAAGGAAAGGAGGTTAAGTTAGATAACAAAGACTTGAGGTCAACAGAAAAAACGGCACAAACCTGCAAAAGGATCCACAGGAGGTCGTCTTCGCTTCCCAGCAGCAGTCTCGGAGGAAGGAAGAACGTCATGTACCGATGTACCTCCTGCGACGGCCTTCGCCTTGCCCTTACCCTTTTGTTTGCCCGTAGCGTCCAGCGAGGACGAGGACGCGTCCCCTTCAGGCGGCGTCCTACCAGCCTCGTCGGAGGGCTCGTCCTCGGCATCGAACACTTCCAGGTCCCCGCCGTCGTCGCTCGCCTGTGCCTCTTCCCGCAGCGCCTCGTGGTATTTCTCGCGCTCGAGCATCTTCTCGGTCACTTTTACGGGAACACAGACGCCGTGTGCGGTGGCGGCACCGCTGCCGCCGCCGTCGTTGTCATTGTCGTTGACGCGGATGTGAGGGGTCGGACTGGAGACGGAGATCGGTCTTGTGTCCTTCGCTTGGGCGATGGCGTGCTTGATGAACCGTGACGCGGCGACTTTGTCGATTGCGAGTTGACCTGTGTTGTGGTGGTCATCGTCGAGCATGTTAATAAGTAGATACAGAATGCGGTGGTCAAAGAACGCAGATACGAACGTTTGGCGGGATCCTCGGCGTCCCTGATTTTATCGAAATATTGTCGCACTCTGTCCTACAAGGTGATCCCAGTTGTTTTTGACACAACGAACCGAGAGGAAAGACGAACGTACGAGCTCCGCGATGACTGGATGTGTTTTCGGGTCTATACCCCTTGTCTTCAGGTAGACTGTAAGCTATGCCTGTGGGTGGAACCGCGTGTGGAGAGAGAATGGGGGTTTCGCGACGGACCGAAGACGAGGTCGTAGACGAGATAGGGAACGACGACCTGCAGCTTTGCCTGCTGGATCGTGTCGAGGCCGATAACTAGGTCCGGCAGAGACCGGGACAGTAGCGAAGCCAGGCTAGTTTCGAGATCATCGAGCGACTTTGTGAGTGCGGAGAGCTTCCTTCTGACTTTGCGTGCGTCGTCCGACATGATTGATCACGAAGAAATTGATGATTATGGTAAAGAGGGAAAGGACAAATGTCTGGCTGGGATCGCGAAGCGACTCGACTCTTCGCTCGAACCTCACACCCTTATATTTTTATCTATCACTTGCTTTCAAACCGTATCACTTATGAGCGAGCAAAACGATTCAGAAGTTGCTGAATTCTATCGACGCGAGCTCGCACAGGCCCTGGCCGAGCAGGCCTTTGGAATCTCCCGCTCGGAAGTAACGCATTTTACGGAGAACGAGGCAGAGGCAACCATCACTCTGCTGGAGGGCAATACTATCAACGTTGTCTTGTCGATTGCTGGCTACAAGGTGTTGTGATAGGGTCACCTTGATTCGTATATAAAATGTAGATTCATTGGTCATTACAGTTTGTTAGCCGAAGAGAGATTCTACGAGACTTTGGATGATCTCTTGTCCTCGACGAGCCCGGCCTATGCTGCAAAGAAAGTCGAGACGCTAATGGCAAAATTACAGGGGATTGGCGACACGTAGTCGATGTTGGATATAGCTACAAGTTGGAACTGTCTGAGTATGGTCCCGTCACGGTACTGTAGGATGGATCAGTCATGTTGAAGCTGTGACGCGTACATACGCACTTGTACTTGTACTTTGCTGTCGGATTTCAACAAGCATACACAGTCGCCTCAATGGTTCGTTCATCTTCGCATACGTTTGCTCGTCCTGCGTTGATTAATTGCCCTGGGACCATCTTACAGTCCTCCGAGTTAAGATACACCGCAAATACTCAGTTAGAGCATCGTAAGTTACCCAACTTGGTGGTCATGCTCAACATTCTCACCCTGTCCTTTAGTCCATGCCCGTTACACCGGCACGGGTAAGTGCCATGTTGTCCCTATATGTCTCTCTCAAGCTGTTTTCGCTACAGGACACGCGGATCTGAGCAAATAGTACGCATTTTTCCCCATTCTGCTTCCGATTCTCGCCGACTCATCCACCAGTGAGTGGCTTACGCACCAACACCGCGATACGTTGTCGTCTATAGTCGGGCACCCCAGCCTTACGTCCTATCTTGCCATTGCCGATGGGGAGGCTACCGGCCGCATAAAATTCGAGATGGCCGAAGTGCGTCCTTTTGAACACCTGTATCCAAGGACATGTTGACGGAAGGAAAATCAAGCGAATGCTCCAGCCTTGCGGGCCCCCTCCTGCCAAAGATGACGACTGAAGCGGCCGCTGTGACTCCGCGGTGCCCTTTCCGCGAGTTCTAGATGCTGATCGGGTGCCACATGATGTAGTAAACTTTGTTGATTCTCAAGTCACTCGTTTGATTCTTTAGGGTGCAAACTACCCGCACTTTGTGGTGTTCTGCAGCTCCGTGGCCCGGAAATACATTCTTCGTTGTCTCTGGTGAGATCGAAACGCGTTTCATCCGTTTTGCTATAACCCGCATGCCGTTATCGATGCTTGATTTCCTATAAGCTTTCCCTTTCTGCATCTGGGGCTTGTGAGCATTTTTCCAATCTGATTTCCACATTCCACAACCTTTTGAGCTTCTGGCCCACCTTTGTGGTCCCTGTAGTGAAGTGGCATTTTTAAACCACGCTATGGGTCACCACAATTGATCTTGTCACCCTTATACCTGTGGCGTTCACTTCCCCCATTGAATTCGCATTGGCACCAGAGCGCTGGTTAAAAGATTGACCAAAATTTTATTCTCCCTCTTCCTTTTTCCATATCACCTCCTCGGATAGCATGACTGAGCTGTCATGCACTTTTGCTAGTGAGTTTGCCCTTACCTAACGCTGACCCTCGGCAAACAGGTGATCCTATATCTCACTAGCTAAGCACGCTACTCACCACAGTGAAACGTCCCCGCTCAAGTGATAGCACCCCGGTAGCGACCCATTCATTCAAGATGGCGAAACTCTCTCGCTCCGGTAATAACTCCCCGGTGCAGAGCCCTGTTTGCCAAGACACCGAACCGAAATGCTCTGCTTTGATATCTGCCTATGATCCCCTCGCCCTACCCCCTCGACTCAGAACCAAATGTCGTCCTGCCCCTCTACTCCAGGTCGAGCTCCTACCCAGTCCCTCCTTTGCATTCGTCGGAATGTCCCCGATCACCTCATTCCTTTCTTCTTCCCCTCACATTCAACCCAACGTCCTCCACCGTGCTCGTCCCGAAGGAAAAGAGAATATTAACCAGCACGGAATCCGAAATGAGCGACCTAATTACAAGACCTTTCAGGGAGTCAAATACGGTGTGTACCCGCGCAACGACGTTCCATACTCTATGCTATATGACAATGTCACTCCCGAGAAGTGAGTCTCAAGTATACCGTCGAGTAAGGGTGGTGAGATTGAGCTTTTCATCGCAGTGAACTTCACTCGTACGAATTGACGCGAAAGCTGACGAGCGATGCCACTCCATCCCTTTTCCACATCCCACTCTCATCGCCCATCCGTAATGCCCTTGACATAGGTTCTGGGGACGGCCACTGGATCGCGCATGCGGCACAAGCGTGGGGAGCTCACGGAACAAAAGTCACTGGACTTTATATGCCACTTTCTACCGAAGAAGAGCAGACCGCGCTTCCAGGAAAGGACACAGAGAACGTAACATTGCTCCGTCATAACTTGTACGTGTAGATGAGCAACCCCCAGCCATACATTGGACAATCCGCTGATCCTGCTCCTCAATTAGCATATTAAAGCGGCTCCCATTTCTAGACAATTCCTTTGATTATGTACGTTTGAACAACACCACGGCGGTGATCCCAGGGGAACGCTGGGACTTTATTCTCTCAGAAGTCCATCGCGTCCTTAGCCCCGGAGGTCGCCTCGAACTCATACACGATCAACTCTGCTTTTCGTCCATCGGTCCCGAGACCCCCGTCAGCTGCACCTTCGCTCCATCGATAGACAAGCTCGATGGTCAACCCTTTAACTTCCTCGAAGCCGCGAAGAGGAAAGTTGGCATGAAGAGCACGGCACCACCCCGATCCAAAAACAGTCCATATGAAGATTGGGAAGCGGAAATGCGCAGCTGTGGCGACATTGAAAGACTTTATCTCGACATGCTCGCGCAAAGGTATGGCGTCCATCCACAACCTTACGCCGTCCTCGTGGATGCCCTCCAGAGGCGATTCGGCAGGAAGAGCCCGGTCAAAGTTTCCAACGCCCACGTTTGTCTCCCATCGCAGGAATTTATGACGCGCAGCCGTGCAGCGGCGCGCGAACCGAAACGTGCGAAATCCAAGAAGCGCGAGTTTTCCATCAGCGTCACCATCGATTGGGGACAAGACAAGCCCAGCAAGACGATCGGGAAGCTCCCGCCCGCTCCCCCTCGTCCTCGCCCTCCTCCAGAATGTCTGTCCTTGACGAACCTGCCGCCCGTCCTGAGCAAAAAGGCGGCCAGTCTGATGGGCGTCGTGCAACTGTCCCCGGTCGGTGCCCCGTACCAGCCGCCCGGCGTCGTTGTGGTGCACACTTCATCGGAGGGCACGCGCCGCATGGCATTCTTCTCGATGTCGCCGACGGAGCTCGACATGCATTCGAACAAGCACGTGCACTCGATTATAAGCGCGAAGCTCGCCTTGGAAGCGCACATCAACGAGCTCCGAGAAAAGGGCAAGCCTTCGATGTCGCATGAAGCTTTGGATGACGCGCTGTGGCAGTACGCGATGTAAGCTTGTTTTTCTCTATTCTTGGTGGTCATACCTCACCACGTTTCTTTTGTAGGTTCCGACGTAAGCGGTTCAACTGGCCCGAGACGGACCCATTTGCATGGGAATCCGAGTCGGAATGTGATGGCGAGTCGAAAGAACAAATGCGCCGCTTTGCTCTGCCTGATACACAAACGACCGATGGCCTCACGCCGGTCCGGCTATTCCAAATTTTCGAGGTGACCAAATCTAATTGGGTTTGAAGTCACAATGGTAGATACACGCATATATATATCGTTCCTTATTGACAGCACCCTACTTATTACGGTGTATATCTGGCTACGCGTCTCATTCCTTCCTTTGGTTATTGTATCTGTGGTCGTGTATTTTTGTTGGTTGGTTTGCAATGTAAAACGTCACAAGTTGTATTGTATCGTTATCCCAAATGACAAACGATTTTGAAAATTCTAACTTCAACAACGCCTTCTGATTGTTCCAGAAATAAGAGGCTACAGCCACGATCGAAGCGTAGAAGTTCTTCGGCTGACAAGTTGTGCTCCGCTGAGAATCGGCACCCCTAAGTCGATTGATCAACAAGGACAGCGGATTTTGACCCACGTAGTGCGAGGAGAAACGAGTTTAGTAGTTCAGCGCTGCGGACCGTCAGCGCGACATACGCTGTTCCCTTCCTCGGAGATCCTGTTGCTTGCAGCGCGATATTGAGGGTTGCAAGGAATGGCGCAATCAAGTCGGGATGATACAACTGGGCGCAAGGTGTCAGTGAAGACAAGGCCCGAGAAGCGACAAGTGACAGGTCGCTCACGATGTCGGCGCCAAGTACCAAATCTGGCTTAATAGTTTTCAGAGATGCTTGGACGTCAGGAACACGATCTTGGGCGAGCGCATCAAACCAGTCCAACGATTTGACAGACAGGTTTCCGTGACGGCGAGATGCGTCTGGAATAGCTTAGTTGCACCTCTCGACAACACAGGCACCGCGCCTACTGCATGGTAACTGAGTGTTTTCACTACACTGTCTCAGGACGTCCTCATTTACGTCCGTAAGGTGCAGGGCGGGGTGCTCTGTCACCTCGCCGCCATTGACCTGGATGTCAGCTACTATAAGACCGAGAAACCCGGTACCAGAGCCTAGTTCAAGGATGGATTTATTGATCAAGATAGCTGGGTGGCGGCGTTAATACTGCGAGGAGATTGAAAACACATGTCATACTTGGGTTCTGGATGAGAAATTGGGCTAATACGAAGCTCGCACGCCATGTCCGCAACCCTGTAGTGCCACTCTCAATAGTAGTACGAGACTCGAACAGAGTGACAGAATGATATTCGGTCGAAGGCATGTCGTCGGTTGAGACAAGTGTCACGGTGCCAGTTCGCTCCCAGTAATGAGTGACGAAGGACGGAGGTGGTGGCGCAATGGCGTTGTGGGCTCTACAAGGTTATTCGGCAAAGGTTGATTGGAGACTCGGATACGCGAGAAACATACAATGGCTTGCTGATTGTGACTAAGGAAACTAGTCGATCGTACACACGTTGGTCGATCTCAGCATCTCCCTACGTAGAAGTAATTCATAAAATTCGTGAAGGGAAGGAGCACCCATGCCTCGTCTCCAAGTAGTATCTCAAGCTGTTCGATTACCCACTTCCAGAAAGACAGTTGGTATGTTACAGATGGAGGATATTGTGATAAGTGTGGGTTGAGGAGAATGTAGGACAACACAAACTCATGCACTTGGAGAAATGGAAGATGAGAAGGGAACGATGTCGAACGCGGGTGCTTGAGAGCAGAGTAAGCTCGTACAAGGCCGAACAGAGCAGGATCTGAGAAAGATGACATGGCGGTGCGAGACCAAGACGCGAATGAGCCTGCCCTCAATGTTTCACGTGCCCCACTGACGTGAATCCCGTCGGCGTCTTTGGGGCATTTACAACAAAAACCCATGCTTGGCCATCGCCATCTTCTGTCCTCTCTTCCACGTCAATGCACAAGGTCTAAGCTCTTGCGGTCTTTCTCCACTTCACCCGTGACTTCCTTTGTTCAAGCAGAGGGAGAAGGCGAGGAACAGGGCAAAGGCGAGTGGTCTGCACCAAAAGACCCAACGTGGGCCGTTTGGAAGAAAACGGTCGGCAAGCAATTCGAGAAACCGAAACGGCCATGTAATTGGCTTGGAGGCAAAGTAGTTGAGTCCATCTCCGTCTGCGTATCAAAGCCTAACCAGTAACTTACACACACAACCCTGTCGGCACCGTTAGCCCTTCCCGCTAAACCCATCCTTCAAGCCTCCAACTCCGGTTTCTGATGCACTCCGGAATACATTATATCGGGCATTCATGGCCAATCCGGAGGCCAACTCAGTTCGCGACCTTGCCGGTCGGTATCATCTGAGCATCAAACGCGTGGATGCCATCCTACGGCTCAAAGGTCTCGAGGAGAACTGGATAAAGGTTCGTGCTCTCTCCTTGGTCTCTCTAGCCAGAGGTTCTGGCAGGATGATGTTTACGAAGATTAGTCTTGAAGACACCAAGATGGTTATTCCATAGCTCTCTTTCTTCTGACTTTAACATGTCATTCGCACGAATTTATGCGCTAACTTCGACTATTTCAGGAGGTATAACCGTATCGTGTCTGAAGTTTATCAACTTGCACTGATTTGAAGTCAGGGTAAGACTCCTCAAACCGGATTCCTCAAAGGAATGGAGCAAATTCTCGGCGTCACATATGACGCCAGCAAGTACAAGACTCATGAACATTGGGTCGAAAGCCGGATGCACACCGTTGAGGCCGATGCTCTGGATCAAGTTGAGGGAAACAACCAGGCGCGTACTCGATACCAGCGCATGTTCTGGGAGCCAGTGGTCGAGGGGCAGGTTTGTGGTTCACATACACCCGTTCTTATGCCTCTTTATTAATTGCTTCTCATATCAGGAACCAGTCCTCCCGGCTGCTCTGAAAAAGGCACGCGAAGATGCTAAACGATATGGGCGGACTGAGGAGTCTGCCAAGTCTGATGATGTATGCATTGGTGTCCCATCCGATGGTGCGACAGAAGTCATGAGCACGGATGACGCTGTCACTGGTCGACCCGTCATCAAGTTTATCGACGTGGGCACAAAGTTCACGGACCCGAAGGACCAAATGCGTCGGATGAAGGAGGGCCAGCGGCGGGCGAAGATTCGGAGTAAAAAGGTTCCTAAGCGCCATTTTGCGGTAGCATAGAGAATCAACCCTGAACTACCCTATGCCTTGTTGGTCTGTTCATGGAAAACATTGAGCTGACACTCGGTCTCAAATATCCAGTGAATTACTAACGCTAGTATGAACGTGGTCTAATGGGTTGGGAGTTTCGTATAAAGTATCTCAAAGCACATTGTTGCATTGGTTGCGTGACATTTCATGGCAGAGCACGGGCATCAGTGCACGGGTTACAATACGATGTCGTCTTTGTCGTCGTCGCCTTGAATACTACGCCTACGTGAGTCAAGTGTGGAATGCCACCCGCCGAGTCCCATCCCATTTTAATTATTATGTGTCATTTTCTACGGCTCCATGTGCTAAAAGAAACTGCATAATATCACGAAATCCTCCTCTTTGATGCTCTCTGGAACCGTGTCAACCCCAAATCCTGGACATTCATATCCAACCCCTTGCTCAACGAGCCTCCTAGCTAGCAATTTCCATGTCTGATACAGTATCGTGGTGCGTGGTCCGGGAGGGCAGTACTGACGTCTCTTCGGTGACAGGGCCGTGTCGAAGAGCGCTGGGGCGGTTCCCCGGTTTCCACCCGTAAGATTGGACTGTTGGTAAGATATCGTTCTGTGTGATCTGTCCCTCGGCCTTCTTATCAATCTGTACCTTTTGTGAATACGTCCCAAGTGCACGAGTGCTCCACGAGTGCAGGGGGTGTCATCCATGCGGTAGCGTCATACGGTCCCTTCAAGGCGTACTTACCATCAACGAACCAACCACAGACAGAAGGGAAGGTTGGGGAAAGGGAAGGACAACACACACCAAGGCGCCTGTCGTCTGTGATGGGCATATTGCCGATCGCAATGTCGAGCCCATTCGCGCAGACGTTCCACCCCATGAGCGATGAGCACCAGAATATACTAAATATCACGACGACCACATCTGCACTTGTGCTTATTTTTCATTTGTGCCAGTGTCCATTCTGGTTCCGGTGCTGGCCTGCTGTGATGCCGCTGCGCGGCTGCCAGCGGTGAGGTATCCCGATCCTGCACTGACATCGAGCACAGAGCTAGGACACAAGTAGCCCCCAATGACTCAATTATTTGCGGAGTAAGACCTGTAACGCAGGGTGAGCAACGTGGCCATATTCAAAGACAAAACTCACGATATTAGGAAAGTGTTCCCTCACGAAAATTTTGCGGCGCTCCATCTCTCCAAGTTTTGATCGATCGATCCGACTCGGAGTGTGGAGCGGAACGGCTGGTTCCGAGCTAGTTCCGCTCATTTCCACAGTCCGCCCAACGCACACCACCACCACCGCACCCCCACCACCGCACCACGAACGTCTGCAAAACCAAAATGTCCGGTACACCCCACATCCACGAACTTTGCTGCGTCATCGTCGGAGACCCAAACCCCTTTCTTGTTTCTGCGGACGACTCGGATATTTACATTGCCGACTTGAAAGAGATGATCAAAGAGAAGAGCCGCCTTCTTGAATCGGTCTATGCGTCGAGCCTCACTCTCTGGAAAGTGCGTTATTTCTAGTGATTTGTTCTGACGGTATGGGTGACACCACTTTAGCCTAGGGGGGTAATACCCGCCGGGCCTCCCAACACTCTTGCCCAACGCCTTGGAGACCTACAGCTGCGTTTGTCGGAAATTGCTGAAGAGCTGGATCCAGTTGATACAGTTGCATATTCCTTCCCACCACAAGCTTCAAATTCTCACCACATTGATGTTATTGTCCAAATCCCTGCTTCGAGTAAGTGGCAAGACATAAATAGTCACGACCATTCCGCTAATTTCGTACCAGCTCCACAGAATGAATCCCCTTCCAAGCGACGGCATTTGGCCGATATCTTCATTCCCCCCTGGTTAGAGGAAGTTCACTCAAAGATTTGGGGTAGGAATGACCTTGAGCCGGAGCTTTTCCGAACAGTGGAGGTCACTCGAGCGCATTATGATGAATTACAAAGGCGCTTGAAGGAGCAACACCCCGATCGTGACACCCCGACATACGATGGCAGGAAACATGATGTCCGAAGTGTTAAGCTCGATGTACTTCGGTTGGTCTTCCCGGCGGCAAACTCACCACGACATCCCGACGACAATGAAGATCGAGTAGATGATGACGATGTTCCGGAGGCAAGCGACGACGACGAATCTGGAATGGATGTTGATGAGCCAGAGGCAAGCAACGATGGCGGATCTACAGCCGACACAATCTTCCCGTTCACTCTCTGCTTTTTGGACTTGTCAACTTTGGGCCTCAGGGCACGCGTATCGCACCGCTTACCTTCGCCACTTTTCCTCCGTGAAGAATATAATCATATCTCGAGGTTGATCGAGGACGAACCTGTTAATAGTCATGGTTCGGTGATAGTTAGTGGTCAGCCTGGAACAGGTGAGGATCTTGTATCCCTGTCTCACAGGACCTAACCAGCTTGCCGATATCAAGGCAAGACCGCATATCTTCACCTTAGGGTCATCCAGTCAATGATCGAAGGTCGTTCATTCCTGTACCAAGGCCTTGACAGAACTGTCTATCATATCAACGAGAACGGTGTTCAGGCGATCCAGTCCTGGTCATCGGATGAAATTGTGGCCTTCGTTGACGGCGACATGGAAAGTTACGAACCCAGCCTTATGCTCCTCGATGACAGAGTGCAAATCATCCTGGCATCAACCCCAGAAGGCGCAAATGGGAAATGGATAAAGCAAGCAGGTGACGTTAAGGTGATTGCAACTGAACTATGGTCGCCCCATGAGCTTTTCCTAGCTGGGTTTGTCTTAGGGATACTTCTTCTTTCAACGCTCGACTGATGCATTTCTTTAGGATATTCCTTCATCCCCTTGATATCTTACCTGAGCTGCTCATAAAGTCGACCTCGTATTTCGGCTACAATCCTCGTCGGTGCTTTAATTCTGCCTACTCCGTGAAGTTATTGGAAGCGAAGAAGGAAGTGGTCCGGTCGCGAATCACGAAGCAGAGCAATATGGTGCAACTATTATACTCGACTCTAACGGGTGACTCCAACGTCTCCCATTCAATTTTTGAAATCTCTCCAAAATACGAATCGCGGCTCCTCGCACAATGCAAGTTTGGCTCTGTCTCGCGATGGGCTTTGAAATGCTTTCTCGAAGGATACGAAGCTCAACAAGCTACGGCGGCCGCTGACTACCGTTATATTTCAAAAATGCCTGAGACAGCGTCGCTCTGGGGCCATGTTTTCGAAGGGCTGGTATTGAATTACTTGGATGGCATTGATGCCGAACACGAGTTTCCGATACGTGGGTTGACCATCCAAGGGCCAGCGACGTGGACCTATCGTGGACCTATTCCACGTTCCGACTTTCTACAGAAGTCGGACTTCGTCGAAGAAATCACCAATTCGGTTCGGAACGAAAGTCCACTGCATTTGGTACCATCAATTCGTAACTTTCCGGCTGTTGATTCGATCGTCTACGACCCAAATGAAGTCCTCACCTGTATTCAAATCACAGTCAGTAGACAACACCCTATCCATGTCTCGGGTCTCGGGCGTATTCAAGGCTGGCTCGAACGTGGTACACGGCTTGCGGATCTCCGCCCTTCAGAAGATAGGCCATGGCGCTTCATATTCATTGTGCCGTCGGTAGATGAGGCCTCGTTCGAACTGCAACAGTTGAAAGGTGATAGCGCGCGGGGCGAATGGGCTGGAAAGGTGCACCAATATGTATTGGGGTTGGATCTAGTCAACAACCAGAGTAGTGTTTAGGTTTGGGTGGTTCGAGCGGATTCGACCTCTTGTATATGTAGATGAATTTGGACGTGGATGGAATCAGTCTGAAAATGTCGCTCAAGTTTTTGATTCTTTGATACTAGTTAGTTACAACCGAGGTGTGTGTACTGTGACTTGTGATGCCAATAATTTCCGTTTTCCGGTTTCAAATTCTTCACTCCTGTCTTTATCTCTTCGCTGTTGAATTACATGACGACTCAGCTCTCCTGTCGAATTCGGATTCACTGGACTCTGCAGAGTTCCCTCTATCGTATCTCCACCCGCGACCACTCCTCGGCAACTTTCTTTCCTCGTTACGCCGTCGTCAGTAATTCCTTCAGAGCCTGTGAGCACACCGCTCCGCCATCGTCACCATCGCCATCTTCTGCGCGACTGCCACAGCGTCAAGAGGCACTTCATCCATCCGCCCATCTGCCCTTCGACTCCTCGTCGTCAACGCGTCAACAGTCAGTGATTCGCACCGCGTTATACCCAGCCCTCTTGGTCAACCTCCTGTTTCTGTATTTGCAAGCCTTGCTTTGGGTGGGGAGAGCTTCAACGGGTTTGGTGGCGCGTAGAGTGTCGGGAACATTGTTGCGTGGTTGCGTGACATTTCACTAAATTTCACTAGGCGCCAGCCATTGTTTCGGGCTGGGTTTCGGAGCAGAGCACGGGCATCACAACTGTTCTGAACAATGCTCGGTCGACTATATTGTACACATCGATTTAACAAGTCGCAGTTGTCAACCCAACAGTCACTCACATTTTCTCGTCTCCCTTACTCTCAGTTCACCCATTGATCTCTCTTTTCTGCAATTCCAAGACAATTTTCCCTATTCTCCGTGACACACTGTCATTACACGGCAGGCAGGAATGGATAAGTCATGTCAGCTTATGGTCCAATTAATGTCCAATAAGTTGACCTCTCCTTAT
>Ga0307510_10004114_pt1 | contig 17074 bp, 10 predicted proteins | sample 12_EM_MG_FD_207224 | JGI IMG/M metagenome (GOLD analysis project Ga0307510, IMG submission 207224) | Populus trichocarpa ectomycorrhiza microbial communities from riparian zone in the Pacific Northwest, United States - 12_EM | ecosystem: Host-associated > Plants > Roots > Unclassified | place...
TAGAAACGGAGCTGGCGTTGTGCCTTATGAGCTTTTGAAGCCATTTTCTGACCCTGGAGTTACAGGAAAAGGAGTTCCTTACAGCATCTCTATCTGAAGTTTGAAAACTTGTAATGGTATGAAAAAAAAATAAAACAATATGGTGGAATAGTGTTGCGCTAAGTTGTTTCTTCTTGCATTTGCCTAAAAGATCAGATAATTGAAAGCAATCCCAGTAGATTTAACGAAGGAATTTAATCGATTAGCTTTAGTCGACCAACATTGGATTTACAGGGTTGTAGGTAATTGATCCAATATTTTTCATGGGGGTAAAACTGAATACTTGACTCAAACAATTAGGGACAAGAAGAGGGTCCTTGTCTTAAATTAAACAAAAGATTATTCCTTTAAATATACCAATGTATCTTTAAAATCATTAAAAAATAATAATTAACACGTAAAATGATGAAGATATCTAATTATCTATAATCAAAAGGAAATAAGAGACAGTGAGGGCATATTTCCTCCCATCTCTCCTTCTCTCTTAATCAATCTCCAGCGTTAACGTTAATATTAACATGCTTTTACTGTGTTGTTATTATTCATCCTCTTACATTTATCACGGTTTAATAATAAATTTTTCTTCTAAATCCCTTGAAGTTTAGATTCTTTTTTATTTGGACATTGAACTTTATTTTCTTTCAATACCACCCTCAGAAGTTATATTGTTATGGTACTATATTGTTTTTTAATTTTCTTGAATTTTTAAATTCAAATTTTAGAAACAATGTCTACTAAAATTTAATATTTTTTTTTCTAACATATTAAGACGATGTGGGGATACATTCTTAAGATTGTTTAAGAATAAAACTCAGTCTTGATGGATATAAATATAATTTAATATTCGATGATACCTATTTTTATTGAATCAAAAAAATCAATTTATCTTATATTTATTCCAATTCATAAAAGTATAAAATCCTAAATCATTCAAAACACACCATTCACATATTAGAGAAGCCCCTGATTTAAAAAGACGGTTGCTAGGCGCGCGGCGAAGAACACCTTTATCGTAGACGTTGCCGAACAGGGCGGCCACGGACCAAGAATTGTAAGTAAAAATGTGGAAAAAAAATGGAACGGGATTGAAAACCTAATGCTTTTATTCATGTTCACAACAGTTCTAGCAGCCCCTTCATTAGTCTGACCAAAAATGGATAGGCGTATGGTAGAAGTTTGTGGAAGTCAGTGCTGGTTCATGTTGTTAACAAGCTGCTTTCAATAATAAGGCTAAATTCCCATACTTCACAGCCATAGATGTACTCTTCAATGAAGGAATCAACTTGCCTTCAGCTTCGCTAGGAGAGACTACCTCAACTTGATTCATGTATTCTTGTTATTTTGAGACCACCTCAAAATTGTTAAAATCATGTGTTTTTTGCATTACAGGTGACAGATTTTCTTGGTTTAGGGATGAGGAATTCGCTCGGGAGACTCTTGTTGGTCACGGTATGGTATTTACACCCTTGGCTTCAAAGTTTAATTTTCTTGGAACAATTGCATTGGAAACCATCAGGGTTGATTGAGATCACAAAATGTCATGATTTTTTAAAATTATTTTGTACCCTACGATCAATGAGAAAGTGCATCAGATTCTACGGGATCAAACCTGTAAGACTTGAGGAATGACGGATATAAATAAAGAAATTAAGAAAGTAGGCGCCAACAAAGAGACATGCTACATGTAAAAAACCAGCCAATGACTAATCTTAAACATAGCTGGAAATACTTTGCTTGTATAAATTCGGAAATAGGAGAAATTAAGGAAACAGAAGCCTGCGTAAGATACTAATTTTTTTGCATGAACAAGTTTGGTAATAATTTGCCCCGATGCTGGATAAAATCATGCAGGAATGGCCGCTCAGAAGTAAACTTGATCCTAACATCTATGGTCCAATGGAGTCAGCAATCACGGATGAAATAATCAAGGAAGATTTCATAACCCATTTTTAGATTATTTTCAAATTCATTTTCTTTTCTTCCAAAAAAAATACCAAAACAGTGTTATTTTGAACAACATTGTTCTCCTTCTTCCCCTGCACATGCAAAGGCAGGGAAGAAAAAGATTTTAAATTGTTTTTCCCGCTCTCTCTCTTCCCCCGACTTGACCACTCACCCGACACAACCCATACCCCCACATACCCTGCCACCACGTCGAAGAAAAGACAGGGGCGCGGGTGCTATGCTCTGCAAACGTGCTCTCGGGCGACTGCACCGAAACCGTCCCACACCACCCTGCCCTGCACCATGACGAGACAGGGCAGGGTGACCCTCTCCCCCTCTGCCTATAATTAAATACTGAGAGGCAAAGAAGAGAAAAAAGGGGGAGGAAAATTTGAGAAGGGGATACAATTTTAAGGAGATTACAGAGGGAAAAAAAGAAAGAAAAAAAAAAGAGAAGAGAAAAGAACGGTGTTGCACCCGACATCGCGGCGGCCTTAAAAATTTATATAATCTTTGGAAAGAACGGATTTCTGGCATCCTGTTCTTTAATGGGGATATTCTTTGTTTAAGGAGTCGCCACCTAGTATTACGGTTACTAGGAACCCTAACTGGTCAACAGAGATTCTATGGTCTGAGACTAGTTACGTAAAAGGAAAGATATTATCACCCCTTAAACGTCCTGCCTAAGGCAGGCTGCATTGTTGATCTTTGTCATTAATTGCTAACATTTTTTTGTTGGTTTATACTATGATTGTTTGCGTGTAATATTCCTGACTCTGACGCTAGTGAATATTCAACTACGGATATTTCCAACTCTGGCGTTGGTAAATATTACATAGGTATCAAAATAAATAAATTTAAATCATCATTTCTTTTTTTATTCCTGACTCTGGCGTCAGTGAATAAACAAACAAAAATCAATTTATTATTTTTTACGCATACACATTATTTTTATTTTTATGTAGCTAAATAAAAACAAAATACAATAAAATAAAATAAATTTACATTAGTATTTTTATTCCTGACTCTGGCGTCAGTGAATAAACCAAATAAATTTATTTTATTTTATCTTATGTTATTTTTTTTTGCACGCACATTTTTCATTTTTATATTGGTTTATACTAATATCCCTGACTCTGGCGCTAGTGAATATTCAACTACGGATATTTCCAACTCTGGCGTTGGTAAATACTACGTAGGTATCAAAATAAATAAATTTAAATCATCATTTTTTTTTTATTCCTGACTCTGGCGCCAGTGAATAAACAAATAAAAATCAATTTATTTTTTACGCATGCGCATTATTTTTATTTTTATGTAGCTAAACAACATACAATAAAATAAAATAAAATAAATTTACATTAGTATTTTTATTCCCTCACTCTAGCGTCAGTGAATAAACTAAATAAATTTATTTTATTTTATCTTATGTAATTTTTTTTTTGCTCGCACATTTTTTAATTTTTTATATAACTAAATAAAATACAATGAAATGAATTTGAATCGGTATTTTTATTCTGACTCTGGCGTTAATGTATAAATAAAAAACAATAAATTCATATTTATATTTTTTACATGCACAATTTTTATTATATATATTTTTTTTTTATTTACATTTTTGGGCCAGCCCGGCCTGGGTCACTGGCCCAAGCCAGTGACCCGGATATAGAAAAACAGATGCACGCGTGAAACAATTCCACGCGTGCATCAACAGTGCTAAGGTAATTAAATTACCTTCGCACTGTTCAAATGTTATTTGAACACAGAAGAGCAAAAAAATGGCAATGGAAGCACCTGTTTCTGGAGATTGCGAAGAAGGCTGCAACGCTGGTGTGAATGCTTTGGTTCGGCTGCTTTCCGCTCTTTCTCCCGGTATGCCCGCTGTCTTTTTTTTCAGTCTTTTGAGATGAACAATCTAAGAAGATAATGGGTATGCCGGTGTTCTTTGAGTTTTTTTTTATTCTGGGTTACTCTTTTTCTGCAGGGACGAAGAAGATAATTTCAAAGATAATGCTCCTCCTTGAGTACTGCACTCTTGTTCTCTCCTTCTTTCTATGTATTGCTTTTTTTTATTTATGCTCTGTTTCTTTTCTGTGGTTTTCTCGGTTTTTTGTCTCTGTTTTTGGGTTGATTTTTTCTTATTTGCTCTGTTTTTGGGTTGATTTTTGCGTCCCTGTTCTGTATTTTTTTTGCTCCCTTTTATAGAGACCCAACGGATTGCTTCTAACCAGTCCTGCCTTTGCAGGACTGTTATCTTCCACGAACGAGATTACAGGCGAGAGACGTGGTCCACGATTGGATCGAACCCGTTGCAGATTTTCAGCCTATTGAATCGGGATGGAGAAGACGAACACGGCTGTTCCACCAGCAACGGCGGCGTTTCGGCAGCAAGGGATTCCACCAGCAACGGCAACGTTTCAGCAGCAATGGACATTTTCTTTTTGACCCCTGAACTTTGGAAATTCGGCAATTGGACCCCTAATCAATTAAAAATTTCTTTTAATTTTGCCCCTTTTGGATTAATTTCAATTAAATCCCTAAATTGGTACACTGTTTACAAAACAGTCCTTAATTCCTGGATTGTTCAATTTGGTTCTTAATTAATTCTTTTAATTTTGCCCTTTTGGATTAATTTCAATTAAATCCCTGAATTATAACACTGTTTACAAAACAGTCCTTAATTTCTGGATTGTTCAATTAGCCCTTAATTAAATCTTTAACTTTTAATTCTTTGAAAATTGATCAATTAACTCTCAAATCACATCCCCAAACTTTAAATTTTGTTATCTTAATTCCATTGTCAACTATATTTAATTTTTTATTATTTGTTCAAAAATTAGGTTATGACAAGCAAGAGGGAACAAAGAGGAGATTTTTTTTAGTGGAAATAGAGAGAAAGGAACAGAAAACAGAAATGAAAAAGAAAAAAGAAGAACTAGGAGGGAAGACATAGTGGTAGAACCAGAGAGAGAGGAGGGAACGAATATAAACAAAAAAGCAAAAGAAAACAGGGGAGAACAGAGGTGGAAAGAAGGAGAGGAGAAAGAGTGAACGAAATAAAAGATATAAAATAGAAGAGAAAGAGAGAAGAAAGAAGAGTAGAAACAGAGCAGAAGAGAAAACACAGAGAAAGAGAGAAGAACCACTAGCCAAGCAGCTCCCCAGTCGCCACTGTTCCTCGCCGTGAACCTCTTCATCGCCACCAGCGAATGCCACTATGAGCCACCGCAGGTCAGCTTCTTCTCCTTCTTCTTTCTGCTACGCCACCCCCTGTCTCCACTGTTCTACATGTGAACAGTGGAGAGCCACTGCTCATGGCCAGACTGGGTCCAGCCCAGACCAAAATGCATTGGGCTGGGTCCAACCTAGTCCAAAAAATCCAAATCTTTTTCAGAATAACTTTCCAAAAATTTGTGGTTTTCTTGTGTATTTTATATCATTTTGATTAATATTGATTTGTATTTTTATATTATAAAGTTACAAATCCGATATTAAAATACTCGGTTTTCTCTGAAATGATACAAAAATTATATAGAAAACAAATTAGAAAAATATTTTTTTTTCTTGCATACGATCAAGTCTCTCAAATATAAAAATTCTCATATCATGTTTTCATATAACAAAAAAACATATGTCTTAGCATGTATTTTTTGCTTTAATAACTAGTTTATTAAAGTCATAAGAACTAGACCAATATTTTAAAAACTTTAAAAATCATTTTTTTTCCATATCCTCCCCCTCTCCGGTGTGCATCCCTTCTCTGGCTTTTATAGTCGAAGAATGGCATCTGTTTTCCTTGATAATGAAGACACCCAGGACCGTTATTGCAGGATTAGTGATGCCAGGGGCGTCCGTTTCTCTGGTTTGATGAGCGGAAGAAGACGAGTGGTTCTATTTGAAATGGCGCTGTTCGATGTTAATGGCCATTTGTGTTTTGGTCCTTGAAGTTTTGTAATCAAGCTCCCTGGATAAACTTTAATTGGACCCCTGGAATTTAGCAACATTTACAGAATGGTCCTTAGACTTCAATTTCTTGCAGTTTTAACCCAAATCAGCCCCAAACTTTAGTATTTCTTCAATTAAGCCCCTGATTTCATAAATTAAACTAATTTCAAGTTCAATTAAGTTTTAAAACTTATCAATTCTTCAATTAAGCTCTTGATTTGATGAATAAAACTAATCCAAAGTTTAATTAAATCCCAAAACTTTCAATCATGATGTCCTTAACCTGAATTTTAATTTATTCTTTTTTTATTTTTTTTTATTTTTTTTCATCATCATTTTTTCATTATTTTTCAGTAAATAATAATAATAGTAATAATAATAATTAAAATAAAAGGTAAAAAAATGGGTTATGCCAATTCTGTTGGTAAAAAGTATCACGTCATCGCATGATTTGCCTTTTTGAATCCCACTGTAATACCATCTATAATTCCATCATTATATGATGAGGGATTATTTCTGTTGGCATATTTATGGGTGCACTTTACCATTAGATTTATTCTGTCGGTTAAGTCATTGGTAAATGTTACACGTCATCGTACTTTTCAGGCTTTTTTAATTCCTTTGTTTTCCACTATAATTCCCTCGATATATACCAACGTTTGTTAGTGTTTACTGATGGATATACCGATGGAAAATTCTATCGTAAAAATTTACTACAATATACCGAAGAAAAGTTTTTGTTGGTAATTCTGTTTGTATTCGTCAAATTTTTAATAGCGTATAATGGTAACATTTTTATACATAGAAAAAGGTAAACTTATACATTGTAAGTATTTTTTTCTTTTCTTTAGCTAGTTAAAATTTTCTAATATGTTTACAAGAATTTAAAAGGCAAATAATAATACAAAAATAAAATAAAATAACTTAGTTAGGTCATGGCCCAATCTAGCTACCCTTAGGCTCTCATAAAACAAGACCTGCAATGTCTATTTGACAGTCCATGTTCTGGCATGGTGCGAGAAATCCACGTGGCCAAACTCCTTTCAAGAAACCCTGTCATAAAAACTACAAAAAGTCCTTTATTATCAGAGCCTGAGTGGTGGGAAACGAGTGATGATAACTTGGAGCTATGCATGTGATTTCAATTGGAGTTAGGCTTGCCTCATCACGTGATGGCGACTACAAATGAAGTACAGAGTGAATTAACTCAAGCAAAGTTATTTTTACTTAATTTTGGTAGTGAATTTGTGTGAAGTCTTTTATTTTATTTCACATTTAATTGTGTTTTATATATGTTCTTAATATATAATATAAGAAAATTGAGTAGTGGGGGTGTTTTGAGAGTTATATTGGTATTTTTTTTGAGGTAAATGTCATTATGAGTGCATTCTATAATGATAATTGAAGTCAATATTGTCTTTGTTACAAATTTTTAGATGCTAAATCATTGTTTTAGTGCCATTAATAAATAAAGCCTTTCTATAGATCTATTTAAGATTAAGAACCATGCTAAATCATGCTAATTTAATTTAGTGCCACTAAATTAAATTAGCATGTATGTAGCTAAGTAATAATGATAATGATAATTAATTTGACGTGTCATTAATCTATTTAAGATAATAATTTCTATTAAAACTTTATACAAAATATTTTTGTAGTGCCAAAAGCTTCGGAGTTCGATTTCAAATTTTGATTATAACCTTTGTTAATATTAATTACTGATTTATTTGTTTCTTAAATTCTTCCTAATTTTGTCAAATTTTCAAATATTAAGCTCAACACTATAGTTGGATTAACATATACAAACAATTAGATATTAAAAAAAAATGGAAAAGTAAGAATAAAATTAATGTGCATTGCCTTACAAACAATCATACAAAACACATAAAATTTTTTTTGTCATATTTGTTTGTCCATGCCTTTAAAAACCATAGACACAAGCTAGTTGCCACCACTTCTTTTTATTGATACCAAGTAACCAGTTAGAAGGCTTCCTATAACCCAAAAACAATGTTGAAACCGCAGGTTTCTCGTCAACCAAACTCCACAAGAACTCACTTGCTTTTCCATAAGCCATCCATCCAAGGAAGTCGACATGCTTCTTTTTTTCTCAAATCAACTTCCAAATTCAATATTGAAGCTCAAAAACATTTTCGAGTTGCCTTTAAACCTAGCGAAATTAAAGCCATAGCAAGTGTCACAGAGGAGAGCACTGACATTAAAGTTAAAGCTGTTGTGACTGTAAAACAAACCATTGGTGGGCTCATAACAAGCGTAGGGATTGAACGAGGTCTCGATGACATTAAAGACTTGCTTGGTAAAACACTCTTGTTAGAGCTTGTTAGTGCTGAGCTTGATCCTAGTAAGCATTTAAACCATAACCTAGTTTAAAATCATTCTTCTTCTTCTTCTTCTTCTTCTTCTTCTTCTGCATATTATATTCTTTTTGAAAATGGATTTATGAACTCGGTTATTTTGTTTCTACTTCTTGCTATTTCATTTCAAATTTTCAACGTAAAATTATGGAAAAGAAACACAAATGCACAAAAGGATTGAAAAAACTGTATAGCATGCAGAACATAAAATTATAGGCAATGGTAATTTTTTCAATAAATCAACACAGTATGTCTTAATTAATTAATTAATACAGAAGAAAAGAGAAAGGTCAATACTTATGCCTCGACTTTTGGTACTATAATTAAGGTCAAGAAATTAATAAAAAGTTTAACTCGTGAGAAATCATGCACGACACCTTTTTCTTGGAATTCTTCCTTCACTTATTAATTAGAGAGATCCTATATCTAATCGCAGGGACGGATATAAGATATGGCATTTGGGGGTGTAAGATTGTATAATTTGTAATTAATATGAAAGCCCATTTCATAGAACTTGTTTAAAATTATTTGCAAAATTAGAGTGGATTTTGAAACTTTAAATTCGTCCCTGTCTATTCGTTTCTTTGTTAAAAAATTATGTGCATTGGCATTTTTGTTTCCTTTTTCGTAACAAAGAGGGCAAAAAGGTACTGTTTCTTCTAATAAACATATTTCCTCTTTATATACAACCACTTTCGTAAAAAACAAAAAAACAAAATTAACATATTTCCTTTTTTGCAGGCTATAAATAAAAAATAATTCACAGAAAAACTCAAGGGTGGTTAATAATTGATCTTCTCTTCGCCTTAAACATATAAAGCATGGTACCAGATTCCAATTCATTAATATTAATAGAACCTTTCCTTCTATCACATTGCAAATGGGCCCATGTACAACATGAAATATGAAAAGATTGGCTGAAAATGATTACGAGAGCGTTTATAAACACGGATCAATTTATATTTTTATATTCTGATGATAATTTATGATTTTTATATAATATAACGCGATGTAAATAGTGTTCTTAAAAAAATTATTTATTTTACTAAAAATAATTTTTTTTATATGTTTTGGATCGTTTTGATGCGCTGATCTTAAAAATAATTTAAAAAAATAAAAAAAATATTATTTTGATGCATTTCGACATGAAAAACACTTTAAAAAGCAACCACAACCATACTCCCAAACACGCTCTCAGAAAATTATTTGCATTAATTTTTTTTTTTTTTTTTTTTTTCCTTTTGCTTTGTTTTTTCCTGCAGAAACGGAACTAGAGAAGCCAACTATTCAAGCGTTTGCACATCGAATAGGCGGCCAAGTAGTGGAGGGAGATATCAGATATGAAGCAGACTTTGAGGTTCCATTGAATTTTGGAGAGGTTGGTGCCATTTTTGTTGAAAATGAGCACCATAAGGAGATGTTTCTTCAGGACATAGTGCTTGATGGTTTACCTCATGGCGCGGTTAATATTACTTGTGGTTCATGGGTTCATTCTAAGTATGACAACGATCGTAAGAGAATCTTCTTCACCAACAAGGTCAGTATTAATTTGTTTTTATTAATTTTTGCAACAGAGGATACAACATTTATAGTCATTGTAAATGCGGATTTGTTTTTGCATTTTAAATATTTTTTTTAAATAATAATTTTTTTAAAATTTTTTTATTTTAAATTAATTTTTTATATATATTTTCAGATCATGTTGATATTAAAAATAATTTTTTAAAAATAAAAAAATATTATTTTAATGTATTTTCGAGTAAAAAATACTTTTAAAAAAACCATTATCATACTTTAAAATTTAAATTTTACTAATGATATTCTACTCCCTATCTTATTTATTCTTATTAATTTGTTTAAAAAAGAATTTTTTTTCAATAGTTAAATTAAAAATCAAATTGAATCTCAGTCATTGTAGCATGCTCTGAACCCTATATCTACAAGTAAATATTGAGCTATAAAACCAATTGAAGAAGATATTGTATTGATGTTATATATGTGGTTAGGAATGAATCATCTGTATACGTACGTGTGATCATTGTCATTGATTTTGACACTGTAGAATGAAATATCTCTTCCTCGGCAAAATTTTGCCTAATCCTAAATCTGACTGGGCAACAATTGATTGGCTTCTGAACGCCAATCTTGCGACCTAATGCTAGAATTTAAATGGTAGCTATATATGTTGCATGCAAAAGTATAGACTAGTATTTAAAGTCATCACAGGCATCATATCAAAGTAATTAACCTTGACTAATATTCTAAATCAATCAATTTATTTATTTTTTCAAAAAAGGTAGTTTTGAATATTTTTAAAGTGAGATCGGGTTTATCAACTAGATCCACCGACCTAGAGTTTACAACTATACATCATATCACTAGCTAGTATACAACCAAAAGCCCTTTGTTATCCTTAACTATTTTACTGATTTTCGACCATTAATGAGGAAAAATAGAACTTCTTCTTCTTCCCTCAATATTGACAAAGAGTTCTTCTCTTTCAATTCAATTTGCCACTATTCTATAATTACATTTAAACCCAAATCCAAAATATTCGGAACTTTGCCAAGCTCTTATGTTTTAATATACACTTGTGTACATGTTTCAATTTTTCACTGATTCACTAGAAAACACATAATTTCTTGATACATGCCATGCTTCTCAAACATTTAGGCAGTTGAATAATAAACTTTAATTAATCTTCTCAAACATTTATTGTTATATTTGTCACTACACCAGCTTAGATTAATATCCTGCTTTGAGATTTTCATGATAATTGTGTGTTTATTAATTTGTGAAACAGTCATACTTACCCTCACAAACACCAAGTGGGATTAGAAGATTGAGAGAGGAAGAGCTCGTACTTTTGCGAGGGAATGGGCAAGGACAACGTAAAGCAGGGGATAGAATATATGATTATGATGTGTATAATGATATAGGTAATCCTGATAAAAAACCAGAGCTAGCTAGACCGGTGCTCGGCGGTAAAGAACATCCTTACCCTAGACGTTGCCGAACAGGACGACCACGATGCGAGACAGGTAAGAATTTATTCACAAAATTCGATTTTCATCATCAATACTTTCTATCAATGAGGAAAACAACTTAATTTAAAAGAAATGTGGTGGATACTAATAACTCGTAGTTAGATTCTACAGAAATAAAAATAACGAGTGATAAAAGAGTGGATTGTAGATTCTTAAATATTAAATAATTGGTTAAACACTGGAGTTCGTATAAATTTTTTTTATGATTTGTTTATGTATTTCATATTCTCTATCAAAAGATATTATCTTAGTAGAGTCCTTTTAGAAGTTTCTCCACCACTAGATGAGTCGCCCTCAATGCTTGATAGTGATGGGCTCCATCCATCCAAGGACTGGAGTTTTCTTCTCATCATATTTTTTATAAGCCTAGAATTATGTATCATTGAGGAAAAATGTTACCATAAAATGAACACCATTAATGGTTAGCGAGTTATATTTGATGTGTGCATATTAGAGATGGGGAGAGTGCTCCCAAAATGGAAGCTACATAATTTTGGCGATAAAATGCCAAGTGGAAAACCATGGTGCCTCATTGCCTTTCGATTATGAATATGATAGTTATGGCAAGCAATTGTTACCTTCTGAAACGGGAATTGAGCCGGGCTGTGGTCCATTAACAGTTGTCAGATTTCCTTATGAAGAAAGGTGTGGTAAAGTTTACAGCATGATATATCTTCATCAAGGGCAGGCCATTATTTGGCAGAGTTTTCCAAAGGACCACTGTTTTGAGCCCCACAAATTGACTTGCTAAACATAGCTAATTAATAGCTTATCAGAATAGCGAAGGGCTCGCAATTTTCATAGAAAAAAACAGTGCCTCACAAAAGAGACAGGCCAATGACATTTTTATCTCCAAAATATCATCACCAAATACTGAATTTTGTCCTCGAACAAAATTAATTCCAAATTGAATCCCCAATCTATCTTGCACTCCTCAGTTAACCATACCCACAAAATGTTTTCCTTTAAAATCATAAAATTGACCAGTTTGGCTAAAAATGATGTCATTTGTGACGTGTAGATGGGGAATCCAATTGAGATTTTTTTCTTTGTTTAGGGACCCAGTTGAGAATTACGTGATAGTTGGGGTATAAATATGTCCATTTCCAAAGGAAAAAAAAAAAGTGTGGCCCCTCCATATTCTGGCCATACTGGGAGATGCCTTTAGGACCTATAGCTTGTCTGTAGGAAGCTAAATGAAAGGAAAAGTTTTTTCTTGCCATCCTTAAAACTAATTTGTTCTAGTTTCATTAATAATCCTTGAAATCAATTAATTAAACTCTGGAGGTAATTAATGTGTTTATCGAAGATGTTGTATATTTTATTTTCAAATGATGGTGACAAAAAATCTATAGCTAATCATTTCGAAATAATTATAGTCTTTAACTATATGAACTTGTATCATGTAGATCCATCGTCTGAGAAGAGAGTTAGTGCCTTCTACGTTCCCAGAGATGAAGCATTTTCTGAAGTGAAGCAGCTTACCTTCTCTGCCAAGACATTATACTCATTGTTCCACGCCTTGATACCTTCTATAGGAAATGTTATTGATGATGCAAATCTTGGATTCCCATACATGACTGCAATAGACTCACTCTTCAGTGAAGGAATTGAAATGCCACCACTTACAAAAGAAGGGTTTTGGAAAGAAGTTATGCCCCGGCTTTTCAAGGTCATCGCTGGTGGAGGAGATGTGCTGCGATTTGAAGTCCCTAAACCAATGGAAAGTATGACACATTCTTCTTTGCTTTTTTTTTTTTTTTTTTAAAAAAAGAAGTTATTTGAGCTCACACATTGTTTCAAATGAGTTTTCGCATTTTCAGGAGACAAGTTCTTCTGGTTTAAGGATGAAGAATTTGCTCGACAGACTCTTGCCGGTCTCAATCCGTATAGCATCAAATCGGTTACGGTATAATATTGATACATGTTCTCCACACAAACACGCAAAGACACTTAGGGATTACCGTTTGTTTTTGAGGTTGCACCGCAGGTCCAACCTCAATCCTAAACAGGCGCTTAGTCCCAATTCACAATGTTTAGATTGTGTATAGTTAATATCTATCTTAGGATATAAAAACAAATACAGAATGGACATTGCATGACAAAATTATATTGATGAAAAGGAAAGAATCATCATGAAAATATAGTAATATGCGATAGTATTCATCCATGTTTGCTTAAAAAAACGTTGTTTAAAATTGTGCAGGAATGGCCACTAAAGAGTGAGCTTGATCCAGAGATCTACGGTCCGCCAGAATCTGCGATTACCTCAGAGCTATTAGAGGCAGAGATTGGAGGGGTAACTAGAGTTGATAAGGTAATTATCCCTCGATGAAATCATGCTCGAATAACACTGGGCATAAATAAATTCCGATCGATGCACTAATAGGGTGTTTGTGTGTAATAATATTCAGGCCATAAGAGAAAAGAAGCTGTTCATCCTAGATTACCACGATCTCTTGTTACCATTTGTTAGCAAAGTCAGAGAAATCAAAGGAACAACGTTATACGGGTCGAGGACAGTGTTCTTCCTAACCCCAGAGGGCACATTAAGGCCACTAGCAATTGAACTGACTCGCCCACCGATGGACGGGAAGCCTCAATGGAAGCAAGTGTTTACACCGTGTTACCATTCCACAGGTTGCTGGCTCTGGAGGCTAGCTAAAGCTCATGTCCTTGCTCATGACTCTGGTTTTCATCAACTTGTTAGCCACTGGTATGTGCCTAATAGTTCTCTATAACCAACAATTTTGAATTCCTTTAAATTGATTTTCCTTTCTACAAATTTTGCAGGCTTAGAACACATTGTGTGACAGAACCTTATATAATTGCAACGAATCGGCAGCTTAGTGTTATGCATCCAATTTACAGACTGTTACATCCTCATTTTCGATACACAATGGAGATCAATGCTTTAGCTAGAGAATCATTAATCAATGCAGGTGGTATCATTGAGACTTCATTCTCTCCTGGCAAGTATTCTATGGAGATCTGCTCTGCTGCCTATGATAAGCTGTGGCGGTTTGACCATGAAGCACTACCCAATGACCTAATCAGCAGGTAAGCATTAGCCTCCAATCTATGAATTCTCTCAAAAACATAAAGCAAATAGGAACTTTAGTTTTTGGTGTAAAATTCATTTCTTCTTCTGAATTTGCTAATTGCCAGGGGAATGGCGATTGAAGATCTAACTGCCCCACATGGCCTAAAACTTACAATCGAAGACTACCCTTTCGCCAACGATGGTTTGTATTTATGGGATGCCATCAACCAATGGGTTAGTGACTATGTAAATCACTACTACCCTGAATCAGGTTTATTAGCTTCCGATGCAGAGCTCCAAGCATGGTGGACTGAAATTCGGACAATAGGCCATGCTGACAAGAGAGATGAACCATGGTGGCCTGAACTCAAAACACGACATAACCTTATCGATATCATCACTACTATCATATGGGTGGCCTCAGGTCACCACGCTGCGGTGAACTTTGGACAGTATCCTTACGCAGGATACTTTCCTAACAGGCCTACCATTGCCAGAAAAAAAATGCCAACCGAAGACCCTACAGATGAAGAATGGAAACTTTTCTTGGAAAAACCTGAAGCAGTACTCTTGGCAACCTTCCCTTCAAAACTTCAGGCAACGAGAGTAATGGCTGTGTTGAGTGTGCTATCAAACCATTCTCCTGATGAGGAATATATCGGGGAGGGAATAGAACAAGCATGGGCAGATGATCCAATTATAAAGGCAGCTTTTGAGAAGTTCAGTGGGAGGTTGAAAGAGTTAGAAGGGATAATTGATGAAAGGAATGCTAATCCAAAATTGGTGAATAGACATGGAGCTGGCATTGTGCCATATGAGCTTTTGAAGCCTTTTTCTAAGCCAGGGATAACAGGAAAGGGAGTTCCATATAGTATTTCCATTTGAAATATGCAAACTTATCAAACTTGATTTTGATAAGAGACTTTTGTATCAAATGAGAAAAAAGTTGGATAAACAATAGATGTATCAGTTGATCACTTTTCGCTGAGTTAAAACATGAGTATTAAAAATTACATAATCTCAAACTCCTGTTGATGCATCAAGTAAGTTTTGGGTGTCATATTCTAGAATCATATATTCATAAATACAAAATATTAAGATAATTATTATAAATTATGATTTTTTTTTTAAAAAATAGTTATAATCTTGATGCATTTCTTTTTTTATATATAAAAAAATTCCTCGTTCTCAACAAGTAATCAATTTTCATTGAAAATTGAAAACTAAAAAAAAAAACTATAAATGAAAAACAAAATTAGTTTTTTTTATTACTGAACGCACCATAATATTTTCTTGGAGTAAAATTAAATGGTAGTGAGCATGTTGAGCCACGTACCAATAGTATCCCAAAATCAAGAGCAAAAGAGAGTGAACAATTGGTGAAACAAGCTACAAGAAAGGCGACGTAGAGGAAGACAATAGAAGAAACATAATGAATACAAGCAATACACATAACATTAAAATTTTAATTCAATTTTATTATTGAATATTTTTTAAAAAATAATCTGTTAAAATACAAGTTAAAAAACCTTATTTATACTAATTCCAAGCCTAAGTTGAATAAGAAAAAATAAAATTCCTAAATTGAATAAGAAAAAAAGTAACTTAATGAAAATAAAATTCCTAAACAAAACAGAAAGAATGAGAAACCATGAATAAATATTTTTCTAGACTAGATAGGAATAAATATAAATAATAAAACAAATAATTTTTTTAAAAAATTCTCCTACATTAAAATGTTGATGATATAGTGAGAGAACTTCCGAATGTTCTTCAACATCCTGCAAAGTTAATATTAGATTCTTTAACTTGAAGAGAAATTAAGAAGGTTTTCAAGTTAGTTTTTCAAGGTTTTCGTAAAGAACTGTATCTTTCTATAGCGGTTAAGAAAAGTGATGGATGAAGCATTGAATTTTGCACTTGATTGGAAATCTAAATTGCTATATTCAATTTATCTACTAAGTTTTTTTAACCTTCATTTTTGTTTCTCTCCTGTGTAAGACTTGCTAAGGTTTTATTTGCTATAGACTTGAAGCCAACTCTCATCAAATATATATTTGCATGAATATTTATTGAAAGAGTTTTTTGATGATTTGTGAACGAAAGAATCATGGCCATAATTTCCATGGATGAGTAGTTTAGGCAAAGGTAAATGAGTTATTGTAAAGTATCATTGGGTGATTAAGCTAAGGTTTCAGCATTGTTTGCTCATGAGAGGTGATAAAATTGGGTTGTGGTTTTTGAAGGCCTTTTGGGAGTGCTTTGTGTTGATACTATATGTGACTGTGAAATTAAATAGAGTAGGTCCAGTGATTAAGAGAGTTTATCGTTTTTTTTTTTATAAAAAAAATTAGATTCAAATCTTAGGGTTAATCTCAACTGACACACCAGCTGCTCTCAGAATATTCTTAACGTGGAATAAAAAATATATTTAAAAGCTGAGTACCAATTTATGTTCATTTATATTAGAGAGGATAGGCAATGGTTGATGTGTAATAGAATCCTTCAATTTCATTTATAAAGCATTGCATGTTTTATCATGGTTAATTTGCAACTTATATGTTACAAATTAATTATATGTTAGTAAATGAAAATTAATCATGCACATTTAATTGAAATGGAATAACAAAATTAAGAAAAAAACTAAATTCAACAAAATAATGCAAAAATTATTACAATAA
>Ga0307510_10004115_pt1 | contig 17074 bp, 15 predicted proteins | sample 12_EM_MG_FD_207224 | JGI IMG/M metagenome (GOLD analysis project Ga0307510, IMG submission 207224) | Populus trichocarpa ectomycorrhiza microbial communities from riparian zone in the Pacific Northwest, United States - 12_EM | ecosystem: Host-associated > Plants > Roots > Unclassified | place...
TTTGTAGATGTTATAACGTCTACAAAAATAAATATTTTATTTTTAGTTTTCATCGTTTATTTAATATAAAATATTGTTTTAGGAGCATCTACATTTATATTCTTTAATTCTTAACTAAATTTTAATTAAAATAACTAAAAATCTATTTTTAGTGATTATAATAGAAAATAACGAGTATTATTTTGTTATTTTTTATATATGTATTAGTGGTTTACTATACTAGTCTTCTTCAATTATAAATTACCTTTATATTAAAGTGATTATTTGCTACTCATTTTCTTACAAGAATATAAAAAATATTGACATTGTTAGTCAGAGTAACATGTGTAATGTTATTAGAATTTAATTTTGATCAGTATTATAATGTTTGTTATATATTTAGTGAGCACTATTCACACAACTAAAATTAAGGAGGTATTTAAAAAAATATTAATGCTCCATGTAAAATATATTTATGCTATCTATGATAGCTAAAGGGCTTTACTGGAGAGCATGGACGTGGATGCAGACTTGTGGAAGATTGTAAGATTGATATTAAGGAATTTCAATTTATAGGAACCAATATGTAACATGCATGGAAGTACAGGGACTAAAAAATAGTTTATCCATTGCTAAAGAGGTGTGTTGACTTTAGTCAGAATGCATTTGCTTCCGGATCTGAACCATTTATAATCTAATCGTGAGCCACGTGACCTAAGACAATCACCAGCCAGTGATATTATCATTACTATAAGCAAAAGTGTGAGAGAATAAATTGCCTATTAATGAGTAAAGTATTTAATCGTTTATGGATAAGAAAAAAAACTCTAGAAGACTACAAAGTGGGGTCTCTAGAATAACGTTAGCCTCCCCTATTATTTAAAAATTGCTATTTGGCCCTCCTTTCTTGAGGTGAAGGTTCAATCCAATCCTATTCATTTCACTCTTTTTGGCTCCTTGCTTTCCCTTTACTCCCGCATGAAAAATGCTAAAGTGCATTGCCTCCTGCTAAGAATCTTGCATGTTTTAATTAGATCTATCACATTAACTTTAGGGCTCATTACATATTCGAAAACACGAGCGCTACTATAGTGCGATCTGCATTCATGAAATATTATTAATCTAGAAACGTGAATTGCATCGCATTCCCAAATGAGCTCTAAATATACATAGCATAGTTTTATTTTTCTCCATACTTTATGGGATTGCCTGTTCAGAAATGGCATTGAATTATGGTCTCTTAGGGTGGTTTGGGTAGAATTTCTTCCCTATGGAGTAAATAGTAATTCTCCCACTTTCATTTACACCATTCAATTCTACACCAACTGACATCAAACTAATCACTTGTTAATTTATTTCTTAATTGCTTTCTTGTCGATACGGATTATCAAGCCCACTATTTCATATATAGTATTGTGCAATAATTTGAAGCATGACATATAAAGCACTTGCAATGATACTATGGCACCAAGTTTAGGTTTTTTTTTTTTTTGGCAGGCCTGTGTGGGAAGCGCTTTAAATCTTGCTCATGGGATTTTAGTGCCCGCATTCATTTTTGTTGAGTGCCCATTAATTTCTCATCTACGAAGAACGTCTGGAGGTTCTTGATGCCTGCTTGATGATGAGAGTTCGGAGATGGCATTCACTAGCTAAGCAGGTTAATATATAAGCACCATAAGCAACATCTTCTCTTCTGATATAGTTATTAAATCTGGTGGGTTAATCCGGACAACTCGTGATTTAAAATTTAATTTGATTAATAAATAATTTTAATTCGTTATTTTGTTCACTATTTGTTTAGTTTAATCTAAATTTGAAAAAAAAACAATGAAATAACAATGTTTTAACTAAAAATAATCAATTCAAGTTGTCTGACAATCCATAAATTAATCCAATAATCAACCAAGCAATATAGATAGATTATTGTTACCATTGTAAATTATTATAATAAGAATCACTTTTATTCACCACAATGTGACCTATCAGATGACTTTTGCTTTGTCTCTTTTACTTGGATATGATCCCTATTCCCTACAGCTTTAATTGGTTCCTATCTTTTCATTTTCAAGCCCTAACTGTACTGCAAGGTGATATCTGTTTATCTATCATCACACATGGGCAGATAGATAGTCATTTACTTAATTATCTATAGTGCTGTGAGGGTGGTTGGATTGACTAGCCAGTGCCTCTACTCACCTTAAGCACCTACCAGGGCCATATGGTCCATTGGACAAGAGCCACTGTGCGCCTTTAATGGAATGTCATGGGCAAAGTTCAGTCCATATTCCACCTAAAATAGGGTAGGAAGCAAACCGACATGGTGCATGTGTTTGAGCACCGAGGATTAGCTAACCAAGGAAAATGTTCTTTGATGAACACAGTCTACACCAATTTAATTCTTGAAATGCCAAGAAATGGCTCGAAGACTATATATATACCTAGCTAGAACAGTGGTGCTACTTATGGGAAATAGGCAAAACTTTTGACACTAGTCCTCATCTTTGCACGACATGGGAGATCGATGGCGTGTCAACTACAAGCAAACCAAAAGAACAACTCGTAAAAGTAGCCATTGTTGAGTAGTGAAGAACCAGATGAAAAGCCAGAAGAGACCTCAGGGACGATAGAGGAAAGGGAAACCGAGGATAAAAGGAAGCATGTGGGGAGGGAAACTTCCAAGGCCTTGGATTCTACGTTTCTCAAAGTAAATATGCTGGTCCATCACCACGTCCATTTTTAAGGGACAAGGGTCCAATGCCATGAGACCCAATTCAACATCATGGTCATTCTCTCATGTGCATCTAATTATATCTGCTTGGTGGTCTGTCTCTGTCACTCTCATTTCTCACCCTTTCCCAGCTCTCTCTCCCCCGGCACGCACACAATGATAACGGTAAAATAAAATGAATGCTTTGTGCTTACCTATCATATCCAGGAGTGTTGAATTACAGCTACAAAATTAATAGTTAGATTTAGACTAATATTTTTTTATTATTTTTGATTTATTTTGATACGCTGATATAAAAAATAAAAAAATTATATATATATATATATTTAAATAAAAAATATTTTAAAAAATAATTAATATGGCTCCTCCAAATATCATATATATTCGTACAATTATTCTTCAACTACGTGCCAAGGTCAAAATAAGACGACCCATTGCGTTTATTTTTATGGCCGTTGGTCGTGGGATTGCCAACAATCTCCCCGTGATGTGTTCAACAACTATTCAAGGTCAACTATTCGTGGCCTTAAAGAATGTGAGGGATTATTACAAAGAAACCGAACCACCCAATTAACTACAGGAATCTGCTTGAGCAGCAAGCAATAAGGCTATATTTTGCTACTCCAATCAAACTATTTTACTCCACGACAATCTAGTTCATATAATAATTTTCGGGTAACCCAATGATTCCCAATGAGACAGTTTTAATGATTAATATTTAGGTCCTCTAATAAAAATTCTTATATTTAACCACTACAAAGATTGAGGTGGAATTTAGAAATGAAAAATGATTTTTTTAAAATTGCCTGATTTAATGGTCAATTAGATAATTTATGAATTTAAAATCTGACCCGATCTAAAATTTAAATTAAATTAGTTGAGAATTAATAGAATTAAAATACAATTGGATTTTTAAAAAAATAAAGTTTTCAAAATGATGTTCTATTTTTTTTTAAAAAAAAAACTTGAAACGGCTTAATTTTGAATTAACTCTGCTTAACTTGCCCTATGATAGACCTAATAACTTTGAGGGTCTCCTGATAAATAAACAAATAAAATCCCACTCATCGAGTTGGGTTGCGAAACTCTGATTTGAAATCCACATGTTAGAATCTCAGAGGCTTTGGGCCGTTGAGAACCGCAGTCACAAGTTCATGGGCTCTGAGAAATAGTCCAAAAGTCAAAAAAGAAAAAGAAAAGGAATATCCTCCATAGAATGAATGCCACGTGGACCGTGAATCTGATGGACAACTCATTCCACTCACAACTGTCTGGTGGTTGATGCTTAAAGCAGTCCCCACATATCCAAAATTCCCCTGAGGCACCCGCCAGGCTGCAATTGACGAAGCTCTAGCATACTATCCACAGAGCCAGCCAGTCCATTGAAAATTGGAGAAAACAAGAAACAGAAATGCCAGTAGCACCTTCAATTCCTCGTCTTCACTCACCATTTCTATGTTGCCATCTTCAAGAAATTTCTTCTTCTTCATTGTCATCCTTCAAGTCTCCAAGAAACAATCATCAACGGTCACCAGTATCTCATCCATGCATCAGAGCTGTTGATCTTGATCAGAACACGGTTCTTTCTCTATCCTTACTCCCTCCTAAATTTTTTAACATGTTGCAGCAATGCTGTGAGGAGTGTTGATTCTGGAAAAAACGAAAAAGAAAACCAGATAGTTGCAATTTCTGTCGGGGCCGTGAGCATTGCTGTTGGGATAGGCATTCCAGTTTTCTATGAAAGCCAGATTGATAATGCTGTAAGTTAGTCTTCTTGTAGTTGCCAATCCAGCATGATGTCATATTTCAGACACTAAGTCGTACTTATGGTTTTATTTTGTTGCAGGCAAAGCGAGAAAATACTCAGCCATGTTTCCCTTGCAGTGGTAGTGGTGCCCGTGAGTAACAATAATCCAAATTTGAGATTTATTATTTATTTATTTATGTGAGCTGCGCTGTTAATTAATTTTAATTAGAAGAAATGATGGGATGGTGAAATTCAAATTTAGATTTAAATTCACATGAGAGTGGAGGCATAGCTGAATTTGGATGATTATATGCACATGATGTTGTCATGTTCAGATTCTGATGGTTGTTCTTTGTAATTGGATTAACTTTTGCAGAGAAATGCAGATTTTGCCTGGGAACTGGCTCAGTGACACTGGAGCTAGGTGGGGATGACAAAGAAGTCTCTCCATGCATCAATTGTGAAGGTGTAGGTTCTTTGACATGCACAACATGTCAAGGCTCCGGCATTCAACCCCGGTATCTAGATCGCAGGTACGAGTCTAGTAATCACGTCCCTTATACACAGAAAAAAACACTAATGGCTGCTTTGTATATTTAAATTACTCTAATTAATCCCATCCTTGCAAACATCGGCAAGGAAAAATCAGACATTGTTCTATAAAATTCTTTGTTGGAAGTGACAAGAACACTCTGTCTAAACTTTATACTATCCAAGTCAGTAAGTTAGGGAATGATGAAAGTCTGTATTGTGTTACTAACATAACTGTGTATTTTATTTTGAACAGAGAATTCAAGGATGATGATTGAAGCTCTGAACGAGCAGTAGTTTTGAAGTTGATCCAATCAGCTTGCAATGAGAAAGACTTGATGATCAACATTGTTTGTATCGACACCTTCAGATTCCATCGTTTCTTTCACCTTCTTTTGTCTAATGTACACAAGCTCAATTTGCTGGGAGTCAGGTGGTATTGATTCTACTGGGGAATCAATGAGAAGCAGGGGTGTTATGATAATTGAAAGGAATTAAACAGAAAAGAAGAACAAGGGGAGATAGAGAAGAGTCACGCAAACAGAATCACATTTTCACAACTCCATATCTAGCACAAGCAGTACTGATTTTGTTTCACTAAAGAGCAAAAGCTGCTTCGAAACAATGAATGAAAACAACCTGGCTAAAGCAATGCCAATAGGCCCCATGCATGGCTTCCGGGAAGTTAAAAGCAACAAAAAGAACGAAAATAACTAGCCAAACGTCCAGCTGCCTAGAATGGCATATCACGCTGTTCTTCACATGTATGCTTTTGCCGTGGCTGCTGTTCAGAAAGCGTGGAAAGTAGAGAATGAGAATGAAGAGAGAGATGCTTTTGAATGCAGAGATTTCTATGATGGTTATGCTTCCGTTCAAATTAGTTGATGTTATTGTTTTTATATGATATTTTTATATTAAATAAATATGATAATGACAACGTCTTATTACTATTTTAGAAAAAATTATGATAACCTTGAAAAACAGATATATTTCTCATATAAAATTTATTTAAAAAAATAATTTATTTTGTGTATTATTTATAAAAAAAAAACATTTTTTAATTTTTAATTCATTTCCAAGAAAACACATAGAGAATAAATAAATAATTTTTAAAATAAAAAGGTATTAATAATTAATTTTCATAGCAGTAATTAAATATACAATATTTCAATTAAAAACTATCAATATTAATATATGTTTTTTTTAGTTATTTTATAACCTCAATTTAAAAAGCATTCTTAACCAAATATATTATATTATTTTTTATTCAACCTCAATTTTAATCATAATTTTAACTATACATATATTTTTTTATACTAAATTCAATTAAAAATAATTTTATAAAATAATTTTTTTCAGATTATAATCATAATAGCTACAACAACACGGAAGAAACTCTAGATGAAAAGGAAGAGGATAGTCACTGATGGAAAGGACAGCATAGCAACACTGCAGCTATATTAGACGGCGATTCTTTAAAAATTATCAAACTAGCAACAGCATAGACGGGCTTTTTTTGTGCTAGATCCTGGGCCAGGTAGCTATGTATGTTGTGGAGGCTCAAATCGGACAACACAACGGGCTTTACAGAGTATAAACATAAAGAAGCCCAATATAAGAAAAGTTTCAGGCTCAAGGCCCATGGTATTTTATATTTGGGCCAAAAAATCTCTACATTACTTCAATAGTACCATGCTAATCTTCCTGGACCTTATCATTCACCACCAAACACTGGGTCACACACGTTACCAACTCTAATAATAATAATAAAAAAAAGTAGGCTCCAATCTTGTGTCTCTTTCACTGAAATGGACACCACAACATCTGACCCTAGCTTCTTGCATTGAAGCCTATAGCCACCTATGTGGTTGCTTCGAGAAGACAGATCATCCACCAATCAGCTTCGAAGAATAAACAGATCGACGGTCTTTTTCAAAAACCAGTTGTCGGTGACCCATTTGAACGGTCCATATCAAACCGTCCCAATGGTTCAACGGCAGATATGAGACCGTACTCCATTGATCAAGTCAGCATCCATCTCTTGCGCAAATCCGGCCCTTACGATCAGTATCCATATTCGTGATTCGCAATGCAGTAACTTTCAAAAACTTTATTTTAAAAAAAGAACAAACATATTCTCTGGTCCTTGTACATTCAGTAAAGTCTCATTTCAGTCTGTACAATTTATAATTTCTCAATATTAATTTTATAGTATTCAAAAGCTAATAAAATAAAAATTATGATATAAAATTTTCATCAATAATTAATTAAATAACATTCACAAATTAACTCCATCCAAGTTATGATATAAAATTTATGTTGTGTCTTATCACATGCATAAGAGTATATAGGAGAACATGAGAGAAAATAATGAAAAAGAAGGAAGTGTTTAACAAATCAAATTTTTTATTAAGTTTGTAAATCTTCAGTTTATTAATAGCTAAATTAGGACCGGCATTGAAAAATATTAAACTACGGGGTCGAAATGAAACATGGTTGACTCATAGTTTTAATAGAAAAACAACAATAATCTTGTCACATGTATAAAAGCAAGGAAGACAATAAGAGAGAATCGGATGAAAAAGAAGGCCGTGTTTCATAGTAATAACGTTTTGGTTAATCTCGTAAACTACTCAATAGTAAATAATAGCTAGATTTGGATTGGTATTGAGAAATACTAAACTATGGGGACCGAAATGTACATGGTTGCACAATCGGAAACAATAATCTTGTTGTCGGTGTCTCGTTTTGAGCCAAAGATTACAAACAAAACGCTTGATTGGGCCAAATGGCTAATATACCCTAATCGGACCTAGATCTACCTTAACCGTACCTTAATTAGGATTGCTGGCGCCTAAAGCAAGCATTTCTAGCACTAAAGTTTCGCTTACATGTAATAACAAACACCCTTGAACACCCAAAAGCCAGCAGAAGGAAAAGAAAAAAAAAAAAAAAAGGAAACAAGTTGCAGAGTCATTTCTGCTTTCTCTTTCTCTCAAAACCCCAGATTTATTCGTGGCATTGCTCAATGCAAGCACATTGGGAGTGCCCTTTATCTTCGAATTTCTTTTTCTTCAGATCTGGACGTTAAAGATTTGATCTTGATTGATTGATTTGTGTTAAAATGGGAGTGAAGCCAAGTTCTAGAGGGTGCTTTGGGTGGTTTATCGTGGCAGTAATATTGGCATTGATTATTGGTGCCATTGTTTATACAGTTAAGAAGAAAAGTGAGAAGTCTGAAGGGCCTGCTCCTATTCCAGGGCCTCCTGGCGCTACTGATAAGAAATATGCTGATGCTCTCAAAATTGCTACGCAATTTTTTGACATTCAAAAATGTAAGTTCTCTCGCCGAACACCCCCCCCCCCCATTTTTTTTTTATTTCAGTCAATATAGTATAAAAGTAATTTTTTTCTTGAACACGAGTTCAATTTTGATTCTTTAAAATTAAGGTGTTGGGTTCAGTTTTGATTGTTGTTGTTTCGAATTGATAACACAAGTTAAGATCTTTTCTTGAGCTTATTCTTTTAATTTTTTAGTCTCGATAACTCCTGTCATGTCTATTTTATTGCATTGCAAATTTCGTACCTTGTAATTATCTTTTTTGTTATGAATGTTGGCACTAAGATGATATTTGATTAATCCAGCTGGGAAGTTGGTAGACAAAAAGATTAGTTGGAGAGGGGATTCAGCTCTTAGAGATGGAAGTCAAGCAAAATTAGATCTTTCAAAAGGCATGTATGATGCTGGGGATCATATGAAGTTTGGTTTGCCAATGGCTTTTACTGCTACAGTATTGTCATGGGCCATCCTTGAGTATGGAGATCAAATGGATGTAGTAAATCAGTTTGAACCGGCGAAGGATTCGCTCAAGTGGATCACTGACTACCTTATCAATGCGCATCCTGAAGCGAATGTGCTCTACATTCAAGTTTGTTCATATACCATGGCCTCTAAATGTTTCTATTTTAAGTTATGATGCCATTTGCAAGCCTTAATAAGCTATACCCAGAACCCTTAAAGTGGAATAAACTTTATGCTGATTGTCTGGAGTTATTTGAGTTCCAAAGTTTTGGCATTCTTTCATGCCATTGTCAAGGTCTTCCCTGAAATTGGACCCTTGCTGAAAAAAGATTAAACCAATCTAGTTATGTTATTTGATTAAGGTAGTAGTGATGAATCATGACGTGACCTGCAAACTTTCCCAGAGCTATGTTAGTATACTTTATTTTTTATATGCAGAATCCGACCTGTGAACTATTTAATATATATGATTGGTTATCATTTTGTAACAGGTTGGTGACCCTGATACTGATCATGGTTGTTGGGACAGACCTGAAGACATGACCGAGAAGAGGCCACTTACTCAGGTTAATACATCTTTTCCAGGGACAGATGTTGCAGCTGAAACTGCAGCAGCTTTGGCTTCAGCATCTTTGGTGTTTAAATCCGACTCCACATATTCGAGCACGCTGCTTAGGCATGCTAAAGAGTTGTTTACGTTTGCCGACAAATATAGAGGTTTATATAGTGAAAGTATCCCTGAAGTTGCCACATATTACAACTCAACAGGATATGGAGATGAGCTCTTGTGGGCAGCTAGTTGGCTCTATCATGCAACGGGAGATAAATCATATCTTCAGTACGTGACCGGGCAAAATGGTAAACTCTTTGCTCAATGGGGAAGTCCGACATGGTTCAGTTGGGATAACAAACTTGCAGGAGCGCAGGTACGTTTCATTTTTTCCAAGTAATTGAAAGTAAATTTTTTACTTTTATTTTTAAATCTTAAGACTTGTCTACATTTGGCATACGTATGTTTGTATCATACTAATTTCATTCGAAGACAGAGTTATTTTCTTTTCCTTATAAAACTTGCCAAAATTTACAAAATTATTGGTTTAATTTGTGTTCAATGAGTTTTCTTTCCTGAAGATACCATCTCTAAAATTTCTCAAGTCAAGATTTTCTTTTGCTTGGAATGCTTTCAGATACATATCACAGTCTAATTTCTTGGGAAACAAGACCTGTTACACTTGGCCTTGAACTGTGAAGTAGAATTCTTCAACAACATTTGAAATCCATGTCTTTCTTAAGAGAATGATTCATTTATTTTGGATGCAGGTTTTGTTGTCCAGACTAACTTTCCTTGGCAACAAAGACACCTCAAACTCAGGCCTTCAAATGTATAGGAAAACGGCTGAGGCAGTTATGTGTGGTCTCATCCCAGATTCTCCAACAGCCACAAAGAGCAGAACAGATGGTAATGTTCTTTTTCAGAGCCATCAACTTTTCTTCAGATACAAAATGGGTGGCACATGTTCAAATTTTTAATAAAATTTTATACCCAATTATTGTGGCCTCATTTCCAGTTATTGGTACAGGTGGTCTTATATGGGTCAGTCAATGGAATGCTTTGCAGCATCCCGTTGCTTCCGCATTTTTAGCTGCTCTTTACAGCGATTACATGCTTAGTTCAGGAACTGCAAAGCTATCCTGCAATGGAGATTCATATAAACCTTCAGAACTTCGGAAATTTGCTAAATCTCAGGTACGATGCCCATGTTATATCTGTTTTTACACATATTATAGACTTTTAAGATGTGATGAACTACCATGTCCTAGAACCATGATACCTTGCAAACATAATAATGCAGCATTTTTCTCTTCCAGGCTGATTATGTCTTGGGAAATAATCCTATGAAAATGAGCTATCTTGTCGGTTATGGTGAGAAATATCCACAATATGTGCATCATAGGGGAGCTTCAATTCCAACTGGTGCAAAAACTGGTTGCAAGGATGGCTGGACATGGCTTGAAAGTAAGGAACCGAATCCCAACGAAGCAACTGGAGCACTTGTTGGTGGTCCCTTCTTAAATGAAACATTTGTCAGTAATGATCGCAACAACTCAATGCAGGCGGAACCAAGCACATATAACAGTGCTCTAATTGTTGGCCTGCTGTCAGGTCTTGTCACCACTTCTTCTGTGGTTCAATCTTTCACCTGAATCAATCCTAGTATATAATTAGGTACACACTGTTTGTGTCATATTAGCTGTGATTGTGAGCTGTTCAACACAAAATAAGTGTCCATTAATTTGTTCCATTATCATAGAATGAGGTTTGAGATCAGGTTCTAGGGCTTGGAGCTCGTTTTCCTTGTTGAGGGAGTGCCTTGAATATAAATGTTATTCTTGCAGTTGTTTTCTGCCAATTTTGTTGGAATCATATGGTGTTCTGCTTTTATGCTGTATATTTTGTGTCAATTTGTTGCTCCTTTCTAGCTAAAACTTCTGCTGTCGAAATTGAAAACACAAGACAAGATTTTTAAGAGCAGGGCAGCACAGCATTTGCATTATTATTATTTTATTTTATTTTTGATAGAACGAGATGAATAAAAAAAACAAAACAAAAGGAGACTTACTCACAAATTAGAAACTAAAATTAAGTTCTGAAAATATGTGGGGGAATCCCTTAGTCTTTAGATTAAGGTGACGTTTGGTTCATGTAAAAGGAACACGCCATGCATCAGCAGGAGAAACCCATTCTAGTTTCCCTTTTGAGAATTACGTAGGACAAATATTTGTTACAAGTTAAAATCCCTCTCCCTCCACCCTCCTCGACGAAAGCAAGCTTGAAATCCAAGTTTGTTTTTTCTGTTTATTTTTACATCTTGAAAGTGTTTTTTTTTAAATTGAATTTTTTTTTGTTTTATTTTTTATATATTTTCAGATTATTTTTATGTACTAATATTAAAAATAAATTTTAAAAAATAAAAAAAATATTATTTTAATATATTTTCAAACCTTTACTACACTATTAAAAAAAAACCATGCAGTTTATTCAAAATCAAGTTGTGAAGCAAAAATCTTAGCTAGGAGAAAAGTTGCATCTTCTTGAAAGATTCGGTGATATTTTTGGTACCAAGCCCATGACTCATACACAGGTATTGATGTAGACTCCCTACGATTCAGCATTGTCATATACCATCAACAACTATGAATACAAAACTCCGACATGACTATCAAGTACATGCTTGTCCGAAACCAGAAAGCAAAATAGGAAAAAGAAGTTGAAATGGATACTCAAGTGAGCTGATTGAAAAGAAACGTCTACACAAATGCAGCTGGAGATCCATTGACAAGTATTTTATTATTAATGGCTACCAGCTACCATCGCCACCAAGAATCATGACCCGCCATTAAAACTGTTGATAACTATGGAGTTCAAAAAGGTTCTCTCCACAGCAACTTCTAAGCAAATGTCATTTCCACGTGCACTAACAAGTACATTGTCCCTAGGCCTTAATCTTATCAACAACACAAACAGAACCATCACCGAGCTTGAAGGGCATAGTAACAATACTCGGTACCATTCCTTTCCTCCTTCCTCCCCTCCACGAGTCACTTGTCCATGGCCCTTCTTGGTACGGTCCAGGACAGATGTCCTTGTGCCTTCAATTACTCACTTAAACAACTTGTTCTTCTGAATCCTTTGACTACCAAACACCCCACCTAGCTCGATTCCTGTGTGAAGCCTCCATCTTGATGACAAAAAAGTCTCATCTGTGAACCACATCTGTTTTACTTTTATCATAATCCTAACGTTTGTTGGGACTTAACATTCAAGATGTCCTCGAAAAGTGGTTCTGCGCAAAAAAGGAAAATCCAATTTAAACCCTTTGCTGCCTAAGAAAAATAGCAATTGCAATTACATGGCGTTTAAAGGCTATCTTAGTCTCAGCATCTCATGGAGAAAAGCCTATCAGTGTATTAATTTGGATTTGCGTACTCATATCCCTTTATAAATTGTGAAGATTGCGGAAATTTTGCTTAAAATCCGGTTGTTTTTCCAAACTAACACAGGTAAAAAAAGATATTGAAAAATAGCACAACCACCGGAAAACCAGAATTGAGAAATACTCTATTCAAACAAGGATGTGCTATCTTTTTTTAAATACCACATTTCTCAATTGCGATTTTTCTAGCCTTCTTATTTCCTAAATCTTTTTTATTATGTTAGTTTTTCTTTATTTTTGAAAAAACTAAGAAGTTTTCAAAAAGAAATCTTAAAATTCAACTGAAACAAGATTAATTTCCACATATCTACGAGTACCATAGCTTTTGTTTTTGGATATCTTTGAAGAGCATGCTTGTCTTAAACAAACATCATATTAATACTTTTTGGTATTTTTTATAATTTTAATATGTTAATGTTAAAAATAAAAAAAATAAATTGAAAAAATAATTATTTAGATGCATTTTTAAACAAAAAATACTCTTAAAAAACATTATCCATTACTACAGAAGTTGAAGAAGTTTTTGTGGGCTAATACCCTTATTGATCCTTGTCTTGATTATGTCTTGAACATCCCTTTCAATCTCCATCCATGAAATGATGAAAGTGATTAATAACAACCAATCAATTCAAGATATAACAACAATCTACTCTCTCCTCTTCTTTTTCTTTTTTATTGAGCTTAACAACAAATATATAGAATTGCACAATTGGTAACACCGACATAGGAAACCAGCGATATTAAAATCACTGGCCTGGTTTATCCAGGCCAGAGTCTACTTGACAAATGAAACAAACAATGACAAGAACAGGAAAGATTTTTTAAAATAAATAAATAAATAAAAATAGCTAGCATCATGATCTGATCCACACAGCTAACTAAAAGAAACTGTGGTGGCACTTCGAGCTCACAATCGCATCTGCATGGTTGTGTGTATCTTAGAAAGATTTGCTAAAATCTATGGTCAATAATTCTCCATCATGTCTAGGAGTATATATCTATCTGATCAAGTCAACGAGAGATATCAGACTTTACTGTGTAACCCAACTGCTGCCCCATCTCCCAACTTAGCTTTGATGCCACCCCAGAATGCTCAGCTTCATAATCCTGTTATCATAGGAATGGACGGTTTAGATCGTTTGACTGCTCTGATGAATACAAACAATGGTGTTGCAAGAGTCACGCTAAGAAAATTTGTACCTCGAGCAGGCACATGAGTTCCTGGGCAGTGTTGGCAGAAACAATAATGTGACGGGCAGCTGGTGTGATGAATCCTTCGTCGACAGCCTTGTCTATGAATGATAGCAGTGAGTTGTAGTATCCATCAACGTTCAACAACCCCACCTGAATTCAAAAAAAGTAATGTCTCTTTTACTATTTTTAGCCCTCTTTCCATAGTGAATTTGAAAGGTTTTTTTGTTTTGTTTATTCCTGTCCATGCTTGATATTCTTGGTGCTTTTTACCACAACTCCAGAGTAATTGTTCGTGGGTAATGTTAATTTGTTAAATTCTTTTCGCTTGACAGGATAATTCGGCCAGATTGATCAAAATTGAGTTTCAATTTTAACTTTTTTTTAAAAAAAAATCTTGAAATAATATTGTTATAATTCATAAATATATCATGTAAGAGAAATTTTTCAATACCGGTTTGTCATGGATTCCCAACTGAGCCCAAGTGATGACCTCCAAGAGTTCCTCCAAGGTTCCATACCCACCTGTCAGAGAATTTTGAGTTAAATTTACTATGATGTCTGATATCCAACATGTCTTCACAGTTATATCTTGGGAATTGTAAAATCTATGAGCTCAATGATTGGCTTTCATCATGTAAAGAAGATAACAGAAACAAGAAATTGTGGTGCACGTGAACCAGTACGAGATAATTTAACATCAACATAATTATAGCTTGAAATTAATGTTGATTAATGTCTTTTAGTATGATTAAGTTACCTGGTAAGGCTATAAATGCATCAGCTTGACGAGCCATTTCAGCTTTGCGTTGGTGCATACCTGATACAGCTTTTACTTCTCCTACAGTCTCTCCTGTAATCTGAGATTATAACACTATTTAAGTAAGATTCTGTGCTTAAATGGTCTGAATATATAGACTTAGACTTAACCCTCCCTGTTCTTCAAGTGATTTCAAGCTGAATAATTTTAAAGCAATTACGTACCTCTCTTGGCATAAGAGTCTTGGGAATAACTCTGCAGCAAAAAAAGGGAAAGTGAGACTCAAAATAAAGAGGAATGAAAGAGGGAGAAGGAGACCAGATGCTAAAGAATTACCCCAACACATGGCGGCCACCATCATAGACAGCTTGAGAGACCAAACCCATGAGACCGATGCTTCCTCCTCCATAAACCAAGTCAATGTTCCTTTCAACCTGAAAATGTTTATTAATTAGTCTAAAATCTACCTGTCCATTACAAGACAATATAATTACAACCATACTCCATTATTATTTAGATAAAATTGTTAAGTTTCCTTCCACTCTAGCAAAGCAGAACAAGCAGAGGGCTCCTCTTCCTCCTGAAAGGAGGAGCCCTGATCATCTTATTCTGCTTCACTGTGCTTCTCAGCTTCTTTTATCAAACTTCAAGCAGCTTGCTCAATAGGAAAATAACAAAATATCAAATTAATTTCAAGTTCTTGACACAGGACTAGGCTCTTGAGAAGGGCAGGCCCAGGTCGAAGCCCTGAGAGAAACATGAGCCGAGGCTTTATTTCTGCAGAGGGTAAGTACTAAGTAGCAAGTGCTAGGTAGTAGTATACTGTAGCATACCAGTTGTTTGCCAAGCTGAATAGCAGCATGCTGGTAATTAGGATTCTTGCCGGGGCTGCTGCCACAGAAGACACAGACACGTCTGAATCTTGATTTCATCGAAGGCTGACGTTGTTGTTGATTTTCCATAGGTGAAAAACACTAATCGGCGATAATATGTATCGTTGGGACAAAGAGATTGAAAGAAAGACGAGGGACTAAAGAGAACGCGTTTTGTAGTGCTGGACAAAAGGGTAGTCTGCTGCCATGTATTGAAAACAAAGGCCAGAAGCAAGGGAAAGAAAAACGGTGCCATTGCTCTCCTTTTATATCAAAAAATCGACGGCCCCACACTTACACGCTTCAAACGTCACTCACTCAATTTCTCATCATATCGTGATATATTATATAGCAATCCATTTCGTAACGAAATTCAATTTGAATTTTTAAGATGGAGGTTTCATAATAATAATAATAATAATAATGGTTTACCTTGATGTTATTATTTACAAACACGTGAATCTCGAGTGAATATTAAAGGAAAAAACACTAGGGCCTCGTGATCTCATGTGTCATAATTTGCCTATCAAGCCAAGTAGTGGTGCTTAGTTATAACATGTGGTTTTTATTACTAATTTAGAAGAATTCTTGGACTTAATTATTGAATTGTAAGACTTGAAATACAATATTGAGGAAAATCAAAGGTATTACACTTGATTGATAAGACATTAACCTCCATAAACTTCAATTATTATTATTATTATTATTACATAATCATACAATTTCAAAAAATCCTTCCAAGAAAATAACCTCCCCATCATAAATCACTAAAGACCTATAAACTCAAAACCCTAGTTAATTACACTGATATTCCAAGAGAGAAAAATATAAATAAAATCTCTGAATTTTCTCTCCACGAAAAAACTCACAGCCACAAGCTTTTATCGTTCCTTCTGATTGGCAAAACTAGCACTGCCATGTTCTTAATATAATCGCTGCAAGACCTCACGAACTAGCTAGAAAAATAAATTGAGGCCGAAAAGGGACCCAAAAAATATAGGAAAAAGCTGTGCTTCTTTTGGCAAACGGATCTCCACCAGGACATGGATAATGGTAGGTCAAGGTGTAGCCAGGAATATATATATCTTAAAATCATGCAATCAACCCCTAATTAAAGCTATCTAACCTATAAATTATGGGTGTGATTTGGTGTGGTGGAAATTGGAATCTACCATACCTTCATACGTTCTTCCCATCAAGACATGCCACTTGTATTCTAATTTAAGCCAATTATTTCTACTCCTTGGAACTTGAATCATCATTAACTAATCCATTAACAAATTAATGGGCACAAACACATCACAAAGAGGACAATTTTCATGTCTAGTTTTTTTTTTTAAAAAAAATATAAAAATATTTATACATGCTTAAATCTATATTTAAGTAGTCATCACTAGTCTTATCATCCGTGTTGTTGATAGAATTCCAAGTGAATTTTTGAACATAATAAAAGAATAGGTTAATATTGG
>Ga0307510_10004116_pt1 | contig 17072 bp, 17 predicted proteins | sample 12_EM_MG_FD_207224 | JGI IMG/M metagenome (GOLD analysis project Ga0307510, IMG submission 207224) | Populus trichocarpa ectomycorrhiza microbial communities from riparian zone in the Pacific Northwest, United States - 12_EM | ecosystem: Host-associated > Plants > Roots > Unclassified | place...
GGTCGCGCAATCGACCGAAATCGCCGCCCGCGCGGTCGACAATGCGCGGCGCACCGGCGACACCGCCCGCTCGCTCGCCGACGGCGCGCAGAAGATCGGCGACGTCGTGACGCTGATCCAGAGCATAGCCGCGCAGACCAACCTCTTGGCGCTGAACGCAACCATCGAAGCCGCGCGCGCCGGCGATGCCGGCCGCGGCTTTGCCGTCGTCGCCTCCGAAGTCAAATCGCTGGCCGGCCAGACCGCGAAGGCGACCACCGAAATCTCCGAACAGATCGCCGCGATCCAGGCGGCGAGCGACCAGACCGTGACGGCGATTCAGAACGTCGCCAACGTGATCGCCGAAATCGATCAGATCGGCACCGCGATTGCGGCCGCGATCGAGGAACAGGGCTCGGCGACCAAGGAAATCTCGCGCAGCGTGCAGGAAGCGGCCCGCGGCACCCAGGAGGTCAATTCCAACATCACCGGCGTCCAGAAGGCCGCTGACGACACCGGCGCCGCCGCCAATCAGGTGCTTGGCGCGGCCGAGCAATTGTCCTCGCAGTCCAAGGATCTCGCCGGGCAGGTCAACCGCTTCCTCTCGGAAGTGCGGGCGGCGTAGGCCGCGCGCTATGCCCGCAGCCCGAGCACGCGGCGCGCGATCGACTGGCGGTGGACCTCGCTCGGTCCCTCGTACATCCGCATCAGCCGCGCCTTCTGCCAGAGCGCGTTGAGCGGCAGCTCCAGCGTCATGCCAAGCGCGCCAAGCGTCTGCATGGCATGATCGCAGGCCTCATAGGCCATCTCGGTCGCGAACACCTTGATCATCGAGGCTTCGTGGCGGACGTCCTCGCCGCGGTCGGACTTGTCGGCAGCATCGCGCACCATCAGCCGGCAGGCATGCATGCGCGTCGAGATATCGGCGATCCACCACTGGATCGCCTGGCGATCGGCGAGCTTGACGCCGAACGTCTCGCGCTGCCTGGCGTGTTCGCACAGCATGTCAAGCGCCCGCCTGGCGATACCGATGCAGGTCGACCCCATCTCGAGCCGCCGTGTGCGCAGCCGCAGCTGCATCGGCGCATAGCCCTTGCCGACCTCGCCCAACACCGAGTCCCTGGGGATACGGCAATCCTCGAACACGATCTCGTAGGTCGAGCCGCCGCCCAGCATCGGAATCTCGCGCTCGATGATGAAACCGGGCGTGCCTTTTTCGACGATGAAAGAGGTGATGCCGCCCTGCCGCGCGTCGTTGCCGACGCGGGCCATGACGATGATGAAGTCAGCGGCGCGCGCATTGCTGATCCAGATCTTGCGGCCGTTGAGAACCCACTGGTCGCCCTCCAACAGCGCACGGGTCTTCATGGCTGCGGGATCGCCGCCGGCGCCGGGCTCGGAGATCGCGATCGCCGAGCTCATCCGCCCCTCGATATAGGGCTGAAGGTATTTCGTCTTCTGCGCCGCGGTGCCGACCGCCTGCAGCATGCGCAGGTTCGGCGAGTCCGGCGGCAGCACGAACGGCACGCAGGTCCGGCCAAGTTCCTCGTGGACCGCGGCCATGGTGCGCGTCGGCAGGTCGTGACCGCCGAGATCCTCAGGCGCGTCGAGGCCCCACAATCCCAGATCCTTCGAGACCGTCCGCAGCCGCTGCTTCTGCTCGACGGTCAGTTCCGGATGATCGGAACCCGGCAGCTTGGACTTCAGGTAGTGCGGCTCGAGCGGAATCAGTTCGCGGTCTACGAATTTCGCGACCGTCTCGCGGATCATCGCGGTCTCTTCATCGCTGCTCATCGACAAACCCTCTCAGTCCGCAAACCCGACATAACGCACGATATCGCCATTGGACTCGCGATCGGAACGCACCGCATTGGCCGGAAAGCTGTCGTCGGGATAGCCCATGGCGACGCAGGTCATGATGACCTCGTCCTCCGGGATATTGGCAACCTCGCGCACGATGTCCGAGCGCATGATGCCCTGCCCGTTGATGACGCTGCCAAGCCCGCGGTCCCAGGCGGCGAGCACGATGCCGTAGCAGAGCGCGCCGAGATCGAAGTGGCACACCGCGCCGGGATCGAGCACCTTGTCGTAGGTCAGGACCAACGAGACCGGCGCGTCGAACTGCCGGAAGCCGCGCAGCACCCAGTCCTGCCGCATCGGCTTGTCGTCGCGCGCGATCCCCATCACCGCGAACAGTTTTTTGGCAATGTCGACCTGCCGGCCGCGGTGCACGCCCTGATATTCGCCGTGGCCGACGATGTCGCGCTTCGCCTTGGCGCCCGCCACCATCTCCTCCATATTCCGCCGGCGCAGCTCCTCGAGCGGCTCGCCGGTCAGGACATGGACATGCCAGGGCTGGGTGTTCATCGACGACGGCGCGCGCTTGGCGACTTCGATGATCTCCTCGATGACGGCGCGGGCGACCGGCTCCCTGGTGAACCCGCGCACGCTCTTGCGGGTCTGAACCAGCGTCTCGAAATCCATCCGTTGCATTCCGTCCGTTCGTTGCATTCCCATGGTCCGTCAATCCCTTTTGAAACGATAATTAAACCGGTCGCCGTCGGCGGTAATCAGGCCGGCGGTGGGCGCCGGAAAATGAACGGGGAGGATCAGCGTGTCGGTGCCCGCGACGGAAGCAAAGAACTTGCGCCGCGAAATTGCCGACTGCTTCGGGTCCCAGTCGGGCTTCGCTGACCAATCCGGCTCGCGGCACTGGATCACGTGATGCATGAGATCGCCGGCCACCACCGCGCGTTTGCCCTTTGAGAAGATGTTGACGCAGCAGTGACAGGGCGAATGCCCCGGCGTCGGCGTCAGTGTAACGGTATCGTCGAGCGCGTAATCGTCGTCAACTAGGACCGCCTGCCCGGCTTCGACAATAGGGAGGCAATTATCGCGAAAAACCGTCCCCGGCGGGTTGGCGCCCTTGGCATTCTCCGCCTCCCACGCCGCATATTCCTTCTTGTGAAATATGTACTTGGCGTTTGGAAACGTCGGCACCCAGCGCCCGTCGCGCAGCGTGGTGTTCCAGCCGGTATGGTCGATGTGCAGGTGGGTGCAGAACACGTAGTCGACCTGCTCATAGGCGATACCGAGCGCGAACAGCTCGTTGCGCCAGCGCTCCTTGCCGGGAAAATCGAACGGCGGCGGATGGCCCTTGTCTTCGCCCGTGCAGGTATCGACCAGGATGGTGTAGCGCGGCGTGCGGACGACGAATGTCTGGTAGGTGATCACCATCATCCCGAGCGCCGTGTCGAACACTTCCGGCTCCATGCCGGCCAGATGATGCTTGAACACGGCATCGTCATAGGCCGGGAAGAAATCCTGCGGCCGACGCCACGGCCCCTCCCGCTCGATGACGGCGTCGATGGTGATATCGCCGATCCTGAGCTGCTTCATTGTCGTTTCGCTCCCCAATTTTTGAAAAGCGTAGCTGCGAGCCTCAATCTTCACAAGCCGAGTACGGCATGCCTTGCCATGCGTCCTTGCATTGCCCATCCGAAATGTTGCTAATACTGCGCAGATGATGAACCGACCGATCCAGCTTGTCGTCCTCTTGGTGCTTGCAATGCTGCCAACGCCAGCGGCCTTCGCGGCTCCCGACACGGTGTACTTTCCGAGCGCCGATGGCTCGACCGAAATCGTCGCCTATCTCTTCAAGCCGCAAACGCGGGGCCCTCACCCCGCCATCGTCATGCTACACGGTCGCGGCGGGCCCTACTCGGCCAACGTCAACCAGGGTTGCACGCTGGTGTCGCGTGCCATCCCGTCGGCGTGCGATGCGAGCGGCCTGTCGAAGCGGCACATGATGTGGGGCCAGTATTGGGCGGAGCGCGGCTACATTGCACTGCTTCCGGACAGTTTTGGACCACGCGGCAAGGCGCACGGCTTCGACCGCTTCACCCATGACGATCCGGATCGCGCCGACGTCAATGAAAAGACCGTGCGGCCGCTCGATGCCGAAGGCGCGCTGAGCTGGCTGCGCATCCAGCGCGACGTCATTGCCCATCGTATCTTCCTGCAGGGCTGGTCGAATGGCGGCAGCACCGCGCTGAATGTGATGCAACGGCAGGGCGCGAAGGCTTCGGGCTATCGCGCCGCACTGGCGCTCTATCCCGGCTGCGGACCAAAGGCCCTGCTTGCACCTGATCTCGCGACGACTGCGCCGGTCGCCTTGTTGCTCGGCTCAGACGACGAAGAGGTTTCGCCTGCGAGGTGCCAGGAGATGGCCCAGCGATCCATCGCCGCGGGCAGCAAGGTCGATGTCGTGCTCTATCCCGGTGCGACACATGGTTTTGACGACCCCGGACGAAGCCACCAATCCATTCCAGGCAATCGCTCTGCGCTCGAGGATGCACTGAAGCGCGCGATCGCATTTGTGGAGAGAATAAGGGATTAGCGGCGCGGAAGAACGCCACCGCCATCGTTTCGGCCTTCCCTTGTTCCCCGCCGCAAATCGAACAGAAATGCTGCCTAGCGAATGCACCTCGCACGCGGGGGCAGGCCTTGAACAAGAAACTCAAATATGCCGCGGCGGCAATTGCCGTGCTCGCGGCCGCGATCTACCTCAACAACACCAATCTTCTCGCCGGCCATCACGACGGCCAACCTGTCCTGCTCGCCCATCGCGGAATGGCGCAGCATTTCGACGAACGCGACCTGAAGAACGACACCTGCACGGCGGCGCGGATGTTGCCACCGACGCACGAGTACCTGGAGAATACAATCGACTCGATGCGAGCCGGTTTCGCGGCCGGCGCCGATGTCGTCGAGCTCGACGTTCATCCGACCACCGATGGCGAGTTCGCGGTGTTTCACGACTGGGCGCTGGATTGCGGCACCGACGGGCACGGCGTCACACGCGAACACTCTATGGCCTATTTGAAGAAGCTCGACATCGGACATGGCTATACGGCCGACGGCGGCAAGACCTTTCCGTTTCGCGACAAGGGCATCGGCCTGATACCGACACTCAACGAGGTGCTGGAGACCTTCCCGCAGCAGCGGCTCCTGATCAACGTCAAGAGCCGCGACCCGTCCGAGGGCGAGAAGCTTGCGGCCGTGCTGAACAAGCTTTCCGCCGAACGCCGGACGCAGATCATGGTCTATGGCGGCGACGAACCGATCGAGATCGTGCGCCAGCAGACGCCCGATGTCCGAACGATCTCGCGCGCGGCCATCAAGAGCTGTCTCCTCGGCTACATCGGCTATGGCTGGAGCGGCGTGGTGCCGAAAGCCTGCCGCAATGCGATGGTGATGCTGCCAATCAACGTTGCCCCGTGGATGTGGGGTTGGCCGGACCGCTTCCTCAACCGGATGCGAGCAGCCAATAGCGAGGTCTTCGTGCTCGGTCCCTATCGCGGCGGCGAGTTCTCGACTGGCATAGACACGCCTGAGCAGTTTGCACGGCTGCCGCAAAACTATTCCAGCGGCATCTGGACCAATGAGATCGAGGCCATCGCCCCGCTCGTGCGCAAATAGCCGGTAGCCCGGATGGAGCGAAGCGTAATCCGGGACAGTTCAGCCCAGCGGAAAGAGTCCCGGATTGCGCTTCGCTCCATCCGGGCTACGGCTGCGGATTACCTCCGCAAACCCGGCGCTTCCTGCCCGGTGCGCGCGACATATTCGGTGTACCCGCCGCCATACTGATGAGGGCCCTCGGGCGTCAGCTCGAGCAAGCGATTGGAGAGCGCGGCCAGGAAATGCCGGTCGTGGGAGACGAACAGCATGGTGCCCTCGAACTCCGAGAGCGCGTTGATCAGCATTTCCTTGGTCGCGAGGTCCAGATGGTTGGTCGGCTCGTCCAGCACCAGGAAATTCGGCGGATCGTAGAGCATTTTTGCCATGACGAGCCGCGCCTTCTCGCCGCCCGAGAGCACGCGGCACCTCTTCTCGACATCGTCGCCGGAAAAACCGAAGCAGCCGGCGAGCGCGCGCAGCGAGCCTTGGCCGGCCTGCGGGAAGGAATCTTCCAGCGACTGAAACACCGTGCGTTCGCCGTCGAGCAGATCCATGGCGTGCTGGGCGAAGTAGCCCATCTTGACGCTGCCGCCGACGGCGACCGTGCCGTCGTCGGGCTCGGTCGAACCCGCCACCAGCTTCAACAGCGTCGACTTGCCGGCGCCATTGACGCCCATCACGCACCACCGCTCCTTGCGGCGGATCATGAAATCGAGCCCCTGATAGATGGTACGGCTGCCATAGCCCTTGTGGACGTTCTTCAGGCTGACGACGTCCTCGCCCGAGCGCGGCGCCGACAGGAATTCGAATGCCACGGTCTGGCGCCGCTTCGGCGGCTCGACGCGTTCGATCTTGTCGAGCTTCTTGACCCGGCTCTGCACCTGGGCGGCATGCGAGGCGCGCGCCTTGAAGCGCTCGATGAACTTGATTTCCTTGGCCAGCATCGCCTGCTGGCGCTCGAACTGGGCCTGCTGCTGCTTTTCGTTCAGCGCGCGCTGCTGCTCGTAGAATTCGTAGTCGCCGGAATAGGTCGTCAGCGTACCGCCGTCGATCTCGACCACCTTGTTGATGATGCGGTTGATGAACTCGCGGTCATGCGAGGTCATCAGGAGCGCGCCCTCGTATCCCTTCAGAAATTGTTCCAGCCAGATCAGGCTTTCCAGGTCGAGATGGTTGCTCGGCTCGTCCAGCAACATCACATCAGGCCGCATCAGGAGAATGCGCGCCAGTGCCACCCGCATCTTCCAGCCGCCCGAGAGCGCGCCGACGTCGCCTTCCATCATTTCCTGGCTGAAGCCGAGACCCGACAGCGCCTCGCGGGCGCGGCCATCGAGGGCATAGCCGTCGAGTTCCTCGAAGCGATGCTGCACCTCGCCGTAACGCGCGATGATCTCATCCATGTCATCGGCACGGGCCGGATCGGCCATCGCGGCCTCGAGCTCCCGCAACTCCCCCGCCACGACGCTGACGGGCCCTGCCCCGTCCATGACCTCGGCCACGGCGCTGCGGCCCGACATCTCGCCGACGTCCTGGCTGAAATAGCCGATGGTAATGCCGCGATCGAGGGAGACCTGGCCCTCGTCGGGGAGCTCCTGGCCCGAGATCATCCGGAAAAGCGTGGTCTTGCCGGCCCCGTTCGGGCCGACCAGGCCGATCTTTTCGCCCTTCTGGAGGGCCGCGGAGGCTTCGATGAAGAGGATCTGGTGGCCGACTTGCTTGCTGACGTTATCGAGACGGATCATTGGGGCCTGAAGTGAGGAAATCGCTGCGGCCCGCTGCTTAGGACATCCGGCGCGCCAGTGGAAGCGGTTCCGGACCCCTCTCCCTGAGCAGATTCCCGCCACCTTTAGGATTATATACCGGGATTTCGGCCACGGCTCCCTCCCTCCCTGCGCGCGGCGTTACAGGTGGATCACGCCGCGGCGCGCGGCGTGTGCCACGGCGTCGGTGCGGCCGGTGGCGTCGAGCTTGTCGAGCAGCGATCCGACGTGGAATTTGGCCGTGTGAACGGATATTCCAAGCTGTCTCGCAATCGCCTTGTTCGATGCGCCTTCGGCCATCAGCACCAGCACGTCGCGTTCACGCGGCGTAAGCTCTATGTCAGCCGGTTCAAGGAGCGATTGCGCCTCACGTGACACGAGCGCGACCGCGGCCGCCTCCCCCGGTGTCGCCAGGCGGATGCCGGTAACGCCGCCGAGCAGCGATGCAAGCCGGTCCGCCAGCGCCGGATCGGAAATCTCGATGGCGACGACAACGACCGGTGCAACCTCCTCGCTCACGTGTCCGCCCTTTCGCCGATCGTGAGCTTGATCCGCACCGGTTCGCCGCCACGCCGTATAGTGACGTCAACGACCGAGCCGACGCTGTCCGGCCCGAGCGCTCTTAACAACGAACGCACGCCGGAGAGCTTCTCGTCGTTCCAGCCGACAATGATGTCGCCTTGCCGGATGCCGGCAGCGGCCGATGGGCCCGATCTATCGACGCTCATCACCATCGCGCCGATCCCGTCGTCGAGCTTGACGGGCTGCAGCCCAACCCCGAGATAGCCCCGCGCGATCCGGCCATGGGTTTCAAGTCTTCCGGCGACCCGGCCGATCGTCACGCTCGGAATGACAAGAACACGCCGCACTCCCTGGACAGCCATGCCAATCGCTTCGCCGGAGGCAGTGAGGGCAAGGCCCCCCTCGTGGCTGTGTCGCAGCCGCACGCTGAGCTCGATCCGAGCGTCTATCTCGCCGCTGCGCAGGCTTCGCCAGCGGCTGCCAACCAGCGATACGGTACCTAGCGCCGCGGTGGGAGCGCCGTGCTCGGCGGCGACCACGACCGACAGCGAGCCGAGATCCGGAACGACGGATGCAAGCGCGACCGGTGCAATATTCTGGGCGTCAAATCGCAACAACGCGATGTCGGTCGTGTGATCGCGTCCGACGATGCTGGCTGGCCGCGTGGTTCCGTCGGCAAGCCTGACCGAGACTTCGCCCTCCTCGGCCAGCGCCTCGTCGGCCGTCACGATCAAACCGGGTTTCCAGACGAAGCCCGAGGCCCGCAAGCGGTGCGAATGCACCGAGACGATCGCCGGCTTTGTTCGGGCGACGAGTTCGGCAAGGGCGGAGGAGAACGAGGAAAGGATGGCTGCGCTCGGGTCGGTCATGACAGGAACTCCTGGATCGTTTGATCCAATCTGGGGGGTCTGATCGCGTTCGGGAACTAGCCTGATGGGGAGGCGTGGATAAATTTGACGACGCGTGCATCACTGCGGAATCAACATCGCCGAGGTGTACCGACTTTTCAGCTAACGCGTGTTGTCGCGACGATAAGCAATTTTCTGCATTCATTTTTCGAGGTCTTCTAAGAGCTGCTCTAAGAAGCTTTCCATTAGAGGAATCGTCGCCCCTCGCGTTATGCGTCCCACTGGGGTTGCGCTGCCAAATTTCCTGAAAGCGCGACAAGTGCTCGCAGGTTGGGGTGACGCTTTGAAGTCTCGTGGTGTGTTGAAGGTCGCCGCGTCGGCGACCGCGTCGGTATTGGTGTTGTGGCCGCAGGCGATTTTCGCGCAGTCGAGTTCCGGCTCCGCGTCGCAATCGCTGCCGTCAGTCGTTGTCACCTCACCCGAGAAGCGCGCTGCGTCAACCACGACACAGCGCAGTCGACGCCCGGCGGCGCAAAGCGCGGCCGCTTCCCGGCGGCCCCAACCGAAACGCGAGGCGGCGGCGACTGTCGTCGAGAACCCGCGCGGCGCGGTCCAGGGCTACGTCGCCGGCCGCTCGATGGCCGGCACCAAGACCAATACGCCGATCATGCAGACGCCACAGTCGCTTTCTGTGATCGGCAGCGAACAGATCCGCGACCAGAAACCCGGCAAGTTCGACGAGATTCTGCGCTACACGCCGGGCGTTGTCGCCGGGACGTTCGGCGCCGATACGCGCAACGACTGGTTCCTGATCCGCGGCTTCAAGTCTGACGATGTCGGCCTGTTCCTCGACGGGCTGCAACTCTTCTACACCTCCTATGCGAGCTGGAAGCTGCAGCCGTTCAACCTTGCCCGCGTCGAGGTGCTCCGCGGTCCCTCGGCCGTTTTGTACGGCGGCTCCAGTCCGAGCGGCATCGTCAATGCCGTGAGCAAGATGCCGCCGGCAGAGCCGATCCGCTATATCGAGACCGGCGTCAACAATTTCGGCAATGCCTATCTCTCGTTTGATGTCGGCGGTCCGGTCGCGACCGCAACCGAAAACGGCAAGCTGTTCTACCGTGTGGTCGGCCAGGTCCAGAACGGCGGCACCCAGGTCGATTTCACGCCCGACAACAATTATTTCATCGCACCATCGGTCACCTACAAGCCGGACGCTGACACGACGTTCACCGTGTTGGCGTCAGCGTCGAAAACCGACACCCGCGGCATCAACTTCCTGCCCTATGTGGGAACGGTGGTTAACGCACCGTTCGGCCGCATCCCGACAAAATTGTTCGTCGGCGATCCCAGCGTCGACAAGTTCACGCGCGAACAGGAGATGCTCGGCTATCAGTTCGAGAAGAATCTCACCGACAGCCTCACGTTTCGGCAGAACGCCCGCTACGCTCATGTCGACCTCACCTATCGCGGCCTGATCGGCAACAACTATACCAACATCGCCACTGGCGACATCGGCCGCTATAATTGGTACGCCAAGAACACCGCCAACCAGGGCAATCTGGACAATCAGCTGGAGTATCGTGTCGATACCGGCCCGGTGCAGCACACGATGCTGTTCGGCCTCGATCTGAAAAACTACCGGATCGACGACTATCAGATCTTCGCGTTCGGCGGCGTGCCCTCGATCAACGCGCTCAATCCGGTTTACGGTACCGGCGACATACCCTTCACCGGCTCTGCGCCGTTCCGCAACTTCCTCCTCACCCAGAACCAGCTCGGCGTCTATCTCCAGGACCAGATCAAGTTCGGCGGCTTCACGCTGGTATTGAGCGGCCGCAATGACTGGGTTTCGACCAGCCAGGGCGATCGTCCGAGTGGCGCCACGTTGTACAATCGCGAGGACAGCAAGTTCAGCGGCCGCGCCGGCCTGATCTACAATTTCGCCAACGGCCTCGCTCCCTACGTCGCCTACGCGACCAGCTACAATCCGATCATCGGCCTCAACGCGTCGAACCAGCTGTTCCTGCCGGAAACCGGCGAGCAGGCCGAGATCGGATTGAAGTACCAACCTGCCGGCTTCGACGGCCATTTCAGCATCGCCGTATTCGACCTGAAGCGGCAAAACGTGCCGACGACGGTCCCAGGCATCATCACCCTTCAGAACCAGACCGGTGAGATCACCTCGCGCGGTCTCGAACTCGAAGCCGTGGCCAATCCCGCGCCTGGCCTGAAGATGGTTGGCGCGTTCACCACCTACGATCTGTTCACCAGCAAGGACGCAAATCCGGTCCTGATCGGCCTGACGCCGACCAACACACCACAGCAGACAGCATCGCTCTGGGCTGACTACACGTTCCAGGACGGGCCGTTACGAGGCTTTGGCTTTGGCGGCGGCGTGCGCTATGTCGGAAAATCCTTTGCCGATATCGCGAACACGCTGGTGGTTCCGTCGGTGGTGCTTGGCGACGCGACGGTCCATTACGAATGGCAAAACTGGCGCGCGGCGCTGAACGTCATCAACATCGCCGATACGATCTATGTCGCAAGCTGTGCGTCGGATACGTCGTGCTTCTATGGTGACCGGCGCCGCGTGACGGCGAGTCTCGCTTACAAGTGGTAGCGCCGACGCGAGGGAGGCCGCGCTGAAAGCCAGGACCGTTCGCATCTGGTCGGTGGTTCACACCTGGAGCAGCCTGATATCGACGCTGTTCCTGCTGCTGTTGTGCATCACGGGCCTGCCGCTGATCTTCCATCACGAGATCGACGAGCTGCTGGGCTACGATCCGAAGCCCGAGATCGCCCAGCCGGGCGCGGTGAAGAGGAGCATCGATGAAATCGCCCGCACGGCGCTGGCGCACGATCCCGGCCGTGTCCTGCAGTATATCCTGTGGGACAAGGACGAACCGAACACGGTTATTACCTTTACCAACAGCAAGGTGGACGGCGATCCGGATGCGGCGACGCTCCGGGCGTACGATGCCAACACCGCGAAGCCGCTCGGCTCGGTCGGTGGCGGCCCGATGCTGATATTCCTGAAACTCCACGTCGACATGTTTGCGGGCCAGCCCGGCAAGCTGTTCCTCGGCGCGATGGGGTTCCTGTTCCTGGTCGCCATCGTCTCCGGCGTCGTGCTGTACTGGCCGTTCACGCGTCGCCTGAGCTTTGGCACGCTGAGGGACAAGTCGCGCCGTATTGCCTGGTTCGACTGGCATAATCTGCTCGGGGCCATCACCATCGCATGGGCGCTGGTGGTCGGCGCCACCGGCGTCATCAACACGCTCGCCGAGGTGATGCTGAGCCAGTGGAAAGCCAACGAACTCGCTGACATGGTCAAGCCCTATGCCGGCAAGCCGCCGCCGGTGCACCTGGCTTCGCTCGACGCAACGCTCGAGAAAGCGCGGAAGATCGCGCCTGATATGAACGTCTCGTTCGTCGCCTTTCCGGGCACGCCGTTCACGAGCTCGCACCATTTCGCGGTCTTCGTGCGCGGCCACACGCCGCTGACGTCGCGGCTGCTCAAGCCGGTGCTGCTGGACGGCGAAACCGGCGAAGTGTCCGATGCGCGCGACCTCCCCCTCTATCTCAAGGCGCTCTTGGTCTCGCAGCCGCTGCACTTTGGCGACTATGGCGGCATGCCGCTGAAGATCATCTGGGCGCTGCTCGATATCATGACCATCGTCGTGATCGGCAGCGGGCTCTATCTGTGGATCGTCAAACGCCGCAAGCACCGCAGCCACGCCATCGCGGGGCAGCCCTTGCTGCAGCCGTCCGAATGATTGCTGCCCGCAAACCACGATCCAGCGGCAATTGGCGCGCGGTGTATGGCGGCCCGCTCGTCCTCGGCGTGCTGTCGGTCGCGGGGCTATTGAGCGCGCTCTTGTCCGAAGGTCCCGGCCGCTATTTTTCCTGGCTCGCCCTTGGCGCGCCCGTCGCCCTCACCGCGTGGTTTTTCGCGCGGCGCAAGCGCGGTTAGGCCGGCCGCATCAGTTTCAGTGTTGCGGCCAGCCGCAGGCTGCGCTTGCCCGCCAGCGCAATGGCCTCGAGTTCAGCCCCCGCTTCGTCGAAGGTGCCGGTAAAGCCGATGCCGACCTCATGGCCGCCGAACACGGGGTTTTCTCCTTTCGCCGGCGTATGCTCCTGATTGAGGATCTCGCCCTTCCAGCGGCCGTCGGCCGAGGAATAGGCGCCGAGATAGTAGAAAAAAGCGTCGCCGCCGAGGATGCGGCCGTCCAGCAGCAGCATGACGCCCGACAGGCCGGCCTTGACACCGTCGAGCGCGCGAAGCTGGATGGAATAGAGCCCGTTGATAATGCCGCCCTGCCCGATGGTGCCGACCGGCGGCATTGCCTCGTCGTCGAGCCGCATCAGCTCGGCCCAGAACAGGGCGCCGGGCCGCGGCGCGGCGTTGCCTTCAAAACGAATCCTGTTGCCATGCAGCCTGCCCCGCACGCTGATGGCGGCAATGTCGGTATCCATCAGCGGCTTGTAATTGGGATCGTCATTATGACGCTGGGTGATGACCTCGCCGATGATTTCGTCGCCGCTCTCCTGATAGGTGCCGAGATGGGCAAAGGCTGAATTGCCGCCCAGCAGCTTGCCATTGTGCATGCACATGATGCTGCGGCCGAACGCATCGTTCACGCCATACTCGACCTTGTAGAGCCCGTTCAGCAACGAAGGTGTCCCGCACTATCTAATCGTCTCGCGGGGGCATAGCACCGCCGGAAGCCCGGAACCAGCCGCGTTTTAACGCAGGCTCAATGCCGTTTGAAATACTGCACGGCGCGCTCGTGCTTCTCCGCCGCGGCGCGTGATTTGAAGGTTCCGAGGTTGCGGCGTTTGCCGGTTTTCGGGTTGATTTTGCGGGAATACAGCCGGTATTCGCCCGATTGCAATTTTCGGATCATGGAAAGTCACGCCTTGTTGGCCAGCCCCTGTCAGCAATAATTGCCCCGCGGGGCCTCTTGTTCCGGGCCGGCTATTCGCGTTGTCTTCAGGCCTTGCGATGCCGGATCGCTCTGCCGGTGCGGAATGAATGGGGGCCCTCGGTGCAACATTTCTTCCTCTATCTCCTCGCGCTCGGCGCCGGCGTCAGTGTGGTCACCCAACAGATGCTCAATGGCAGCCTGCGCACGGCGCTGGCCTCGCCGGCCTGGGCGGGGCTGGTCAGCTATGCCGGCGGCCTCATCACCATGATCGTCGCGGTGGTCGCGCTCGGCGAGCGGGTGCCGTCCTGGAAGACGGCCGTCGATGTGCCGTGGTACGCGTGGTCCGGCGGCATGTTCGGCGCCGCCTTCATCCTGCTGGCGATCCTGCTGCTGCCCTCGCTCGGCGCAGCGACGCTGTTCGCGCTTGTCATTGCCGGCCAGGTGCTCGCCGCGGTGACGCTCGATCATTTCGGCGCGTTTGGGCTGACACCGCATCCGATCGGCGCCGCGCGGCTCGCAGGCGCGGTGCTGCTGATTGCCGGCGTCGTTTTGATCAGGGAGTGATCGTCGGGCGTCTCAGAAGCACAAATTCGTCACCACGTTGCCGCGCTTGTCCTTGATCGCATAGGGACAGCGCAGCCGCTCCAGCGCCTTCTTGGCGTCTTCATCGCCAAGCGCCGCGGCACGTTGGTAATAGGCTTTAGCGGCGTCGGAATCCTTCGGCCCACCGCGGCCTTCCTGCGCGAACGCGCCCATCCGCTCCAGCGCGCCGGGATGATTTTGCGCCGCCGCCTTCTCGAACAGTGCGCGGGCCGCAGTGTCGTCCCTGGCCCCGCCATTGCCTTCGGCCAGCATCATGCCGAGTTGATACTGCGCCTCGGCATTGCTCTCGGCGCCCTTCGACAGCAGTTCACGCGCGCGCGCCGGATCGGATGATGCTCCGCCGCCGAGGGCGGCGAGGTTGCTGACGCCGCGCGGATTGCCGGCCTGGGCTGCGCGCTCGAACAGTTTGCGCGCTTGCGCCTCGTCGCGCGCGACGCCTGCGCCGGTCCCGTAGAGCACGCCGAGTTCGACCATGGCCGAGCTCGAGCCCTTGTCGGCCGCCTTGCGCCAGGCCGCCATCGCTTCCACCGTCTGCCGGTTGGCGGCGTAGGCCCGTCCGAGCTGGTACATCGCCCGGCGCGACGAATTCGCGGCGCTCCTGCAGAACTTGATCGCGGTGGCGACGTCGGAGGCCGCGATATCGGCCACGCCCTTCGCGTCGGCCGGTTTGTCGGGGTCGGCGGGATCGGCGGCGACGCGGTCGCACAGCACGAGGTCGGCCGATTGCGCATAGGCCCGGCCCTGCGCCAGGGCGGCAGCGGCGGCGGCGATCAGCAGGCCTTGGAGCACCCTCTTCATAAAGCGCAGGTTGCGTCGGCATGCCGATAAATTCAAGGTTCCAGGCCGCTCTCGCGCAACGCCGGCGCGACCTCGGGCGACGCAAGAAACCGCAGCAACCGGTCCGCCTCGTCCGGCCTGTTCGTCGCTGTCATTCGTCCCGCGGAAAACACGGCCGATGTTTGTAGCTCGTATGGAATCGGCCCAACCACCTCGATGCCAGCGACCTGCTTCAACTCGCTGATCTGCTGGACGGCGAGATCGGCCTCGCCGGTCACAAGCTTCTCGGCGGTAAAGCCCTGCGGAATAATCACCGCGCGGTCGTTGATATCTGAGGCAATGCCGAGCCGCTCGATCAGTTTCGCAAACAGGATGCCGCTGGCGCCGAGCCGCGAATAGGCCACCGAGCGCGCGCCGAGCAACGCTGCACGCAACGCCGCCTCGGTTGAGATATCCGGATAGGGCGCGCCGGCTTTCACGGCGATGCCGACCCAGGAGCGGGCCAGATCCACGCAACTTTCGGCGACCACCCGCCCTTCGCGCGCGACCTCGTCCAGCCCCTCGCGGGTCAGGATCACGACGTCGGCGGCTTCGCCCGAGCGCAACCGCTCCAGCAGTGCCAATGTGGGGGCGAAATCGGCGTCGATACGCATGCCGCCGGCCGCCTGATACTGGCTGGCCAGGCTGTGAACGGCGCCCTTCAACGCCAGCGTCGAGAGCACGCGGATGGTATCGCTCATCGGCGGCTACACCCGGTGCATCAGCTTCAGCACTGCGGTCATGCGAAGGCTGCGCTTGCCGGCGAGCGCGGTCGCCTCCAGCAGCGCGCCTTCCTCGTCGCAGGTGCCGGAAAAGCCGATGCCGACTTCATGGCCGCCGAAGATCGGATTCTCCCCCATGGCCGGCGAGTGTTCCTGATTCAGGATCTGGCCCTTCCACCGGCCCTTCTCCGAGGTGTAGGTGCCGACATAATAGAACGAGGCGTCGCCGCCGAGGATGCGGCCGTCATTGAGCAGCATGACGCCGGTCAGGCCACCCGCGACGCCGTCAAGCATGCGGATGTGAATGGAATAGAGGCCATTGACGACGCCCCCCTCGCCGACGCCACCGGCGATCGGCACGGCGTCCTGCTCGATCGGCGTCATCACCGAGTGGAACGCCACGCCGGGCAGTTCCTTCAAGCCGCCTTCAAAACGGTAGAGGTTTCCGTCGGCCCTGCCCTTCGCCAGCAGGGTGGCATCGTCGGTGCCGGCCATCGCACGGTAATTCGGGTCCGGGTTATGGCGCACGGTCTGGATCACGATCTCGACGCTTTCGTCCCGTTTTTCGTAGCTGCCGATATGGGCAAAGGCCGAATTGCCCCCCAGCATTCTACCGTCGCGCGCATACATGACGCTGCGGCCGACCGCAGCGCCAAGCTGAAACCTGACTTTGTAAAATCCCTCAAACAATGCCGTGTCCCCGGCAAGCCCACGGCGGTTGTCTAGCGCGGTTCACAACGCAGGGAAACGGCCTTGAACCGGCGGAATTGAATCAACTCATCAAGACGCCGTGTCATCAAAATGCAATGATCCGCCAAGGCGGCTTCGCCTCGGCGGATCAGCTGTGCAGCCCGGGCGCGCCCGGGTCGTATCGCAGGTCCTTAGGCCGCGGCCGCCTTGGCGGCGGTCGGAACTTCCGCGATGGTCTTCAGGATCTGGGAAGCGATCTGGTAGGGGTCGCCCTGGGAGTTCGGGCGACGGTCTTCCAGATAGCCCTTGTAGTCGTTCTTGACGAACGAGTGAGGCACGCGGATCGAAGCACCGCGGTCGGCAATGCCGTAGCTGAACTTGTTCCAGGGGGCGGTCTCGTGCTTGCCGGTCAAGCGCTTGTCGTTATCCGGTCCATAGACGGCAATGTGGTCCATGAGGTTCTTGTCAAACGCCGCCATCAGATTCTCGAAGTAGTCCTTGCCGCCGACTTCGCGCATGAACTTGGTCGAGAAGTTGGCGTGCATGCCGGAGCCGTTCCAGTCGGTGTCGCCAAGCGGCTTGCAGTGGAACTCGATGTCGATGCCGTAAGACTCGGTGAGACGCAGCATCAGGTAGCGCGCCATCCACATTTCGTCAGCGGCCTTCTTGGAGCCCTTGCCGAAGATCTGGAATTCCCACTGGCCTTTCGCCACTTCGGCGTTGATGCCTTCGTGGTTGATGCCG
>Ga0307510_10004117_pt1 | contig 17068 bp, 14 predicted proteins | sample 12_EM_MG_FD_207224 | JGI IMG/M metagenome (GOLD analysis project Ga0307510, IMG submission 207224) | Populus trichocarpa ectomycorrhiza microbial communities from riparian zone in the Pacific Northwest, United States - 12_EM | ecosystem: Host-associated > Plants > Roots > Unclassified | place...
CTAGCGATATAGGTAAAGACCTCTCTTCTCAAAAGAAGAGAAGAGCTTGCGCACTAGCATTCCTTCTCCAGATCAGAGAGGTTTTTTTTGTGTGGTTGAATCTTGAATGGCGAGACTGATTGACCTTCAAAATACAACATTGGACAGCAATCATGAGGCAAGTATTGATTGCATCTTAAGAATTCAATCCGATGTAAGGTAGATGAACCGCTCGTCAAGTGATTCCTTTCCTAAAGTGGATGTCAGCTAGGTAGCCTTATCTATGAGTCTGAGCCTAGCGAATAAAGGTGCACTTGGGGTAGGGAGTAGAGAAGGGTTAATGTGAATGGAATCTCAGGTAAGTTGGCTGCAGAGGATACCACTTCTGTCACTGATACTAGCTATGCTATGAAATTGGCCAACTCAGTGATTCAATATGGGTTGAAATGGAGAAGATTTATTGAATTAGTGTCAGAATGATTGTATTAAATTTTTGGCTACAGGCTGCTTGAAAACATTTTGCGTTGAAGGTGATGTTACATCAGTTTGATGAACGTAGAAGGTGGGCTTGGGCTTTTTTTATAGATCCTTGCTAAGTAATACTCACCATTGATATATTGACAAAGAGGTGCGGTTATTTTGATTTGCTATATGCATGGAAAAGAGCAGTAAGTTGATCAATCATCTGCAGTCACCAGGGAGATTTGGTCCCTTATTTTCACTTTGTTTGGACTGTTGGTTGCTTCCTGTTTCATGAAGGATTATTAGGTGGTTGGAGTGGGTCAAGTGGCCGTTGCATGTGATTAAGTTTGGATTGTGGTGGCTGCTCCCTGTTTCTTGAAGGATTATTAGATGGAAAAACTGGGTAAATAGCATGAAGGGTTGCTCTTTCATGTTTGATGTACAGTTTATGGACGGGAAGAGGTGGTGGAGTGGGTCAAGTGGCCATTGTATGTGATTTAAGTTTTTTTCCTTTTAACTTCTCCTGCATGATTTTGTTTCCCCATTTTGTCTGTGTGTGTGGAGTTCAATGTACTTAAATGAATTGTGATTCTTGTCTTCTTTAGCTCTCTTTAAAAATGTCATTGCAATTTTGATACCTTCCACCTCTGTGGGTTGAATCTGTTTGGGTACTTCAAATAATTTTTAAGGACATCATGTGAGTTATTAAACAAATTTTCTTGTGATGTTACTATTTATTCTGAACCTTCTAATACATATAAGATAGTTTGTATTTGCAGGAAGCTGAGAGGAATAATAATGGAAAAGCTGTGCATTCAGCTTGGAGGAATTATGACGACTTCAATGAATATTTTTGGTTTGCTGTTTAGGATTTTTATGATTGCTTGTTCAGTAAGGACTTTGAATCATCTTTCATTCTCATTTGCAATTTATATGCAGGTCCCCTGCTTGCTTTGAGTTGAGCTGGCCGATGAAAGAAAATTCCTCATTCTTGTTGAAGCCTAAAAAGTCAAAAAGGGTAGGTTGTTAGGATGATATTTTCCCATGAATTACCCAAATTTTGTATCCCATTTATTATCGTATGTTGAAACTGAAACCACATAGATGCAATTTTTTCTTGACATGCCTAAATATTTAAAGGATGATGTTGACATTGAACTTAAGTTTCATTTGAACTTGTGTTGTTTGATACGATAACCTCATAATAATTCAGCCATAATTTTAGTGTCCTTGGAGCGTGGTTGTGAAAATTTTTTTGTACATACATGGAAGGTAGATTAAAACTTATTTTTTAATGATTTTTTGATGGGATTGATGTTCTTCACGTAGAGATGACTTTGATGTTGAATGAATGTAGAGGAGTATGAGTTTGTATAGGAGTTGAATTTTCTATGCATCAATTCATGATCAAGTTGGAGTTATGTTAGGAATTTGTAATGTTAGTGGGTTCTGTTTAAGGTCTTATACCTTCTCTATGAACCTGTGAATTTCAATAGTTCTGCATTCCTAGTGGTAGGATTCCCTTGCTTGTTTGGAAATAGTCTCCCATGTTTTTTCTTTTGCTGTTTCCCTTTTCACCCGTTGTCAAGTATTCCACCTCCATTTTCTATCTTGATGACCATGTTTGTTAGTAGAAATTGCCAAGTCTATCATAGTTTTGGTGCTAAATCTGAAAATTATTTGTTATAATTTTTGGAGCAAAGGTCACAATTCAGTTCTTGAACCTTGATTTTACCATGAAGCTCGTGAGTTTTTTTCTCCCTCCGTTTCTCCTTAGATTTCTTTTCTATTAGGAATTGGACATTTTTCTCCATATTTCTAATCAACGATTGTTGCATGATGGTTTTTGTTGCCACTCACTATTCCCATGTTTCAAACAAGTTGCGCATGTATGTTCTGCTGAACAGTTTATGTATTTTTTTTCCTTTGCTCTGTAGTGCTTTCAGTTATGTTTTGTCTAGATTTGCTATGCATTGGGAGCTATGACCTGCTTAGCATATTATCTCAAGCTTTGTGATTAGTTCTCGCAGTAGCTGGGGATGGTTTGACCTCCTGATGGAGGCATTGGAGTGTTTTTGTTGAACATCTGTCCTGACCTGTTTTGATTCATGCATGCTAAGGGTTTTGTAATTTGTGTTACACCTGGAATATAGGTTACCTAGTACCTTCTCTAGAATCATTGTCAAGCACCAGTTTAGGCATGCGAGCGAAGTCAAGTTTCTGGATTACCTAATATTTGCAGCTGTTGTCATTTCTACACTGGAGTCATCTATTCATATCTGACATTTATGTTTATTGTTTTAAGCAATTTGCAAATAACAAATTGCTACATTTTATATCTATTGAATTGTTAATGCAATTTTACTGTTTTGGGAATTTTGCATTGTGCGGAATGCATGTTATTTCACTTCGAGCTCGTGGAAAATGCTTGTATCTAATTTTTCAACTCTTTTTACATTTTTTTTTCATTTTTCATTTCGCAAATCGACAGACTGGTAAAAGCACGTTTGTTGAGCATCGCACATTTCTTCACATATATCGAAGTTTCCATCGGCTCTGGATCTTTTTAGCTCTGATGTTCCAGGTCTAATGTTCCTTTAAATTTCAGGATCTTATTTTTTTCTTGGATCTACGATGTTTTTTTTTTTATTTAAAACAAACTAAATTTGTGCTCTTTTCAATGTTGAGCACAGGCTTTGGCAATTATAGCCTTCAACCATGGAGATTTGGGTTTAGATACCTTTAAAGAAATGCTCAGCGTTGGGCCCTCATTTGCCATCATGAACTTCATAGAGAGTATGCTTTCTCTAAAGGTTTTGGAATTAGCATATTAGATGAAATACCCGAATAAATCTTTCCAGTACTCATTTTTTTCTACTTTGTTTGTTGGTCACTTGCTGCATATGCAGGTTGTTTAGATGTGCTGCTTATGTTTGGCGCTTACTCCACAGCGAGAGGCATGGCTATCTCAAGACTGGTTATTAGGTTTTTCTGGTGTGGCTTGAGCTCGGTGTTCGTAACATACTTATATGTGTGAGTAGTTGATCACGTTTACTAAGGCATGTTTTCACATGCATTATCCTTGTGTTCATGAGTTATATAAAGTATCTGTTTATTGCAGGAAGGTTCTGGAGGAAAAAAATCGACAGAACTCGGATTCGTTCCATTTCCGTATATATATACTTGTTCTGGGTGTTTATGCAGCTTTGCGCCTCTTCCTTGCTCTGTTGCTAAAGTTTCCAGCTTGTCATGCTCTGTCTGATATGTCTGATCAATCATTCTTCCAATTTTTCAAGTGGATTTATCAGGTAAGCTCCATTCAATCTTTTTCGCTAACATTTGCTATAAAATGTTTGGTAATGTATCAGATGACCTATTCTTGTGAAATAAAATTGGTTCAGGAAAGATACTATGTTGGTCGTGGTCTTTTTGAGAAGATGAGTGATTACTGCAGGTTTGTTTTCATGATACTAAATAGTTTTTAGTAACAAATAATATGGCATTGCACTCCTCTTCCTACATTTCACTATAGATGTAATGCTTTCATGTTATGTATTCTCTTATTTCCTATCAATTTCTGTTTTTGTTTTTGCTTGTGAAAATGTTCATTTTCAGAGATAAACTTCATTTGTTTTTGTCTGGATTCTACATTTAAAATAATTTTTTGTTGCCTTAATCAATTTTTTGAGCTTCTTTGCATTTAGAGATATGCGTCTATTTTCTCAATATGCATGTTTGTGGTGCATGGATGGTCTGGGATGTGCTAGTTAGATTTCATATGAATGGAGTTCAAAATATGAAATGCTTAATTTTTCAGTTCATATATGCTTGTCAGATTCTATGTTTATGGAGACTTGGTTCAATAAGTTAATGTCCTACAATATTTATATAATTATGTTTCATCTCTATAACTGTCTTTTTTCATAGGTAGTGATATAAGCCCCCAGTTAACTTTCAAAGGTTTACATTAGTGACCGTGATTCAAAAGAGTGATTCAAAAGAATTAGTTGATATGTCATATGCTATTTGATTCTTGATCTTGCTTCACTTAATGTTTGTTTGTTTTTTCCCCCACAACTGCAGATATGTCCTCTATTGGTTGGTGATCTTTGCGTGCAAATTTACATTTGCTTACTTTCTCCAGGCAAGCTATCATGTCTTGATCTCGCATCTGTTAATTATGCATATGATTACTATTTGGGGATTTGCTCTTAAACAGGAGAGACTTTACACATCAGAATATCATTTTCATGTAATTTTTAATCCTGAGCAGATTAGACCCCTTGTCAAACCAACCAATACCATCAGGGCACTTCCATCTTTACCGTACTCATGGCATGATTTGATCTCAAAGAGTGAGTTTCCTATCATCCGCACTTTCATGAATTCCGTCTCCTACCATGGTGTTTAGTAGGACTACATAAATCAATGCTAACCATTTTTATAACTTTCTGGTAGCATGTGATGAACTTCTAGGTCAGAAAAATTCAACTGATGAAAAACCACAGAAGCTACCATTTTAATTTTGGTGAACGGCCTAAACATTAAAGCAGCAGAGTTTGTCATAGCAATCTCCATTTGTTTCCCTGTGAGGGGTCTTTTGTTAGGGTATTGAAGCATACTGTCATTCTGGGATGCTGTTTTCTTAGTGGCAACTAAGAAACACATTGTTACGTGAATTCTTGCTATAATTTAAAAATCTGTTAATATTTACTTTGCTCCTGTGCACTTTATTTTCTAATAAAACTAAACCTGTTATTCACGTTTCTTTACTGGATGGCTATTGACTCAAACTGTGTTTGGTGTAAATCACTGATTCTCATGATTATTGCAGATAATAACAATGTCTTGACCATAGCTAGCCTATGGGCTCCTGTTGTGGCGGTGAGTAGTTTCTATTTGTTTATCTCCATGCGTAAAAAGAAATTTGGAATGGGATGGCTTACTGAATGCAATAGAAGCAGGTTCTTTTATAATTTGTTGAACCTGTTTCTGAAAAATCAAAATCAATGGAAGTTCCTTGAAGTGAAGATTTTTTGGTTGATAATAAATTCCATTCTCCTTAACAAAGATGCTGTTTTTGGCCTTTTCTCAGTTCTGAAACTTTATCCTTTGTATCATATTGAAAGTAGAACACTTGTGTCTTGTCAATTTAAGAATACTATTGGTGCTCTAATTTATGACTTGCAAATCTTCATTTTCCTAATCCTTTTGTTCTCTTCTTAGATCTATATCATGGACATTCACATATGGTACACTATCTTATCAGCAATTGTTGGGGGCGTGATGGGTGCACGAGCTCGTTTAGGCGAGGTATACAAAGTATCATGAAATGCATATTTGAATTAATATAGTAGTTTTATTTTGAACCTTTTCATGCAAGCCAGGTGCTTCCATTTTTTTTTTATTTCAAGTTCTCCTGCCATCATTATTCTTATTGCGCCCATTGCTCAATTTGGACCTATGGCAGATACGCAGTATTGAAATGGTTCATAAACGTTTTGAGAGCTTCCCAGCGGCCTTTGTCAAGAATCTTGTCTCTCCACAAGCACAAAGGTAAGTGCTTAACCATCTGTTTACAAATGGGAATGCACAGTACTAGGGATGATGGGGTTGAAGTCATTGTCAAACTCAGGGTTTTAAATTTGAGTACTCGTTACCTGATTAAGTGTTGATACTCCATCAAATACTGGATAAGTGCAATCATAATCACTTCTGGTGTCAGAATGTATGTTATTTGGAATACTGAGGCAGCTGCTGAGTTGGTTTGTGTACAAAACATGTCTATTCATAAACTTTGTAGCTCACTGCTTTTCTAGCATGGATGACAAATAGGTTTTGCGAGCACTGCCTAAATTTGTTAAGCACCATGGATTGAAGCGTGCAGTTTTGACAGTTCATTGTAGAACTTGATATCTTTTAGAGTATTTTCTGTCTTGCTATCTTGTGATTACAGAATACTAAAAGCTTCACTTTTCAATGACCCCTGTACTTGTTGATAAAAGAAAAAAAATCCCTCATGGCTTTTGGTCTACATTCTACTATTTTCTCTACTCTCTTCAGTAATGTTTTGGTTGATGTGTGCTGCAGGATGGTGCTCAACAGACATGCATCTCAAGTGAGTGATTTTTTTCATTTTCCCCTTCTAAGCCATTGTTTCTGGAAGTATTCTTATGTTACCGCTTATTCTCTGTTATTTTTTGGTTGACCTGGAAAGACTGCAACCATAGAGCATTTAGGGAGGGGGGATTTGCAAATAGAGTATCCGTATCAGATAATTGGTTTAGAATGTTGCATTCTTCTGCAGAGGGAATTGTCGGGAAATATAGGAGCTATAGGGAATGTTAATTTTTTTTATCATTTATATAGTTCTTTGAACGTGGGTGGCATCCCTTTGGCGTGCCCTTTTTATTTGCTGTTTGCATATGACAACATTAGGTAATGGGTGCACTTCTTTGAAACACAATTTTTCTAACTCATAAACAGTTGAGGCTAATGGGTGAAATGTTCATATTGAAATTAAAAAGGAAGCTTGTGTCTTCATAGAACTAACTTTCATGTGGGGAGTTAACCTCCTGTGCTTGGAGGCATAATACCCTATGTAGTTTGTGTTCTCTTCTGCATGATCTAAATGTTTGTTGTATGAATTTTTATGGTTTGTATAGGAAGCTCAGGATATGAACAAAGCATATGCTGCACTGTTTGCTCCTTTCTGGAATGAGATAATCAAAAGCTTACGCGAGGAAGATTATATCAGCAATAGGTCGATCATGGGGACATCCTTGTTATCATTTCATAAATTTATTTGTGTTTGCTGTTCTGCAATCACAATTTGCTTCATGGTTGTTTTGCTTCCAGGGAGATGGACTTGCTTTCTATTCCGAGCAACACAGGAAGTCTAAGATTAGTTCAATGGCCACTGTTTCTTCTTAGCAGCAAGGTGCATCTTATCTTATTACCTTTTAACATCCTGCAGAATACTTTTACCTTTTACAAATGAATTCCAGTATCATACCAAGCTAGGTCTTATACTGGTATGCTTTTCCAGATTTTATTGGCAGTGGATTTGGCTTTGGACTGCAAAGATACACAAGCGGATCTTTGGAATAGAATTTCTAAGGATGAATACATGGCATATGCAGTTCAGGAATGCTACTACAGTGTTGAAAAAATCTTGCATTCCCTGGTTGACGGTGAAGGAAGACTCTGGTATGAATGGCTTTTCTATGAATGCGGCTTTTGTATCCCATGTTTTGGGGGTGTGCAGCTGTTCATTTGTTTTTTTATTTTGTTTTATGCTTCCTGTATCTGATAGGGTTGAAAGGATCTTTCGTGAGATCAACAACAGTATATTGGAGGGATCACTTGTCATTACTTTACGTCTTGAGAAGCTTCCTCATGTGTTGTCAAGATTTATTGCACTGTTTGGACTTCTGGTATGTGTTTTTAGATTATACTTGCTGTTTCTATTCAGAATTAATATTGTTGGTTTTTGAATATAGCTTCAAATAGACAGTATAAGCATTTTGGTTTCTTATCTAAAGAATAATGTACAGACTAGACTTAACCCATACATCCATCAAAGAGGGGAGAAATGGTCTTGTCCCTCAAATCCTATTTTATCCTATACAAAAGCTGTACTGCCTGTAATCATCCAACTTCTTCACAGTCAAACCTGCCATTATGCGGAAGAAACTCATGGCTTCCTATGCTAGCTTTTAAAAATTTATAGCCTGTGGACATTGTATACCATTTCGTGATCTTCCTTACCAATAAAGCATTATTGATTCATTAGAATTATATTTTTTTCATTCTTTTTTTTTTCATTGAAGTTAAATAGTTAAAATCTATCAAAGCTGTCTCCTAGTTAAAAAAGCTGGAGCAATATATTATAGACAATAATAAATACAATTTCTGTTGGATTTACGCTATTTTAAATTGTACATTTCGATTTGAGAAGCAACTACTTTACATGTTGGACTGGTTGACATATGTTATTCTCATATTCTTACTGATATAATGTTATTTTATCGGGGTTGACTACATTAGTTCGGACAAGTTATGGGGGTGATGCTACACAGATCATCTCTAATGTTAGAGAATAATATAAATCATATCTTGGGACTTCACCTAACAACTTAAGCTATTAGGTTGAGATGATTCTTTGATATGGTATCAGATCCTTGATGACCAAGTGGTCACGAATTTGAATCTCATCATCCTCATTTATTTGATAAAAATTAAGCACAAGGTAGTGTTGACCTGTGCAAGTTTCAAGCTCAAAGGGCTTTCACTTGAGGGGGTGTATTAGAGAATAATATAAATCATATCTTGGGACCTCATCTAATAGCTTAAGCTATTAGGTTGAGATGGTTCTTTGACATCTAATATGATATTATTGCTTTTAATTGCTTTAAATTGGAAATAGGGTAGCTTAAAAACGCAATACTGTTATTTATATGCATTTGTGGTTTAATATGAATGCTATCTTTACTTTAAGGTAGTATAATCTTTTTTTGATCATATAATATAATTGAGACTGCTTTACCTTAAGGTACTGTATTCCCAATTATGCTAGTTCAAAAGCTGGCGTTATTCTTTGCTAAAGTTTATATAGATTTCTCTCTGCTTTGGTCATGCCATCTGTTTTTTATTTTTGTTTCTTTTGTGGTTCAGACAAGAGCATCAGTGATTATGCTATTAGATTTGAATTTTTTGTGTTGCTTATTTTAGATATTTGGCATGTGGTTAGAATATTTGGCTGTCTAAAGAACCAAGTCAAACGGACTATCTACTTGTTTAATCTTTGCTCATTACAATTTATGAGAATATTATCACCTGGCGAGCCAAAAAAATTCCAGCTCAATTCGGGCTTGTTGGTCTCACCAGCAGCTCCTGAGGGCAGCTCAGCTGCTTTTCCCATAGAAGGCTGAGTGTTAAAACTGTGGTTTTACCATCATCAACATTGACTTTGTTGTCTATATAGACAGTCATCTGGAACATTCAAGACAGGGAAAAGCTTGTCCTCTTGTGACTACCTGCTAGTCAATGCTGACTTTCTTGTGTGCCATTTTCCTCCTTGATTCAAACCAATGGGGATTCAAGTGAAACCATTTTAACTAAGTCTCTACATGAAATGAGACCATGTCACTCATAAACAATTGGCATATTTCTGACCACAGAAACTAGTAAATGCTAACAGCATGATATTGATGGGTCGCATATAATGGGCTTATGTTCCCAGAGCTGAGCCATGTGACACTGTACTTAGCTTGCCACAAGTTCGTTTAATGGACTTTTGACATTGGTTCTGGTTTGGCTGGATGACAGAAATGAACGAACCAGGCCCAGCTTTTGACCAACTAAAAGGCCTGAGCTGGTTGTGAAAAATCTGAATTCATTTGTATCTGGATTCTGGATTAAGTTTGAAACTCAAAGACTAATGATTTTCTATGCATTGAATATTAGACGCCACAATTATTATGTTTACACATGCACAAAACTTCTACCTTGAGCTTCACCATGGTCATGGATAAATCACCCTGGCTTGGGTCCATAAGTGTCGACCTGCTAGATCATCCGTAGTTTAGGAAGTAGATTGGCAGGAAGCAGACACGAATAACAGAAATAAATAGTATTTTATAAAGTAATATATGTTACTTTTTATTTGCCTTTTCGTGTTCCTGTTCACAAGAATAATTCACTTGTGTCTCAGATACAAAATGAGACTCCTGTACTTGCCAATGGTGCTGCAAAGGCTGTATATGCCGTGTATGAGGCTGTTACACATGATCTGCTGTCATCGGATCTAAGGTATTTATTTATTTATTTATTTTGGGCGGGGGTTTTGAGCCTCACTGTTGCTTTATTATTGTATTTGAAACATGATAATTCACAATTTAGTTTTGATTAATTGCTACAGAGAGCAACTTGATACATGGAACATTTTAGCTAGAGCAAGAAATGAACGACGCCTGTTCTCCAGGATAGAGTGGCCAAAGGATCCAGAAATTGTAAGCACCTGTGAGTAAAAAATCTGGTTTTGTTCTTAGTTTATTGTGCTGGTTGCATTTACATGGGTATTTTTTTTTTTATCTTCCTTGTCACAGAAGGAGCAGGTGAAAAGGTTGCAACTTCTTCTCACCGTAAAGGACTCTGCAGCCAACATTCCTAAGAATCTTGAAGCAAGAAGAAGATTAGAGTTTTTCTCAAATTCACTATTCATGGATATGCCTTCGGCAAAGCCAGTTTCTGAAATGACACCATTTAGGTAAATATGATCTATAGTATGTCAAATAGTATACTTTGTGCCTTACTGTAAATTGACATGTCCATTTGTTTCATGTAAAATAACTTGGTTTTGGAAAATATTTTCTTGAAAATATATTATGCTCCATTGTTTGGCTATGTTAATAAAATCTACTGGAAAATAATTGTTTGGTGTTTGGTTTATATGAAAAATAAGTGTTAGAAAGATAAAGACAAGAATTAATTAGTGGTGAGACCCATGATTTAATGACAGTGATTGTTTCGTAAAATATTTTCATATCCTTGAGAACCGTAAATTGTTTTTCCTTGTTTCAAGCTTCTTCTTCTTTTTTTTTTTCTTTTGACTGTAAAATATTTTCAATGACATAGTTTTTTCGAAGTGAACCTAACAGGAGAATATTTTATGCAAGCATATTGTACAAGAAACAATCATAGCCCTATTTGTCTCCTTCATGCTTATGGTTTTGATTCCTTTGCGAACAGTGTCTTCACGCCATACTACAGTGAGACTGTGCTTTATAGTTCCTCTGAGTTGCGGGTGGAAAATGAGGATGGAATATCCATTCTTTTCTATCTTCAAAAAATCTTTCCAGGTATATCTTTTTTTTGTTGTTCTACCCTGTAAAATATCTCTCAACTCCCTCTCTGTCTTGAGGAATTTTTAAACAGGGCCGGAGTTGCGAAAATTAGTATTAATGAAAATGCTAGCCCTTTAGTATATTCATTTGTCTTTCCTTTTTTGACAGTCAGTTTTCTTTATCATATTATATGATTGGCATCTGATAATCTCCTTTGTTCATAGCTGAGAATCTTTTTTTTCCTCCAGATGAATGGGAGAATTTCTTGGAGCGGATTGGTAGAGCAGAGTCTACCGGGGATGCAGATCTTCAAGAAAATTCTGGTGATTCCTTGGAGCTTAGGTTCTGGGCATCTTATCGTGGACAGACTCTAGCTCGGACTGGTTAGAATTCTATTTAATATGATAGCCACATGATTCTTATTATTAATTGCATTTTGAAATTTGTATAATTTCATATTATCACTTTGCCATTTTCTTATTTTTTGAGCATTTGTTTTTTCTTATTATTCCATTTTCCTTGGGATGCAGTACGTGGTATGATGTATTATAGGAGAGCTCTGATGCTGCAGAGTTATCTAGAAAGGAGGTCACAGGGAGGTGCTTAATTTTGAACAACTCTTATTGATCCATTCAGTCTAAGAGTTAAGAAATAAACTCACCAAGGTCATCTTGTATTTGCAGTTGATGATTATTCTCAGACAAACTTTTCTACATCACAAGGTTTTGAGTTATCACATGAAGCACGGGCACAAGCAGATTTGAAGTTCACTTATGTGGTCTCCTGCCAGATTTATGGGCAACAGAAGCAGCGAAAGGCTGTAGAGGCAGCTGATATTTCTCTTTTGCTGCAGCGGTATATATTCTTTTTAATTTCAATAGAATTGAATGTTCTATTTTTATCCTGTTGACCACTCTTTGCTATATAGATGTTAAATGGTTATCTTTGTTAATATCGTATTTCTTTAAGGACATATTTAACTACAAAGCCAAAGTATTTCATGTCACCTAGATGCGAGGGATGGGTGCTGGGTGCCTGTTTGTTTGCGTGTTTGGCATCTGAATAAATTTTAATCCTGGAATGGGTATTGACCAGTGCTGCATAAAATCTCATTTACTTCTGATGGAAAGAAAGAAAATTTCTGAGTTTTTAATCTATTTTGTAAATGTGATATTCACTATTCCATATTTGTATGGACTTCTACTCTCTTGCCACCCATACTAAGAGGTTACTTGGAGAGAGGTGGCATCCTTACTTGGTGCACGATCTTGATCCGGGCAAGATTCCTCCTCTGCCAGCTGGCTACTCTGATGTTAATTGCATTCTCTCTTCATGCTGTATGAGCGCATATGTTAATAGTGGATCTATATCAGATTGTACTCTGATGTAATCGGCTAAATGATTAAGTAATTCATGTTGCAAGTTTCTGTGCACATGGTTATGTATGCTATTTTTCTGAGTCAGGAATGAGGCACTTCGAGTTGCTTTCATACATGTGGAGGAGAGTGATAGTGCTGATGGACAGGTTTCCCATGAATTTTATTCGAAGCTTGTGAAAGCTGATATACATGGAAAAGATCAGGTAGGCAGTTTCTTTTGCAATGTTTGTCATTGGTGCAAAGTTTTCTGTAGTCTTCCAAGATCATTTTGCTAAAAGAAACTAGTAATTTTGGCATGTGCATCCACGTGTATTATTTAAATTGTTAAAAAAATCATTTGTTAATTAATTAAGTGATTAAATTAGATTTTGAGTTTGCTTTATATTCAAGTTGTTCATCATGCTTTGTAACTCTTATTTAGTTAATTAATTAATTTTCCTTTATCTAAAAAAATATCCATCAAGTTAGCATCTATATTGAATATGAAAATGTTATAGGATGTGGAGAAGTTATTGTTAAATTTAAAAATATTGAATTTTTTAAGTGTTAAACTGATTAATAATTTTCTGTATTTGATGACTTTTTGAGATAATTATTTCAATAACAGATTATATTTGCATAATTTGCCAGTCATGGTTATATGAAGAACATCAATTGAATCAACAATAAAAGGATCCATAATTTTATTAAGCATGTGTATTAAATTAAAAATAATTTGTGTGCGTGATTGCCATTACTTGTCCAAGAGATTAAGAACTTGTCAAGTGAATGCATGGGGAAAATGCATTGGATGTAGGAATTGCTTTTGATTATGATTAAGATTAAAAAATATAATAGAGTTATAAGGATATAATAGTCAAACATTTTCTAAAAATGTTTGTTGTAGTAGTCAATAAAAAATATCTTAAAAAGTTTGTGTTTTTATATATAGCCATGGATATTAGTGAGAACTTGATTAGGATCCTGTGGAAGGATTGAACAACTTTGTGGTTTTGTTTCAGCTGCTTTCACATGTGAGACCTATGGCTCTATAGTTTTAGAGGCAAGGCTCTATAGTCATGGCTTTTGTTTTTCTACCTATTTAGATCATATAAACCTGTATGGTGCAATGTTTTGTTCTACTTATTCAGTTGTGCCCACTTTTTGCAATTTACATTTTGACCCAATCATTGTTATCGTACTGGCATTGGCTATGACATTGACTTTTCAAATAATTTTCTCTTTGCATTTATCTCATTGCTTTGGAAAAGAAATGGTTGCATATATAGTTTCTTTGCTTGGGCATTGCTATAAATGTGGTATTTGTGTGCCTTTTATCTTTATATGTAGGAAATATATTCAATCAAACTTCCTGGAAATCCAAAGCTTGGAGAAGGGAAGCCTGAAAACCAGAACCATGCTATAATTTTCACTCGTGGAGAAGCCATTCAGACTATTGACATGAACCAGGTTACATATGCATACATATTCATGGATGTGTGCTCCACTGCAATAATTTGTGCATGTGTTTGTATTATTTGTGTTGCTTCATTCTTAGGTTAATTTCTGGCGTTTTGCTGCGTTTTGGAACTAACAATGCACCCCTATGTTTGAAGCTTTTGTTGGCTTTTATGATTGATGTTGGCTGGAGAATTGGTTTTATATTTTACTTGAATCTTGAGTTTCTGAGCAATTTTCCGAGTTTCACATTGTGTTTGGATGCTCATAGTACATGGGGCTAATCATTGGATAATATCTCTGGCCACACAGAACACCTGTGCGGTGCACTGGGGTTGAAGCCAAACAGATTTTTCAATCTCTTAATGATAGTGATTAGATGCCATTATTGAGGGATGCTTTCTGCAATGGCTTTTTATTTGGCCACCAAGAGACGTGCTTTACATTTGATGAACTGTATTCTCTAGAAACCATATGAAGTACTTGTTGGTGCTGTTTCTGGTGTCTTTCAATGTATAGCTAGAATGTGCTTCTGGATGACGAGGCATTTTTGTCGCAACTCCAGCAGCATTTGTTAATGTTAAGTTTCTGGAATATTCTCGTATTGCAATCGGAATGGTGTAAGGTTGATGAGGAACAGCATATTGATGCAGGAACTTTCTTTATAATTTATATTATTATATTTCTGATATTAGGGTTAATCAATATGCCCGTATATGTAAGGAAGCTGTGGTTGATATGGTAACCTGAAAGTGTCTTTGCTATCAAAGATGATGAAACACTGATCTTTTTCATTTAAAATTACTGTGAAATATTTTTTGCATATGTTGTAAACCTCTAACACTGTAGATTCTATTCCAACTGTTTCAGCAGGCACTCAAACCAAATTGATCATGAAAATCTTTCTTCTTATACTTTCTAATTGTTGATGTTGTTACTGAAATAATGTATTTGACCTTTTGTCTTGTCATGATGTTTGCTCAAAAATGATATTTGGCCCTCTGCTGTGATTAGCAAGTGTATGATATTAAATTTGTATCTCATATTTGTTATAGGAAGTTCTGAAATATAAGAATAAATGGCTCAAGGAGTTTCTTAAAGTTTGTTGGTTGCTGTAGTTTGAATTTTAGTGAGAAGTACTGGATTTTACGGTGTATTAGCAGATGCTTGGTTCTTGCAAGCATGAGTTTGTAAATGGTGCTGTACAAGTATACTTCCTATAGTATGAATTGTTTATCATGTCTATGCTTCTAATTTTTTATTTTCTTTCATAAGAAGTTTTGGAACCATAGGTGTGTCTTTGCATACAGTGTTTTGGGAAGAATTAAAATAACTAAACCTGGTTGATATGCCCTTTTGTAGGACAACTACCTTGAAGAGGCAATGAAAATGAGAAATCTTCTTGAGGAATTTCGAGCAAATCATGGCATTCGACCTCCCACCATCCTTGGTGTAAGGGAAAATGTTTTCACTGGAAGGTTGGTCTACTTTTCCTCGAAATAATGGCTACCTGATTTTTTTTTATCTTTGCTCTGACAGTCTTCTTAATCATTGTTTTTGGGTGTATTTATGCAGTGTTTCATCGTTAGCCTGGTTCATGTCCAATCAAGAAACAAGCTTTGTAACATTGGGCCAACGTGTGTTAGCATATCCACTCAAGTGAGCAGTCTCTAACTTGTTTCAGCCCTATAAAGTGCGTGAGTGAGATTAAAAGAAAATGTTGTCCACAATGGATTCTTCTACTAAGACCATTCTTTGTGACCAATTCAAGACAATAATCTATCATTAAAACCGTTTCTTAATTAGCTGCTTGGTTTCCATAGACTAGGTGTGCGGTATGTTATAAATTGATTTTTATTCACTATGCATCCTAATTTTTGTGTAGCATGAATTACAATGCAGATACGTAACATGTTAAACTATTAGTTCCTGTAGCTATGCAAAACTTGGTGCAATAACATACGATGTGTAGTCATTTTGTCTGTTTTCATTAGCCATATCCTAATATACTTCAGAGTAAACAGTTATGTGTAGTTTTGTCCTTCATTTGTAACAAATCTCCTACGTGAATGCATTGAATTTAGGAATTGATTTGTTTTTTTCAAATAAGTGAACATATACCAAGCCAAGTCTATACATCCTTGAGGGCTTTTAGATTAGAAAAAGTAGTGTTCCTTTTTCTTCTTTTTTTTGCTTTTTAAGTGTTATTTTTATGATTGTAAATATATTTTCATTTATTTTGTAGCTTGTGTTGATGCACAGATGGTTTGTATGCAGATGTGTGCCTTCGTATCATCTTTATGTCTTGCATGTGCACTAAAGGAAGATTTATATAATAAATGTTTTACTCTTAAAGGATTGCCTGCAAACTTTTTATGATTTTGATTTTTGGTTGAAAAAATATCTTGCAGGGTCCGCATGCACTATGGCCATCCAGATGTATTTGACCGTGTATTTCATATAACTCGAGGTGGCATCAGTAAGGCATCACGTGTGATCAATATTAGTGAAGATATATTTGCAGGTATATTATTGATGAAATAGTGGAAATCATTCATCGTTTATGCAAAATAAATGGATTTTTTTCAGAAGCTATTGATTGTTGAGTGTTGTCTGGGCAAAGATATGATCAGTCTCTTGCTCTTGAAGTAATTCTTTTGACAATCTTAAAAAATGGTTAAGCAAATAGGGACTTGCATTTGACTTAAACTAAATCTGAATTTCTATTTGGACAGGTGGTGTTTCCCTTGTTAAACTTCTGGTCTAGCCTGTTAAATCCCATGATTCCTGGTTAGATCATGTGTGTTTTGGAGGATAGACTAGTACCTTTCAATCTTGTAGTTTTAGTAAATCACTGATTCTACCCTCTAGTATCCTAATAGAGCTGGAATCTCTCATTATTAAACTAATACTCATTGTCTGATGCCCTGCCCAAATGCAAATTTACATGCATTTTGGACATTT
>Ga0307510_10004118_pt1 | contig 17067 bp, 14 predicted proteins | sample 12_EM_MG_FD_207224 | JGI IMG/M metagenome (GOLD analysis project Ga0307510, IMG submission 207224) | Populus trichocarpa ectomycorrhiza microbial communities from riparian zone in the Pacific Northwest, United States - 12_EM | ecosystem: Host-associated > Plants > Roots > Unclassified | place...
CTAACCCTTGCGCTATTGATGACGAACAATCACTAGGCGAGAAACCTAACGAAACATATCGCGAGTATATAAAATGCCATTAAGCGTTATTAAACAGGCCCTCCAAGCATATATGCCCATCGTGATGCCAACATTTCCTGAGGGAATGTACGAATATTAAGTTAAGGACCGTAGCTAAACCAGAAAAGAAAAGAAAAATACCCAAGAAGCTTGAATGAGAGGATGAAAGAAGAAAAATGAAATATCCTTGAATGAAATCGCGACCCTTCAGCATCCTATTTCCTTCCTAATGCTTCCCCCTCCAACTGAAAAGACCCTTAGGTGCAAGTAAGGATGAACCCTTGCGTGGTAATATCCCAAGTGACAGAGTCATCATCACCAACTGGCTGCACCTCATAGCCGGTAGTAGTCGCAGGGCAATCGAAGGTCAACCCATGATTCTCCACCACAGTCGCCGGGCCGCCATTAGCCGGAACCAAAAAGGTGCCTATATGATTATTCGTGAAAGCATGCGAATTCCAAGTATCCCCATTGACGGGGGACCTGCCCGAAGTGAAGAGTTGCAGAGTGCGACTCCCGCTGGGGGGGTTGGAACCGATGAAGCTAAAGGTGCACGTTCCAGTACAGCCGGGGACAGGGAATCCGAGAAGGGTCTTGACAGTGTGCTTCCCGCCACTGCGGGAGACCTCGACGGAGTTGGTTGGAGGGAATGGAGTGTTTGGGGCGTCTTCTTTGATCACGATACCGATTGCTGGGCGGACGGTGGTCGCGCGGGGAGTCAGGTCTGGCAATGCCAAACCGGAGGCCAAGGTGGAGAGGATGGAGACGGCAGCGATGAGAGTAAGCTTCATGATTGGTAGGGGGTGAAGGAGCTTTATTGCTTGGAAAGCGGTGGATTGGTTGATATATAAAAGTGAGGAGGAGGAGAGTAGCAGTAGTAGCTGGAGACTTTGGATATCTAGGAGGATGGTGAAGAAATTTTTGATATCGAGGGATACACCTGGGCTATTTATCCTCTTTCCTTTCCTCCATTAACTCCGCTCATGGCTTTGGGATGCTTGTAGGAGCACTGCCATCGCATCCGGGCGAACAATCCGCCGGATCCTCAGGATTTTGGCGGCAGGTAATAATAGCCGTGTTTACTAGTACAAACATTAGAAAATCACGAGTACCCTTCGATAGTCGAGTCATTACTTGAATGTGGTTCAAAATTGTCCCCCCTCCCTCACCCCACCAGATCCCTTTGCACTACCGGCCCGAGAGGTCTCAGTTTACGATGGAATGTGAGTGCGGGTGGTATGACCGCCTGCCTGTAAGCAGAAAAAAGTGTGTATGCCCATCACGTACTGCCCAGACTAGCGCGAATCCGTAAATAAAATCATTACACTATCCAAAAAAGATCGTCCGGCCGCCTACCGCAATTGCTACTGTACAACCGCAGTTAGCCTCCCTTCTGTCAGATGAGCACACGCATGAATAACCCGATTCGAGTTGCACGAACTCCAAAAAAAAAAAACTATCATATTACACTCGTAATTTTCTGACGTTTTTAAGTACAGCTAATATTACACTCCGGTAGAAAATCCTCCGGAGCCCTAGTAATCCAATAAATTCTGCCCTAGCTATAAGGGCCGAGCCTCAGGATTTCGATAGTATGTAATAGTGGCCGCGTTCGCAAGGGCGACAAAATTACGAGAGCAGTATCACACCGATACCTGCCGATACATGGTGCCAGCCTCAGCTGCTCAGCCCCTCCACCCCGCAACCCCCGCACACCCTCGCTCCCATAAATTCAGCAAACCTCACTCACCAGGCTCGGACACAACCACTTGTGGCGAATGCCCCGCTTAGTATTGTACATACCCTACTCGAGTATCTCAACCCCGCACAGGTCAGCAACACTATTGTCATAAATCAGGTGCTTAAAAACTACGGTACGAAAGGGTAGGCTCTTCCTAGGATGAGCGAGACCGGTACAGACGCTACCACTAGCTGCCCCACAAAGCGGCCGTCTACCCGAGCCAAAAGAGGAAATGATCGTCTCTACACAGCCATCTTCCCCAATCGCACGATAACGGACTCTCCTCCCCTAATATTATAATTGTGTAACTACTGCTGCGAATCTTGATTATAAAACAAACGATCACTTGATGAGGAACTCAACGAAGCATACTACACTCGCTTCCGCAAAGTTCCCGTAGCACTCCAGGTACATGGGGCTGTGTCTTGGCGCTACTCGGATACCAGGGTTAGTCCGCGAACACCAGGATTTATTCTGAGCATGAGCTAAAGTGGCAAATATCCAATAGAAACCGTGAATAGATAGTTCAACCAATAGTAAATCAGAAAGCGTTCGAGGAATTCTTCTAGTTTTCAACCCACACCCCTTAGTGCATACGCTATTCCCAATATCGTCGTTAGCTTTGTCAGCCCTGTGTTCGCGGACTAACCCTGGTATCCGAGTACCAAACCCTCTGATTTTATGCACCGATTGCCATAAATTTCAGCATCCATCATTGTCCCAGTGAGTTCACCTAGGGAAGAAGTGAGAACAACACTATTCAGTAAAGCAATTTACTAGTCATAGTTTGACCCTCAATTTACCATGGGGGGCCATGATAGTTGCTGAGATTTGTGTCAATCGTTGCCTAAAGTCAGAAGACGCGATACATCGTTTGCGCCAAGACACAGCCCCCATATACCTGGGGTGCTACGAGAACTTTGCCGAAGCGAGTGCACTAGTAGAGTACATAATAAAAACACGGTTGAATGTTATTAAATACGGTAAGTCCTCCAAGCATATGTCTGCCGTAATGCTAAAAAGTGCTTGAAGCAACGTATCCAGGGGTATCAAATAAATGTGAACACCCTGCGTTGCAACTAACCTACTGCATGATACCAACAAACCTCTACAAAAATAATTCCAGCGACCTCAACAGAAGCAAAAAAAAAAAAAAAAAGCACTTAAAGTCTCGCATACTACAGTACGAGTACCTATTAGTGCTCATTTTGGGTTGGTTGCAATTTTGGTTGCGTTGTAATCACAAGAAATACTTTCACAGATTTTCAGCTAGGGTACTTGGTTGCGACGCTAGGTGCGGGTGCTTATTTGACACCCCCCCAATAAGAATATTGAGCTACCGGTAAGGACCGTATCCAAGCTAGCAAAGAAAGAGAGAAGGAAAAAAAAAATTCCCCCAGAGCAGCAAATGAAAGGATAAAAGAGGGAACAAAATCAAGACCCCCGAACAAAATCCCAGTTCTCTAGCCCTCCTTTCCCCCCTAACGCTTCGCCCCCTCAACAAAAGACATCCTTACTAGTAGTTGGCAGTAATGACGAACCCTCCCGAGGTAATATCCCAAACAACACAATCATTATCATTGACCGGCTGCACCTCAAACCCGTAGCTAGTAGCAACCGTCGGGCACGGGAACGTCAACCCATAATTCGCCAAGACCTTCGCCGGGCCCTTGCCATCCTCCTTCAAAACCTCAAAGGTGCCCTTATGTTGATCCGTGTAAGGCTTCTTATTCCAGGTATCGCCGTACGCGGGGTACCCGCCCGTAGTAAATAGTTGCATCTGGCGACTGCCGCTAGCCTTATTGCCATCGGAGAAGCCGATGGTGCAACTCTTGCCGTCTGGGAAGGCGGGGAGATTGAATCCAAGAAGGGCCTTGACATTCTTAGATCCGTTTGTGCGGGAGGTCCTGCCCCAGCGGGTTGGCGTGTAGGCGGTGTCAGGGAACTGTTCCTCGATCACGATAGCGATTGAGGGGCGGAAGGTCCTGGCCAATGCAAATGGAGCCGGGTCTAGGTCTAGTATAACCATACCCGAGGCCAGGGTGGAGAGGGCAGTGACGGCAGTGATGAGAGAAAACTTCATGGTTGTAGGGGGTGAAGATGTTTTTTTTTAGTTTGGAAAGTAGTGGATACACAAAAGTGGGGGAGAGGCTTAACAGTGGTGGTAAAGATATTTGATATCGAGAGATAAACCTGGGGTATTTATCCACTCTCCTCTCCTCGGTCAGCTCTACTCGCAGTCTTGAATTGTTTTCAAAAGAGCTGCTACTCCGCACCCCCCAGATTCAAGAAAAGCGGCAAACTTTGGCTGTATGCAATAGCAGCTCTTTTCGAACGCCTCCGACATTAGAGGAACACCTCCGGCGCCGTGCAATTGTTTCAATCCGAGTTAAAGCTGCAGTACCCCGCACCCCGCGAGATCCCCTTGTTCAGCGGGCCTGAAAACCCCGACCTGAAGATGGAATGTGAGTGCGAGTGCGTATCATTGCCAGTAGAAAAAATATATAAAAATGTGTATGCCCATCCAGTGCCCGAGTACCGCCAATCATTGTGATTCTGTGCATGAAATCATAACAGTACGGCTGCAGTTATCACGCCCTTATGCCCGATGAGTAGAGTACATGCACGAACAGCCTGATTCGAGCTGCACGGGCTCAACAAAACAAATTATCACGCTGAGCAGTACCTGCCATACAGATACACGGTACCAACCAGGTTCCGGCACAACCACCCGTGGCGTGTACCCCGCCCATGGAGTACCTTATGTATATCAATATGATAAACCCCGCACAGGTAGAGCAACACTCTTTCATGAAACCAACAACAAAAGGAAAGAGATTTACGCCTCGCTCGGATGGTGCTTCTGTTTTTTTGAGCACAAAGAGAAAGAGTCTGTTGCAATTGATATATTGGTATCATTACGGGATTCCAAGTCGAGGGTTCTGATCATCGGTACTTCTCTTGTTATAAGCGCCAGCGAGAATCACATGCGCTCCTAGAGAAAGACAAGGGAGAAAACACCCCTTGTATTAATCTCGCCTTCCTTATTTTCTTTCTTCCCCTATTCCGAGGAAAAGGTTCACTTCCCGCTATCGCATTGGTTACCTGGCACGGCATTCAACATCGAAGGTTGCATCATTGTGCACAGCGGCAACGCTTCTGATTGAGTGGTCGCTAATTCTTATCTTTACTCGAGTAAATTCTTATCCCCCATGCGTAAATCAGATCCATAGTAGTTCGCTACTGCACTAACTTAAACCTGATTCTCTTTGGTTAGTTAGCTCACGCACATTTCTTGCCCAGCGGGCCGCATTGCATTTAAGTCTCTCGAACTCTTGTCTAGCCTAGTTCGTCAAAACTACGTGCGTGTAACGCGAATCATGCAGTCTAATAGGCCAGTTTGGCTGGCTTTCGATGAAGGAAAAAAGTGTCTGTCGGACTCTTTACGCAAGAGCTAGAGCGCAAAGGCCCCGAGCCAACCAGAGGAAGTTCGACGGACTTGCCTCTCACACCTAGTGCGCTGACTTCATCGGTCCTCGGCCCACTAGGATCTTTCCCCCTCCCCCCCCAAGCCCAAACTTCATCTTCAGCCCTAAACGTTCCAAGGCTACAGCATGCGCAGTAAGCCAACCTTTAGCTGAAGGGCTTTTCGAGAACCTCGCTCTCTATGTCGATCCAAGAATCGAATCGATCTTTGATGCGAACCCTACGCCTTTTTGTTGGCACAGAATCTAGACTATCACTTTTGTATCCCTTATACCGCTGAGACTTTCCAGTCCACTTCGCGATCTAGAATACCAGTATTTTACTAGCCCACCACAGTCATCGGGCTGGGAAAAGCTCTAGGATTTAGAGCGGTAGTCCTTCTCAGAACGCCGCAAAATCTGTGCTGTTTATCATTATTGTGACAGAAATGGCGTGGAGTGGGCTCACTGTGCTCGAGTACTTGTACAGGTAGGAGATGCGGTCGGGATTACTCAAACAGGCTAGTGTTCTAGATTAGAAACTGGACTGGAAAGTCTCCACTGTTTAAGGGATAAATTTTTTCCGCTCTTTCTCGCTGGCTCGCTTTGAGTGTGCAATTTTTTCCAGCAGGATATGATGTGTGGGTGTGGTGGGCCGAATTCGGCATGGTTCCGTCGGGCTGGAAAGGCGTTCGATGTGGATGGTCAGTTATTAATACTCGAGTACAAGTAGAGGTGAGACAATATGGGGTGGTGTGGTGTGAGGCATGGATTGTTGTTACACAGGAAACACCCATCTCGAACAATGTGGGGCAACAGAAGGAGGGGATGAAGGTGACTACAGTGTATTCTAGTACTTTCGAAAGCTCTTAGTGAATCAAATCGGAGCATAGCCCACCCGAGGAGTGCCAAGCATCTGCGTGAGGGTGAGCGTATTACGTTCTCGGCATGGTGATAAACAAATGACCTGCAACCTATTACCCCAGCATCGCCCGGGAGGTACCGGTAGGCAATAGTAGCTGAGAGTAACGGCGCTCTGCCTTCGGCCATCTCCCCATCCACCTCAGCCATCCATCCCGCCCAAAAACACTAATTGTATGTATCATACCCAACCCGCACAGTGACAACAACAGTGCCAGGGTTAAAGGTAAGCCGGCTGAACTGCCTCATAGGCTCTGCCGACCTATAGGCCACCCAGAGAGCGGGATATTGCTCAAGCTACCGAGGAGAGTGCTCGGCAGACTTTCTCCTCCACCAAAAATCAGGGTCATTTAGGGACTCTGTAACTCCTCATACAGCCAAAATCCTGGAAATCTAACTGGTCCGGAAATGCATTCACCTTACATCCAGATTCGTCTCGCAAAGCCTCCCTCGCTGCGCCCTTTCACGTTACACGCATGTAATTCCTGTGGGCCTTTGTCACACCCAAAGAACAACACACCCCCGCAATCCTGCACTTTATACTTGACGATCCCAACTGGTGTGGGTTCCGAATGCTCCGAACAACGCGAGCATGACACCATAAGAATCAATGGCCCGCAGGCAACTCCAAACTATTTGGAATGCGATTATACGAGTAACATCAGACAATAGGGCATTGTTTCCACAGACGATCAGACAATGTGAACATTATCAAAGGAGGGGGAAGAAATGGGGAGAGAAAAAACAAGATCGCAGTCTTTGGTCGCGAGACTTGGTGCTATTCCTGTGCTTCTTTATTTATTTTGCGGCAGGAATGACCGAAGGTGATACGGTAGCCTATGTACTCAAGTACATCTCTGCCTGCTCCAACCATTGGTCGGGAGTGCCAAGAAGGGAAAGCGTGATAAACTGGATAGTAAAAGTGGTGATCAAAAGCGAGGGGGGCGGATGGTGTGAGGGGCTCCGGCACTTGGCAACTCCCCACTAGCCGGATTCGGCACCTCTTGCTGAGCCAATTAATTTAATCTACCCGGTCTCATCTTCCTGGCTCGAACATCAGTAACTACCGCATTGCAGCCCCCAACGGAGGAACTGGTGGGCGACGAACAGGGTTATTTGGCAGGAAAAGGGCGAATTCCCCAGAGCAGGTAACGAATAAATGCCTGCTGCTGGCCCCTGTTCACCCCCTACGGTTTCCGCCTGTCCCCCGTTGGGGGCTGCAGCCAAGTGTTGTCGGTTACCAAGATTAATAGTCCACATGAGCAGGAACATGAAGACCCAAAACGGCGAGCTAAAAAAACACTTTCACCATAAATCCGAAATCAAAAGAAGTGCGTTGCACCCCTACAACCCTAATGGAGGGGGTTTTTCACAGGACAAACGGTAGGATTTAGCGGCCTAGTAGGTGTTTGAAGTTTGCCCGTATCCGTTGCCGTCCATTCCCGCAAACTATGATATGATACAACAGATCCGGTGAATTAGTTACCCTCGTAGCCCAATAAAGTACCCTACTAGGTGAAACCTCCGTACTAACCTACAAGTAGCTGGACAGCAAATCAGGCCCCAGCATCGCATCGCACAACCACTCATCAGTGATGTAATCTTTCTAGCTATGATACCCGCAATGTCGTGACGTTTGTAAAACAGGCTACTATTATTGCATACCAGCGACAAGGTACAGTTAGCCAGATTTTTTAGAAGGGTGGAAATTAAGGATCCAGCCGATTTTTAGCTATATGCAATAGCAGCCTGTTCTACAAACGTCACTGCATTACGACCTAACAATTTACCTAAAATATTACACCAGCCCTACCCGCCTGCGAGCCTGGAATGGGAACTAGAAATATCTATATTGCTACAGAATAACCCTCACAACAGTCTACGGTATGGGGGGGACACCTCTCGGTGAAGAAAGTGTAATTAATTACCAACCCATACTTTGACTTGTGCTCGACACAGTACCGTACTCGACTACGTTGGTGTTACACGCGATCCGCAGCACCTTGAGAGCAGAGAACGGAAGGAATATGCAATGCTCTGTGTAACGGCTCTACCGGCTATGCTCGGAGGGGGTTCTCTAGCCCCTGTAGGGGCTACGATAGGAATACTATCATATCACACCTGGTTGAGTTAGGTTAGGCTGATTTGGTGGGGTTCTAGTATCAACGCCGGTAGAGGTAGGCGATGACGTACGAGCAGGTGAATGAGTATGGTAGAAGACAAACAGGGATTGGTTGTGTTCGTGGTTTCGATCTCATTGAGATTAACTCATAAGGAAATACAAGGCTGGCTCAAGACAGGAAACCCGTTACAGCCTACTGTAGGGGCAAAATCAGAAGCCTAGAGTTAGGAATACGGATATCAACGACTAGCTCGAGCAACAAGGCGCTCCAAATCAGAACTCCGAAATCCCCTGTCTCGCTTCCCGATCCTCTTTACGATCCCTTTTACGAGTACCAGAGGCTGTGATAGCAGACTCGTGATTATCCAGAAGTAACAAGGCAAACTAGTCCAGACTTTAACAACGGCACATCGGCACACCAAAGGCGGAGCACCAACCTTGCGGTGAGTGGACACTGACGAATCCCGATATCATGGCAGATATACCCCCTCAATGAGTGTAACTCGAGAGAGTATGTATGCCCACAACCACCCAAATACCTCATTAATCCTAAAAACTCTTACTATAATTCCACAAGACATCGCCGTAGGGAATCCCAAGCCGGGGCAGCTGTTTCTCCGCGGTTATTCGGCATGGCCGGGTTTTTCTAGGCTTGTCGTGGAGCGTGGTATCAGGCGGTACTTCGTGATTGATTGTTTGGGTTAGTCGGGGAAGAGAAGAGAGTGGGAGTTCTTGATGGATGGTTAGCTGGGATTGGGGAGGTTTCTCTGAACCGGTGAGGTATTGTGCCATTGGTGGTGGTACAGTACCGCGCAAGTACCGTTTATATCATCCATTAGGAAATGACCGCTCAGGCAGAAGGGCCTGTAGAGGTCATTTCACCCGTCCGGTTCCAGTTATCTTTCCCGTATACCCTATACCAAGTTCGGCGATTTGTTTCTTGGCATCATTTTTGTTCTCAGTCTGCCCAGCTGGACACGTAAAATCAATCAAAAACTAACACGAGAATAGGTTTCGAAAATTTTCAATCGCGACCACATCTTGAGCAAGATATGACTTGCTAGAAGCGCCCAAAAGGCACTCATTTCTGCTTCTAGGCCTCCTGATTAGCAGTTCGAGCGGTATCCGTGGAGATTGTAAAAAAATTCGAATTACTCATTTTTGGTCGTTTTCGAGATCGTTTCATCAAGGAGGGGTGTCACCCAGCATTGCAACCAAACACCTCAGCTGAAAGTTCGTGGAAGTATTTCCTGCAATCGCAACACATCCGAAATCGCGGCCAACCCAAAATGAGAACTGCTGGGGGTACTTCATTCGGACTATTTTCACAATCCGGCAAGGAGTATACCCCAGAGGACTAAGGCTGTCATTGATGCTGAGGGGTGGTATGCAAGATTTTAAGTGTATTTTATTTTTTGCTTCCGTCGCTGAGGCCGCCGGAACTACCATATTATTACTGAGCGTTGCTGGGCGCATTTCCCCCGACCCAGGATGTTTGCGTTTATTTAAACACCCTCAATACGGCAGCAGGGCGCTGCTACCGTGCGTATTATGTAAGCAAATAAATCACCTATGTATCGATTCCAAGTGTCCGTCATCGTATTGTCCGTTAACAAAATTAACCGTTCACAAACGATCCATGGTAACGCAACTCTCCTCATCATCACCACGCATTTTCAGCCCTTCCTAAAGATATTCCTCTGGATCAAATATTAATTCCTACACTCCCGTTTGAAAAGTCCTCGTAACCACACTGGTACCTTCATGTAGTTGTGGCTGGCGTAGTATGTTGGCGCCAGCCGAGGAACAGCCACAAATACATGAAGGTACCCGGGTGGTCACGAGAACTTTTCAAACGGGAGTGCACTAGTACTGTGTATTCTACTATGTATTTACCTTTTATCACTCTTCTTTGATTTTCATGATAGCGGGATTGGTGGGAGAGTTCCGCCGTCATGCCGGAGCTTTTTCCTGTTCGTTGATATACGGTTAATTTTGTTAAGGCACAATACCTGTATAATATAATTCTGCCATTGGTGATTCCTCTCAGATAACGCAACATCCAAGAAGTCCCCTCTGCCTCTTTGGTTCTTCTCAACTCCCCCGACCAGTTGCACCCGACGGCCCATATACGATCAGCATTGTGCAGCTCAACACAACACCATTGGGTTTAAAGACAGATGGTGCCGATACCCTTGAATCAGCCTTGACGGCGGCCGATTATTTCCTTCCTAACCTATCGATAAACGACATGACATATTACTTCAACTACTCCTTCTGTTTAGCGAACGCAAATCATATGAGCAAGTATTTATAGGCAGGTTTCGTTTTAGAGATGCGGTCCCTATCATAATAGCCCTTAAGATCGGATAAATTTTGGCCAGTTCTCGGGGGTCGTCACTTGTATTATACGAAAGAAAAAAAGATTGGCCTAGCACGATACTGCAATACCCTATCAGCGCCGTGCAGGTACTGATAGTAGAAACCACAAGCCACTCGGGCACTCCCACACTAGGATGACTAAGATTGAGCAGGAAAGAGCCCTGCTGTATTATAATTAATCAAATAAATGATACTGGCTACACCTATCCGGCCTACATTAGTTATAAACACAATCACGGCCAAAAAACCATCCCGCATCCCCACAAAGGAAACCCACCAAATCACACACGGTACCGTAAACTTGATAAAACTTTACAGCCATATTCAATAACCTTTATTGCACTAAGCACCGGGACGATCGCCAATTTGATGATAAGTGCTCGTACAGTACGAGCACTGGTTGATGAGTTCCTCATAGAAAACCAGCCATATCAGCACCTCTCGGAATGGCCCGTGGTTTCGTGTGCCAAGGAGATATTTTTGTACAAGACAGGGATAGTGAACCGGTAAAGTAATCCCTGTCTTGTGCTCCCATCTCGCGTTCGATATCTGAAAATGAGACATGGCTTTCGTGGCTTGTTGGGTGGATGTGTAACAATGGCTTTATTATCAGATAACTTATCGCCCATGCCCGGTGCGAAGACATTGCCCCTCGTATTGCTGGTAGTACCAAGGTATTCCCAAAAGCAAGAAGGTCACCTACAATGGGGAGCAGTGCCCCAATTCTGAATGGCACTTTAGGGTGTTGGTTGGGGTAATCGTCACTTTTAGCTTGTCACTAGGCTCAAGGCAAGTTTCCTCGCTCTCAATTTCAGTGTTACTATCGGTAGTCTCCTACATTACTTGTGCAGCTTGCTACACCTCACCGTGCCAAGAGGTAAACTGAAACTGACGGCTGCCCGCCCAAGGCTCTCGGGTTGATCCCAAGATGCTGGCACCAGCACATACGGTAATCCAAAAAGAACCCTACCAAACCTTCGCTCACCACTACCACCAACCAGTCCAGCACCCTCCCCCTCCTCTCCTAGGATCAGCTCACTCCCCACTTCTCTTATTCGCACGTTGGATTTCACCAAAAAAGCAAATCGAATAAGCCAAACCATTTTATTTTTTTGTTAAAACCCTGAATTTATTCGTAAAACTACGGGAAAATCCCCGGCAAGCACCCTAAAGTATGGTCCTAGAAAAAAAAACCAAATAACATAAGAAACCTCAATCACCGCCTACTCAAACAAATAAATAATAGTAAAACCCACCACCCTCATCCATCAAAACCCTCAACGGGTTGACACAATTTACGACCAAAGGTCCAAGTCTCTCGTAAAAGGAAAAAAACGCCATCTTAACCGAATAAACCAAACCAAACCCCTCACTAATTATAATCTAGAAGGAAAAAGAAGAAGAAAAAGCACAGACAACTTATCACTCACGTGATAAGGTGCACACACAATCGCGGTTATGGGGGGAATCAAGTACGGTAAATTAATAAATGTGCCTTGAAGATTAGACCGGCCATTGCGGGGGGATAATATATAAATATCGATCGACGGGGGATGCGACCGACACAACCCGAGCTACGGTATAACACAAGTGGTATAGCGTCGCATCCTGGGATTTCGTAACTGCAAGCCACTGGGGGAGACAGCACTTGGGGCCTATTCATTGGACCGATGAACTTCAGCCCATGACCGGCTCAACCTCTTCCTAAAGAACAAAAGTACCAATCCCATTCCACAAGTGCGAATACCAAATGCAACTAGTCTAGCACTATCACGAGCTCCCTAGGATACAAAGACACCACCGAGTCCTGTCTCCATAAAGCCAACTAAGTATCCTAACTTTTTCCATTAACTTAGCGTCACCTTGCCTTTTATAACACGCGCTCGGTTAGCACTGACTAACCTGCTTATGTAGCCCCGGGAGAGAAAAAAAACACACACACCACAAAAGTGCACAACACATATCACATCATCTACATGTGTACTTGTACGAGTACTGGCTCGATCAGCAGGTCAATTACTGCGCCAAGAACCCCAGTTCCAAGTTCTTGTGCAAGGCGCGGCTTTGGAGTTGGGCGCACGGGAAAATTTGAAATAAGCCCCCGCTCGAGATCGCACTCCCTAATATAGAAAGGCAACATGGACAGCACTTATGTTAATCACTTGTCCTGCTGGCGGGAAGGATATTTTAGATTCTTTGGTAATTCACCTTGCCTACCGGTGTGATTATCGTAGCCAGCAATGCATTAATAATAAAAAAAGGTTAGGCAAATCCTAGAACCCGAAGGTGGCCCAGATTACATTGGAAAGTCAAAATCCCCACTCTAAAGCAACCACCCGGCCAACACTCCCCTCTAGAACAAGGCCAGCAAATGGTTACCCAGCCAGACACATTTAGGCTTAGTTGCTCGTAATGTTGTGGCCTTTGTAAAACGGACTGCTGTTGCCTACTTGTACCACCAAGTTCTGAGGCTCCGGCCAATTTTGGCCTGTGCGACGGAGGTCCGCTTTACAAATGTCGACGCATTACGAGCGTGGTACAGTCACTGTAGACCTGCCGCAGCCTGGTAGGATGTCCTACCGGTATCTATGTTTGCCCCCCATACCGTCGGTATGTGGATAGGGATTACTCTACGGTTGGTACACCTGGTGGGTTGGGACGGTTCGCCTGCTACTGCGGAATATCCCGGATCACACTCTGCAAGGATAGGAACCTGTTAACTGGAACAGACAGGGATGTGTTCGGCTGGTTAACCTTGAATAACTTTTCCACAACTTCCCGCCCGTCCTTGTACCATACACCCGGAGGCCAGCAAGCCTGGGGCAGAAACCTCACCGTCTTTCGAAGCTTCATTTATCCGGTTCAATTGATAGTCTCTTAGTAGGGTGTGTGCTATAATTCGAAGGGGGGCATCTTGGTATAATACGTAACGGGACCACCCTCTCCCGACCCAAGATGCAATTTCACTGCTGGGCCAACAAAACCCATTGACAAAATGCTAATACTGAAAAGAGAAAGGTATGTGTCGGAGGTCATACAAAGGATTCCAGAATCGAAGGGTAAAGTAATGGGACCGGTTGGATGAAAGAGAGAGAGAGAGAGAGAGAGAGTTGCTGCCTTGCCCGCCCGTGTATAGATCCACACGAGATTGCCCTACTTATAAAAAGCTATAGCATGAATATACATCAATATGACCCCCGCCATTTCCCAAATCCTCATTTCCCAAGCGGCCTGGAAACTAGCGGATGTAGGATGCCGTGATTAATTGACGTCCCAAAGTGTCGGATGCCGTTACAACTCTCACCCGGTTTTCCCTAATCTCACTCCACCTGATTTTCCATAACCCCCGAAAAGACTTCAGAGCCAGTAGTGCAAGAGGCACAGAAATGTATTTCACTAACCTAGACTTTGCGTATTTCCAGACTATCATAGCTGAGAATTTGGAAATCTCTGACCTCTACTCACGGAGAAAGCATATTCCACTCCCCCTGAATCCTCGCCTCCTTGTACTTGGTCCTCTTCCTAGTCATTTTTCCTACTACGGATAGATACCCCTCCACATATGCCCCGCACCGCCGCCCGGGATGCCCGAATTTCACTAATTTTCATCCGGGGAAATGGTGTATCCAGACCAACAGAGAAACTCGGAGAGTATCGTTTGGAGAAAAATGAACAGGGGTTATTCTCATTCCCTTGAAAGGTTTTATCTCAATAAACTTTCATACGCGGTATTGATACTTGTTATCATTTAGTAAGCAGGCAGGTATGTATCACGTTCCTCACCCTCCAGAAAGGATTGAAATAGCGTGTGGTCGCCGGTCAGGACGTGAGGGCACTCATAAGAAGAGCTAAGACTGCTAGCTTCCCCCCGGGTGCTCTGCGCGAAGGTAGCAAAGTTTGCATTCCTGCAGGGCCAGTACCCTGGCTTTCTTTGTTGACTCCGCCGTAAGCATTACAGCAACCTAATGGATAAAAAGCGACTTCTTACTCATAACTAGAATTTCCTATGCAGTCAATATATATTGGCAGATCGACTTTGGGCAAAAGATACTAGAGTGCCCAAGTCAAGCAATCCCGCTCGCTAGGGAATCTATATACCATTCAGAATTTCGCAGCCGCTCGTTTCCCCCAAATCGAAAGGAGTAAGTAAACCAACTTTTTAAAATAAAAATATTTCTCGTTCGATAATAACTCAATTTGAGGGGGGATCCAACTCCCGGGCTCCTGCTAATTGCACAGGAGGCTAATTGTTTCTTGACATGTGAGCCACTAGGCTAGCTAGGTATTTTCACATCTCGTCGCTACAGGAACAGGTACCTGTCCTGTTGTCTTTAATTTTTGCCTGTGGTTGCGGATACTATGCTGTGATTTTATTTATTGAACATTTAATGCGTTGGAGAAATAGTTTTGTTTCCGCCTTCCTTCCTTGCCCGGTAGTCCCCTGGTATTCCACTCAGCGGGCCAACCCTCTATAGAGACCGTGGGGGGGGGGGTTCATAGAATATCATACAAAGTCAAATGGTCCCCCCTTTGGGTTCTCCAACAAATGACACTCTATGAAAATTTAGAGGTATCCCCCTGCAGTGTTGACAGTGCCGAATTTCCCCACATCCTGCTAAAGAGACACTAATAGCAAGATTGGATTATTTCTTTGATTGATGGATTCAATCTCATAGCAGTGTAAAGCTATCACATGACTAGGGATGTTGGTTATCATAGTAAATACCAACGGGGGCATTACCTCGCAATTATGGCTAACGTCGCTCTAATATCAGGTTTAGTGCTCCTGTTGATGGGGAAAAGATCTGCATCATAATATCATAACTTGACTTGAAATGCTTTTGATATCACTCGATTGATATACTTATCTAGAAAAGTGGGCGGAGCTAGTTTTTTTAGTTTGCATTTTAGCGTGATGTAGGGGGATTCAGCACTGCAGGGGATAAGAGACTTTAAACCGCTCGCGGGGGTATCCGGTTCTGCGCAATCCCCGATAGGGGTGTACGGCCGTCGTAGTTTCAGATTCGAGTCACTTCCTATGAGTAGATACTGCGGACTTAAGGTGGGAGGTTGAACAGTAGTGTTGGAGTTGCTCAGGGGATGCCCCCCCACTATATCGCGAAATGCCACAATGAAGGAATGTTCTTGCCGGATGTGCATGGCTTTGTTGCGGGAATGTGAAGGACTGTTCAAGAGACATGCAGACGGTACGGATACGGGAGATTGTTCAACAATACATTTTACCGATATGTCTTTCCTCTGTTATCGCGGGAGTGTATGGAGGAACAAGATCATGCGGGAAATACACAGAAAGAATGTGGTGAGTGATCCATGGAATGGTCAGGGTGTGGTACTTTGTGGTTTACTTATACACCCCCTCTCCACCGTCAGTTCAGTTTTTAGCAAGAGCGAAGTTGAGGGCGAGAGAATTGACGAAGCACGAGCGGTGAAACTTACATTCCATATGCTTCCTCCAAGGCGCCCAAGTTCCACGTGAATTCTCTTGGTCTGTCATCCATTCCGGTGCGACCCTCATCTCCCCAACTCCACTAACAGAACGCAGATTCCAAGCGAGAAAGTTGAAATAAAAACTACTTATCCTGTATCTAGAAGCCTTGGGTAATTTTCTGCTTGCTTCCTCAGCCCTTTATTCCCCGCTCTACCCCTAATCTAGACCTTGCACAAAATTTGTTGTCTGTCATTTTTCATCAATTATCACTCGACTTTCAGTTTCCTCAATTGACCACCTTCATCAATCATCCCCCCATCCCAGACCGCCTGCTCAGGATTCCGACCATCCGGGACAACCGTGGAGGATAGTAACTTGGGCAATTTTCCCCCTCTAGTGCTTGCGCCTTTCTTCTGTCGCGCTCGAGTGCATACCAACTTCACTCGGCGACCAAAACCAGCAGACAGCTTGAAAACCCACCTCCAGAGCTCGTACTAGCGCTTATGCTCACGAACTACGAACCTCCGATTTGAACTGGGCTAAACTAATGCAGTAAAACCCCCAATTTCAGGCATCGCAGTTCACCCCCGGGCAATCCCGAGTGCTATCGCGGGCGATACGGACGCTCAAAGATTTTGCGTACCCTTGGCATTCAGCACCTATAACGCTGCAAGGACTCTCTCACGGGTAGACAGAGATCACAAAGCAATATTGAGCTCACGCATCAAGATTGGGTTCTCTCGATACCCGTTGGAAACTGTGGTCAACGGTTGTGCTCTCGCTTTCTCTGTTGCTGCGGTCACGAGTGACACCTCGTGACCGCTTACGTCACCCCCCCTGCCCCCTCTCGATATCTACGCCCCCCTTCTTTCTCCCCCCCCCCTCTTCTCTCTTTTCTCTCTCGGCCTTCTTCTCTTTGTTCGACTAG
>Ga0307510_10004119_pt1 | contig 17066 bp, 15 predicted proteins | sample 12_EM_MG_FD_207224 | JGI IMG/M metagenome (GOLD analysis project Ga0307510, IMG submission 207224) | Populus trichocarpa ectomycorrhiza microbial communities from riparian zone in the Pacific Northwest, United States - 12_EM | ecosystem: Host-associated > Plants > Roots > Unclassified | place...
ATCTCTTACATAAGCCTCTCAGAGTCGTCTCTAGCAACACTAGAGACTTCTACCTCTTCAAGTACTCGCCACCAGTTCACCTCTTAGTACAAGTCGTACTATCAAGGCCTGTTGAAGCCTTAACAGCAGACATGAAGTCAACGTGCAACCATACAAGGCGCTGCCACAGAAGGGCGAGCGCAATGCAGAGGTGCTATCACGAAAGCGCAAGTGACGCCCAACTGAGGGTGAACGTGAACCCATTCGGCCACAGGGAGAGGTGCCACAAGGAGATAAGGGCGTGCTCGAAATACCGCCGCGAACCCATGAATGCAAGTGCGACTGGCCGCTGCGAGAAGTGTTGTGTGAGGACACCCTGCCGACTTGGGAAGTCAGCAACACTGAGCAAGAGATTGAGATGCCGTCAAGAAAGGGCGGGCCCGAAGTTGGCACACTGCCGCAAGGGTGCACAGATGAGGGCAATTGCAAGCCCAGTTGGCTGCTGCGAGAGCTGTCATGTGAAGATGTCCTGTCCACTTGGGAATGAATACCCCTTTGGGATCCAGAAGGGAGGCCACCAAGGGAGCGAACCCTCAACTCGAAAGGCCTGCTGAGGCCATGGACATTGCCCCGGGCATCGACACCCACAGCAACAACAACTGCGGGCAACGTCGCCCACCAACAAGAAAAACCTGGGTGCCTGAAGAATCAGTCAGGCAGCACCATCATAAGCAGTCAGCCACACACCTGTTACCCCTTTTTCCATCATCCTATTCTACCACCAAGCCGATTCGCTTTTGTTTTGAGGCCCATTGAGGGGCGCAGCATTGTCGTGGGCATTGCAGAGCAGAGACATCGCAACAAGGACATTGCAATGTGGCCGTTTGGTCACCATCACACCTGTGTCACACCGCTGTCACATGCATCCCTGTGCCATGCACACTCTGGTGCACTGGCAGAAGAAACTCAACACGTAGCTGCAAACCACTGAATACAATTCTTGTGCACCCCCATATTTGTTTGGAGGCATTTCGCTGCAGTTCCCAGACTGTCTGTGAAATGAGGGGGAGTGTAGCAAATGGTGCACGCAAGCGGATCGATTAGATATCACATGGACACTGACACCCTACATTCCTGAGCATTGACAGTAGCTTAGTTGCACACTCGTTTAGTTTGGCACCCCAGAACTTTATTCATTCATTATATAGTGTAGACAGTTGGCCTTTGTACCCTCAGTTCCCATGCTTACCCACACATTCTGAGGTGAGTAGCAGTATATCCTCAATACCATCAGTTCCTGTGCTTACCCATGCATTCTGAGGCCCATCGTGTGCCTGGAACTCATACCTTCTACTTTTATTAGTTGCTACATCATGTACTGTGTGCTTGCTTTCAGGGCCAAGGTGGATATGCAGTATGTATGGTGGGTTGCCTGTCCTTCAAGTTAGCAGTACTGCTGCTGCCCTGACTTTACTGTTTAATGCAGATCCATCCATAAAGATCTGTACCTCTTCCTCTGCATGTTCCATTTCTCTGATGGAGTCCTCCCTGCTATTAGCTATGCTAATCATAAAGGGGAGCATACCTCAGAGTGTTGGATCCCTTGATACCACTGGCAGCTTCTCTATTTTCCTGGGGTCACATCTGTAGGTCACTAGCAGTGTGTTGATTGGGGAGCGGTGTCTCTTTACTGTTCCTGCTAGCTTTCTGTTGACTGCTTTGAATAATGGGGGCTTGGGTGGGAGCATTGCCAAACTGATTGTGGCTCTGTGATGCCATTTGTCTATGAGGTGGGGTATAGGCAGCAGAAATGCCTCTGCATTTAGCATATCTAAGGCTGAGGTGCAGAGTCCTCCTGTTACGGCCAGGGCTCCTGTGGTTTGTACTGTTGTCAGTTGTTTAACAATGCTAGCAGTGCCTCTAAGCCTTGCGGCAGTGGAACATGGAAGGGGGCACCAGACGTCTATGGCATATAGGATCCTCATCTGGAAAAACCTAAATGGTAAAACTTGCATCAATGAACCAGATGGTACAGAATGGTACAAAAAACCCAAAAAACTTGTTTATTTTGTTCATGGTTGGTTCATTCAGAACATCATTGCCCATTTATATCCTTTACATCTTCCTGTTGACACTATCTTTCTGTGGTGTAATATAGCTTAATTGTTACGATCCTGGGCCCTACCACCAATTTTCCCTCATTTTTCACCATTTATTTCTGCGCTCTTGGTCACTCGTTCCTCACTCGTTCCCTTACGCGCCGCTCGGACTGCCACCGAATCACCTGACAAGTCACCTGATGGATCACCTGACCATTCCGCAGTCAGATATCACATGCCATCACTCCGCAGTCCGCAGCACTCCGCAGCATCACTATTTAACTCCTTATGGATTGCCAGCTCATTGCCACGTCATGATGGACCGCCAGCTCATGATGAAGCTATACTTAGAACTGCCAGCTCATGATGAACCTTACTATACATGACAGTATTATTCTGTGACTCCTGTGACCCGTTACTTCTCACTTGTATATAAGCACTTGTACTTTTAGCAGTTAGGCCCTAAGCCTAACTTGGTTTTCAATCCAAGACTTGTAGCTTCCACCCAGGACTCTCAGAGTCAACAGCCTGAACCTTTAGTCGCTTCAATCCCCTCTTGAAGCTCTCCCCTTTATCATCTATCAGGACACTCAGAAGTTGCCCTTATCATTGGGGACTTACTTGTTATACTGCGTAGCCAACTGGTACTGTGCTACTCACGTGATCATTACCTCAGGAGGACAACCCACTGAGCAATCCCAGTCGTCGCCAAACCAACCCACGCACGTCGCGTCTTTAAGGCCCTTGGACCTTAACACAAGTTAGGCTTACCTACAAGCTCTTGAAACACAGAGCTGTTACCATCATGGCGACCACCCAGACATATACACTCAGCAACGAGTCTACACAAATCTTCAGGAGACAACAGGACGATCTCCCAGAACACATTAAAGTTAACGTATACTTCGACGATCAAGGACCAGGACATCCCAACACCGGATATTACCTTGACACCCCAAGAAAACAACATGCGCCTATCGAATTCATTGAGGCCAACGGAACTTATCATTGGGTTAGACTCCGTTTCAGACAAAACCAGTGGGAAACCAATCAAGGAGGCATATACAACGGCCCAGACATTGGCTGGTGGATCATATCAGACCCTCAGCATCCCAACCACAGCATTTACCAACAAGAGGCCAGCATCCCTCTTACTATCGCAGCAGTTACCACAGCACTTCAGCAGCTTCCTACCTGCCCCAACACCCCAGATCATCCAACCACAATGGAAGGACAACAGGAAGAAATTAACGTCGCTACTGGGCAAGCCCAACAAGAAGCGCAGAGGATCAATATTATCACTAGTCCCTCTAATGGCGCACTCAAAGGAAACCCTCCATTTATATTCGATGGAGACAGAAACAAAACTACCAAGTTCCTACTCAATTGGGACCTTTGGTCTGCAGTAAACCGAAACAATGACACCATGAAGAAACCCTTCTCCAGAATTGTCACTATGCTCAGCTATATGGACGGCACTTGCGTAGATGCCTGGAAAGGAGAACAACTCCTGAAACTCCAAGAAGCAAATGACAACAGAGTCCAAGAAACAGATGAAGACCTCTGGACCGACTATATAGAAAGATTCAAAAACACCTTCACCAATCAGAACCGCCAATCTGAAGCTTACCAGGAGTTATGCAAACTCAAGCAAGGAGATAGTCTTGATGACTTCTTCGCCTTTGAAGCAGGTGTTCCCCTAGATGACAAGGGAACCATAGAAACCCTCAAGCACGCTATGACTCAAGGACTCACTAGCGCCATCATTAATTCCCCTACCTTCAACCCTACTGCTAAAGTCCCCTGGACTTTCAAAGAATGGGAAGAACAGGCCCGCAAATCCCACCTCAAATGGAAGGCGGCAGCCGAGTTCACCCAGAGATGTCAGGGACTCTTCCAAGCGTTCAAATTGGCCCCAAGGCAGGTCAATAACCCAGGAAGAGGTGGTTATAGAAGGAACAACAATTGGAGGAACAAGAACGACCGACGCACCACCTCTCAAGGAGGATACCATATGGACGTCGACACTACAGTCACCTCAGACATCAATGCTACCGCTGGCAGAGGACAACAGCACTCTGAAGCCAAGAAAGCGGAACTCATGCGAAGCAACTTGTGCTTCTACTGTGAAATCAAGGGACACCGAGCCAAGGATTGTCGCAAGAAACAAGCTGACTGCAGTAACTTCAGCAGTCGCTCCAACAACACTAGGGAATCCACTAGGGTTCATGCCGCACCTATTATGCCAGACCTTGACAACCTTGACAGTCTTGCCGAATATATGAAGGAAAACATGGACTCCTTTGATGAAGAAACTAAGCTGGACTTCATCGGGAAACTCATGCCAAAGGATTTTCCTGAGGCCTGAAACTAGCTGCCTTAGTTAGGGCTTTCCGACTTGATAGTGTGTTTGTAAATAAATCAAATTCAATACAACTCAAAGTTCCAATCACACACTATTGAGGGATGGCAGAAGAAACAATCTTGCTGGACACTGGAGCAACAGAAAACTTTATTGACCAGACCATGATCAACAAACTTCGCTTAGGAACCAAGAGACTCCCTTACTCACAAGCAGTATACAACGTCGATGGAACTATGAACTGAGCTGGGACTATTACTAGGGCTTGCGACCTACTTGTCACTCAGGGAAACAAGAAGGAGTGAACAAGATTCTATGTCACAAATCTAGGTCGCGACCAAATGCTCTTTGGCTACCCCTGGTTCAAGAAATTCAACCCAGACATCGATTGGGAGAAAAGCGAACTCAAGGGACCAAAAGTCCAAATCGAAACCCTACTCCATGGCACCCTTCAACATGCAAAGACATGGCTTAAACAGAAGAAACAAGACAACGAAGACCTCATTTTGGAGGCACAAACGTGCGCTCTATGGTCGGGAGTTACTCCTTCAGAAATGAGGGAAGGCCCGGTAGAGATCAGTCGCACTCATACAGCAGTCGAAATGGCCCATAAGTACGCATCGGAACATGGGAAGGAGGAAGTCACCCTCCCGGAAGAATTCAAACGTCATACGGCATTATTTTCGGATGAAGAGGCAAACAAGTTCCCGCCAGCTCGTGGAGACAGAGACCACAAAATCGTACTCATGGACACAGCCCCTACTCGCTTCAATTGCAAAGTCTACCTGCTCTCAAGAGATGAGCAGGAAGCAGAGAACAAATTCATTGACGAAAATCTGGAAAAAGGCTACATTGCACCATCGGACTCCCCTTATGGCTTTTCTACCTTCATGGTCCCTAAGAAAGACTCGAAGGAGAAGAGATATATCATCGACTATCGTCCCCTCAACGCAGTCACCTGAAAGGACGTCACCCCACTCCCAAATCTCAAACAGTGTATCGAAAACTTGCAAGGAATGGAACTATTCAGCAAGTTCGACATCTGCTGGGGTTACAACAATATCTGCATATGGGAAGGCGATCAATGGAAGGCCGCATTCAAAACATGTTGGGGACTATTCGAACCCAAAGTCATGTTCTTTGGGATGAGTAACTCACCAGCCAGCTTCCAGCGATTCATGAATGGTATTCTCAAGGAACTATATGAATACTTCGAGAAGAAAGGCATACATGACATACGGCGCATCCTCCAGAACTACATGGACGACTGTGGTATAGGCACCCTCCTCAAAGACTTCAAATTACACGTCGAAATTATTCATTTCCTATTCGACTTACTTGCACGTCATGGCCTACACCTCAAACTGTCAAAATCCATCTTCATGCAGCCACAAATGGACTTCTTAGGTGTCCGGATCTCCAAGGAAGGAGCTACTGTCAACCCAGCCAAAGTTGCCAGACTCAGGGACTACCCATGCGTACTCAAAGACAAACAACAAGTTTGAGGATTCCTAGGAGTCGCCAGATACCACCGCATGTTCTGCCCCAACTTCAGTATCATCGCTGCACCTCTCACAGCACTTACCAGAAAGGACGTACCATTTGAATGGGGACCCAAGCAAATCGAAGCCCAAGACAAACTTATCACCCTAATCACCAGCGCACCCATCCTAGCCAGACCAGACCCAGACAGACAATTTGAGCTCGAAACCGACGCTTCACAAGTCGGTACAGGAGCAATACTCTATCAACAGGACCCCCCTGTTACCAAATCAGACGGCACTCAGAAACCAGGACCACAATGACCAGTGGGATTCCATTCCCAGAAATTCACGCAAACCAAACAAAACTACCCCATTTACGACCACGAATTCCTCGGCGTCATGAGAGGACTTCGCTGCTGGTCCCATCTACTCAAAGGCACAACCATCCCCGTCCTAGTGTATACTGACCACACAAACCTTAGGTATTATAGAGAGCCCTGCAAAATTGGGCCACACGTTGCTGGTTACTTACCAGAACGTGAGCAATACAACATCCTACTGGAGTACAAACCTGGGGCTACTAACTGAGCAGACGCACTATCTAGGTGACCTGACTATGAAGGACCAAATGAAATCAACGAAGACGTCACTGTATGGCTGGACCAATATTTCTGTGACCAGCATACTTCAATCCACGTATTCGACATGGATAGCATAGGAGACAATTTGGACTCAAGAATCAAGTTAGCGCAATATCAACATCAGAAGACACTCAAACAATGGGCACCAACTCACAACCTATCCTTACTCGACGGCACTCACTGGTACCACGGAACGGCACTTGTTGTCGTGGCAGACAATGACCTTAGGAGGGGAGTAACATCCCTTTTTCATGACCACGAAACCGCTGGACATGCCGGAATTACCAAAACCCTCCAACTCATAGCACCCTACTACTGGTGGCCTGGAATGAAAATCTTCGTAACTGAATACATCAAAGGCTGCACTACTTGCCAAATGACTAAAGTCAACACTCATCCTGCTCATCCCCCTATGTTCCCTATCACCCCAACCGAAAATGCTTGTCCTTTCGAAACTGTCGCCATGGACTTTATCACCAAGCTACCCTTATCAGGAGGATACGATACCATCCTTACCATCACCAATACAGATTGCTCAAAAGCATCTGTCTTTATCCCCTGTAATGAAGCAATCGACTCTGAAGGAGTCGCTCTACTCTACCTGAACAACGTTATCCCTCACTTTGGCATACCTCACAAAATAATCTCAGACTGTGACATCCGCTTTGTATCAAAGTTCTCAACGGAACTATGTTGCATCCTGAACATCCGCCAAAACATCAGCACAGCCTATCACCCTCAGACAGACGGAGCCAGCAAACAAACTAACCAAACCCTGGAACAGTACCTTCGTGTATTCTGTGGCACTCAGCAAAATAACTGGCATGCTTGGTTACCCCTTGCTCAGTATACCAAGAATTCCTGGCCCTCTGCTACAACCAAGAAAACACCATTCGACCTACTCATCGGTTACACCCCACAAGTACATCAACCCACCAGAAAGACAGACATCCCATCCCTTGAACAACGACTCTCAGCTATTGATGAAGCCAGGAAAGCCGCCCAAGAGGCACAACGTAAAGCGCAAGAATCCTGGATCAAAGAACGTCCACGCCATTCACCATTCCCCATCAAATCCAAAGTCTGGTTAGAAGGAACAAACCTACGACTCCCAAGTAACATCACACCCAAGTTATCACCAAGGAGATACGGACCCTTTGAGGTAGTCTCCCAAATATCCAAAGTCGCATACAAAATCAAACTACCCCCTACCTGGAAGATTCATGATGTCTTCCATGCATCCCTGCTTACGCCATACAAAGAAACCGATCAACACGGTCCTAACTTCCTAGAACCGCCACCAGACATCCTAGAAGGTGAACCGGAATGGAAAGTTGAGCAAATACTCAAAGAACGACTATTTGGTTGTTGGAAGAAGAAGCAATACCTTGTGCGCTGGAAAGGGTACTCGCCAGCTCATGATTCCTGGGTCAACTCTGAGGATCTCCATGCTTCGGATCTACTAGCGGACTTTGAAGGTCAACCAAGCAGTATAAGAACCCTTGAAATCTCAGACGACACTCCTTACCCCCAACCATCATGTCCTCAGTCCACCATGAACTTCCCAGCACAGGATTCGCCACCTCTACCATCTTCACCTTGGGTACCGATGATGGAATCATCCTCATCCGTATGCATACTGACAACAATCAACTCTACTTCTTCGGAACCTTTGTTCGACAAGGGCACTTCAACGTCGGATACCACTGGACCACTTGGCGACCTAGAGAAAACTTTGACGCCATCGACATCGACCATGAAGCAATTGTGGTCCCAGTTAATAACAAAGATCCTGTCCTCAGGACCCACATCAATTTCGAAAGATTTCCATTCGCTCCCCATCCCCCTCGATATCAACCCTGACCCGCAACCCCTTTCAACATCGTCATCCCCGCTAGTACTACTAGTGGAAGCAGCAGCAATGAAACAACCATTACCCCCAAAGAAGCGGAAAACATTCCACTTCACATCACCAATCCTGATCCCCCTACACCCATCGAAGAAATCGAAAACGACAATCAGTCCGAGCAATACACCGATACCGGACTTCTCCTCTCAGACCACCTCCTCCACCTTGCTCAAGAAGAAGCATGAGGAATGCATTAAGGATATGGTCCAACTTAGCAACAAGTGGACCCTCCTTAACAACTGATTCAAGAATACCTCAGTCGCCAGAATGTTCAGAAAGAAGGACAGCAATACCACCCTCTACCTTTACCACTTCCACCGACACCTCTATGATATGGTCACAAAAGAAATCCTCCTAATCGTCACCAAAGAAAAGGACCTTTGGAAGAGAACAACCCTCCCCTTCAGCACATTATCCCCTCATTATCAAGTCCTGAAAGATCAAACATTCCTAGAAGGACTTCGAACCCTCCTCAAAGGACGTAAAAGAACCATGAGAAGCAAGTCACCATCACCCGTATTCATACCCAGTCCCAGTCCCTCAGGAGGAACAGGAGGACCAATTACCGTCGCAATTCCAGAACCACCGTCATCAGCCCCAGTTACCGTACCACCACCTCATATTGGACCAATACCAGTCATCTGACAATTTATCCACCCATCATCATCCCTACCCAAGGAAGTCATACCATTACCACCAGTTGTACCAAGAGTACCATCACCACCTCTTACGAACCCGTTGCCATTTGTTCAATTGCCTATCCACCCCAGTCCACCACCTGTGGAACCACCCCAAGTTGCATCACCACCACTCCCCTTAGTTCCCTGGGGATCACATCGACGCCAATACTCGTCAATGGAACAATACAAACCACCAGTACCAATGAATGAAACACCTAATCCGGTTAACATACTCTTACCCCAATCACTCACCCCGTCACTGCCAATAAGAGAGGCAACACCTATCATTCCAGCACCATGGAATAGATCACCAAGTCCAGAAGAAATCCCACTTCTGCCATCCCGACCATGGGTGAAAAAGCACATAGGACCTTCATCTCTTGACCTCATTCCCCTCCCATGGGATATTCCCCCTTTCAAAGGAATTACTCCGCAGCCATCACCCCCAGTTGCTTCGTCATCATTCCTCCCCAAAGAACCAATGCCACCCCCAGTCGAAACCCCATCAGAGTTCCCTCCCATTGTCTCGATGACACTTGGTCAAACCAAACCCCTGTTACCCAGACACCCGAAGTTGAGAACATTGTCAAGAGACAGATCCACTCCACCGGAATGGGAAGAATTCCAACCATCACTGGTTATAGGAAAACGGAAGGAGCTTTTACCTGAAACAGAACCTTCACCTCCAGTAGCCTCATCATCACGACTACCATGAATTCCACCCATTCGAACCACCCCTCTACCAGAAAAATATAAAGAATTCGTTCGCGAAGAGGGACCGACTTGGAAGGAATCACAACCTTCCCCTGGTACAGGCAAAAGACAAGAATCACCATGACATGTTGCAATGCCACTCAAACGTGAGCGGAGCGAACCAGAAGCACTGCGGTCAACGAGTCCTGAAGAATTACCCACCCCCCCTGACTCTCCTGAACGTGTTCCTACCCCTCCTTACCCCTTGATGACTACCACTGCTTCACCATCACGACCCATGATAATGATGAGGTCAGGAAGGTCATCTAGTCAAAATTCCCCTGTGACATCAGCTGCATCGACACCGTCTAGTTTTGGACTTGCCGATCTCTATAGAACCCCAGTCCAAACAATCATTGAAGTCGAAGATGAACTCATGGAGGAAGGAGAAACAACCAACTCGGACTTGTCAATGGAAGAAGGACAAATTGCAGACACAGGACAGTCCACGCCTGATAGCATGGACATAGGGATACCTTGCATACCCTCCGACTGGTTGCAACCATCTTCACCCTAGGTCGTGTGGTAATGACCACTCTAGGAAGGGCATCATGTTACGATCCTGGGCCCTACCACCAATTTTCCCTCATTTTTCACCATTTATTTCTGCGCTCTTGGTCACTTGTTCCTCACTCGTTCCCTTACACGCCACTCGGACCGCCACCGAATTACCTGACAAGTCACCTGATGGATCACCTAACCATTCCGCAGTCAGATATCACATGCCATCACTCTGCAGTCTGTAGCACTCCACAGCATCACTATTTAACTCCTTATGGATTGCCAGCTCATTGCCACATCATGATGGACTGCCAGCTCGTGATAAAGCTATACTTAGAACTGCCAGCTCATGATGAACCTTACTATATGTGACAGTATTATTCTGTGACTCCTGTGACCCGTTACTTCTCACTTGTATATAAGCACTTGTACTTTTAGCAGTTAGGCCCTAAGCCTAACTTGGTTTTCAATCCAAGACTTGTAGCTTCCACCCAGGACTCTCAGAGTCAACAGCCTGAACCTTTAGTCACTTCAATCCCCTCTTGAAGCTCTCCCCTTTATCATCTATCAGGACACTCAGAAGTTGCCCTTATCATTGGGGACTTACTTGTTATACTGCGTAGCCAACTGGTACTATGCTACTCACGTGATCATTACCTCAGGAGGACAACCCACTGAGCAATCCCAGTCGTTGCCAAACCAACCCACACATGTCGCGTCTTTAAGGCCCTTGGACCTTAACATTAATTGTTATGATCTACCCAATTTTTCCCATTTACCCTACCCCTCCTTGGACACACCACAGGTCATAACCTATGACCTAAAGACAACTACCAAACCACCAGTCATCTTCCCTAGTGCTTTGCCACCAGAGCTTATGGGAAAGGCACCATTACCATTGAACCCACCATCTCTACCACCCATAGAACAGCCCATATCAGTCACACCCCAATGGACCAAACCATCCCAAGTCATTATGGCATGATCACCTTCCCCTGCGATGTCCATCTACCCAGACTTTGACCTATCAACAGCCCAACCTCCTACCCCTATTCCTTGGAACATCCATCGTCGCCAGTACTCCTCAATGGAGTCGTACCAAGAGCCACCCCTAGTAGAGAACCCACTGGAGGACCAGGATAGTCCTATAGAAGACACACCGCCTCCAAAACTAGAACCAACCCAATACCTGAATACTGAGGACGGCACAGTTACCATACCCACCGGAGAGTTCCCTATTGGAACCTGGAGGACGTACCATGACGATCCCCCTCCTCCTGTGTCCCGCAAGCATTCCCTGTCACCCACAAGTCCCTCTTCAGCACCTATATGCCAACGCACCAGTAGAGAAGGCAGTTACCAGTCAATCACCCCTTCTGCCTCATTGCCCATAGCTGGCACCTCGCCCCAGAGTCAGGGCTACCAGTCGACCTCCTCCCAAGGATCCACAGACAATCCCTCATTCACGCAGAGCTCTGCAGACAACATGGATAGCGATATGGCCCTTAATTGGGTCACCATCAATACAGACTACCTTAAAGGGTAGTTGCTTACGCTAGATGCCCATTAGACCAGAATGGGCACGCGGAGATCAGATCTCCTCGGATCAGCCTCAAACTTCGTGGTTGTCATCGCATCATGACGACGCTTCTCTTCTTGGAATGACCCGCCGCCATTGTTCGACCCTTAAGGATGGATTAGGCAACTTGTCACTTTATCATTCGCTCTTGCTCATTCTCTATTGTTCGACTCATACAGACCGCAGCACTTGTCCGCGGAGTACCATACGATACAGACAGCCCCCTCTTGACCAGAAGTACCTACCTTAGTGACCATGGCCCGTGCGCGGCCGTGCCTGTATATAAGCGCCCTGTATTTCGACAGTCAAGCCCTAAGCTTGACTTGATTCTCAATATCAACGTTCTTGAAAGCTCCCCAAGTGCCTCCCCTTTCCTCATCTCTTACATAAGCCTCTCAGAGTCATCTCTAGCAAATACTAGAGACTTCTACCTCTTCAAGTACTCGCCACTAGTTCACTCTTAGTACAAGTCGTACTATCAAGGCCCGTTGAAGCCTTAACATTAATACAATCAACACAATACTCAGTATAGATGCTTATCAGTAAAACTATTGACAAAGAAAGATGTTAAGGGCCAAGGACCCTAAGGTGCAACATGCATGGGTTTGTATGATGGTGGCAGGACTTGTACTTCAAGGGATCGCAGGTAGCGAACACTGGCCCTTGGATGCACTGGTATGCCTGGTCTGCATGCATGCAAGATACTAGTGTTGATAATGAAAGATGTAGAGCAGAGTCTCGACGATGTTCAAGACGACTTAGAAGGGATGCGAGTGAAAACTGAAGGTGCTGTGGAAGCTACAACACTTGGGATTAAACCAAGTCAGGCTTAAGGCCCAACTCTAGGATATAAGGTCGACTTATATACATCTGGGCAGCTGCCATGACTCGAGCCTAATACTACTAGTACCCATACTAGTAAGGAGTCATCGTACAAAGTATGGAGTCATTCTGAGTCGAACTGACTCACACATAAGTCCTAGGATACATGCTACTAGGTTGGAGTCAGTGTGAGTCACATGCACAGCCAAAGGGAGATCACATGGTAAGAATGATAGGTAAGCAGTCAGGTGATAAGGTCATGTGATGGAAAGGGGGTTGGAACAAGTTATGTGATGGGAAAGTATTAGTAAGCGGATGGAAAATGAAAATTGGAGCCTTGAGAACATAACATGATGCCCTTCCTAGAAAGTCACTCCCACATGACTTCATTCATGCAGCTGGTCACAAGAGTCAGTGTCCCACTCTGCGTAGTGTAGCTTGTAAGAGTCGTCACTGAGGCACATAAGTCCATAGTTGGGGTGGGTTTTGGGTACCACACAACTCATTCCAGTGCAGTTGAAATGAGGGACAGGGCATTCATTGTGAGCATGAAGGGGGGAGTAGCACCACCTACAGATGTCCCATAATGGGCAATCTTCTTTCATGTGGTCTGGGTAGTCGTTGTGACACTTGAGGCAGTAAGGGTAAAGAGGGCATTTGCACTTGGTACCAGTATTTTCCTGGTTGTCAGATGGTCCTTGAGCTGTGAAGATATAGGGAATGAAGGAAGTGGGAGGGGAAGCTGGTCTGGTACAAAGGAGGTGTGGTTGAATACACATACAGACTGCTGCATTAGCCAGGTAGCGCTCCATATCCAGAAGCTTTTTGTTTGCCTCTCACTCTTTGTTGTCTAGCTCTAGATGTTGCCTCTTGATCCTCATGACTTTGTCATACTGAACACAGAGTGTGTGTACATCAGCTATGATGCCCAGATCATCTAAGTGGTAGAGTGCGTCGTCCACTATGGTTTGACTAGTGCTACTGGGGTGGAAAATGTAAAGGTTGGTATCTTTGATACCTGGGTGACAATAGTTGGGAGTAGGGAATGCATGAGCGTGAAGGGGGGTGGCATAGATTGGTTTGTTTTTTCCACTAGTGCCTTGATGGACAACGCCATCTTTGAGGGACAAGTAGCAGATGTATTTGGCCGCATGTGGACATATGTCTTTGCTGACATAGACAAGGGGGTAGTGAGCTGGGTTGCCAAGATTGAACTTCATCCATTCTCCTCCTGGGTGGTCATTGTCCATAGACACTTCTGTTTGTGTCTTGACATTAATGGTAATACACTGTAGGAGGGTGGGAGGTGGTCTGACTTCTTGGTCGCTGTCTTCAAGGTAGGGTCCTATCATCTCCATAAATATGGGAATGAAGGTGAAATGTGTGATTTTGTCGCGAGCGGTACTTGCGCCCCCCAGTCTCAGCTACAAACCCGTAACTCCAAGACCACGTGACTGTGGGAACATATCACATGACCCTACACGTGACTCATCACGTGACCCCTTCGCCACTCGTACATCACATGACTTATCAGCACGTGACCCTGGGAACCTACGACCCTGTGACCCTGGGAAGATATCACATGACCTATCAAGGAACTGGTCATCAACAACGTCACCTGACAAGACGCGCTTTGGACGCACATCTAACCTGTTGATCAACACGTGGCAGATCGTGGGAACGATCAACAAGATGCGTCCACTAAACAATCAACGAACACGCGACGCGACTCAATCAACGAACACACGACTCATTAGGGCTAGACCCTAATCGAGATGTATCATGTAATCCGCAGTTACTGCGCATCGACTGCGCAGTCCCCCATTACCTGTAATTATACCTACCCTAAACTGCGCACAGACCACCCTGTATTAGTATATAAGACCTACGAATTTAGGTGAACAGTCCTTAGACTGTTCTCTTGTCAATCCCCACACTGGAGCCTTTCAAAGCTCCCTCATTGTCAGCAGCAATCCGCCCGTTGTTGTCCACAGTCTACTCCGTCCCTCCTCTCTTAGCCTTCTGCCTCTTCCTCCTCAACGTCTCCTTGCTGCTCCTCTGGATCAGTCACCTTCAACTCCGTGCCGTCATTGAGTCTTACTACCCATAAAGTAGTGAGTTCCCGACATTAGAACAGTCTCTTAAAGTTGAAGCTGACTGTTTGGAAGTGTCCTCCCCTTCCATCTCCATCGCCTCTTGGTCCGACTTGAACACCGTCTACCAGGAGAACTCCGCCACCGCCCTTGAGGTCGTCAACAACGTCCTCAACAGTCCCCACAACACTTGGAATTACCCAAGCCCCGGAAGCCCCCGTCTCCAGTATCCCCCCGTCTCCCGCGCATCGTCCCCCGTCGTCCCCTGGTCACCCACTGTTGCCTCCAGCCCTGAGTTCGTCGTCCCCGGCTTCCCCTTCCTCGAACCCACTGGCCCCGGCCCCTACCACGTATACATCCCACAGTCCCCACAATACTCCATCTCGTCCGCTAGCGCCGGCATCACCCTCGTCAACCCGGACACCCTCGAACCCACCCCCATTGATATCGACCCCTACGTGGTCCGCTCTCCATCACCACCTACTCCCGAGCCCACTGAGGAGGCACTTCGCGCCGCCGCTGAGTTTGACCTTGAGCAACTCGGAGAAGAAACCGCCGCCCACATCGTCCGCCTCGCCCAAGCAGAGCTCGACTCCCTCCTTCCTCCACTCACCCAAGACAGTTGGAGCCACTTTCAGCTCACAGGTGACTTGGTCGACCACGTCTCAATCGAGGATATTCCCCTCGAGAACATCCCCCCACCCATCGCCGCCGCACCCGTCGCCACCGTCGCTTCCCCCACCCCGCCGTCACCCGCTCCTCTCCCTGTCCCGGTATTTTACCTGACGGTTGACGTCGGCCCCTTCGAGTACCTCTTCGCCGCCCCGCCTTGCCTCCCTGCCAACGGCCACCCTCATCAGTACACAGTCCATTATGAGCAGGGTCGTCACATTTGGTTCTTGTCTGAGGAACTCGTTAACAGTCAATTCCTCAACTACATCCCCTGGGCCCAAGACCTTGACACCGCCGCACCCCCATACTTCATCACCCCCTTCCGCGCCGACGCTCATCACTCCATCCACGTCCACTCCGACGGCGCCCTTCCCCCGGTCCACATCTGTGCCAAAATAGGCAAGCACCCGTGGTCCCCCAATTTCCCCTTCGGTTACATCGAGACCACTTTTTTGGACTCAATTAAGTTTGTCTTCTCCTGTTTCCCTCCCCTTTGGCTCGCTCACTTTGAAGGAGCCCTTGTCCCCCTTGTTGCCTACGACTTTTTAGACGGTCGTACTGCCATCCTTTGCGGTCACTTACATTTCACAGAGCAAGGGATTCTTTTTGTTAACCGGAGCACACGTATTATGGACTTGCTTCGCACAGACCCCCAGTTTTCCTGCTTTGTACCTACTCCCCATGTCCCCGCTAAACCTTTTGATTTCATTACACCCCCCTCTGAAGAACCTTTGTAATACTTTTTAGTAAGTTACAAAGGACTTATTTGGTGTAAAATAAATCAAAGGTTTTAAACTTGTCTTCTTTTGTTTGTCTTAAGTGGCCAACTTTCGTGAAGAAATCTTAAGACAAACTTACCCAAGAATCGCCAATCTCCAGGAACAAGTCCAACTTACATATTGGAGCGAACATCACTTGGTTCCTCAAGACCTCTTAGACATCCTGTCGCGAGCGGTACTCGCGCCCCCCAGTCTCAGCTACAAACCCATAACTCCACAACCACATGACCGTGGGAACATATCACATGACCCTACATGTGACTCATCACATGACCCCTTCGCCACTTGTACATCACGTGACTTATTAGCACGTGACCCTGGGAACCTACAACCCCGTGACCCTGGGAAGATAACACATGACCTATCAAGGAACTGGTCATCAACAACGTCACATGACAAGACGCGCTTTGGATGTGCGTCTAACCCGTTGATCAACATGTGGCAGATCGTGGGAACGATCAACAAGACGCGTCCACTAAACGATCAATGAACACGCGACGCGACTCGATCAACGAAGACTTAGGGTTTAGGGTTTAGGGTTTAGGGTGGGTGGCAATGCGAGCGAGCGAAGCGAGCGAGTATTGCACGGGAGTTGCTTCGGGTATGGGGTCGAAGCGGAGCCAACAGGTGGGGGGATGGGAGTCCCCTCACCGCCCTGTTTCGACCTTATATGTCTCATCAGGACTCCGATTCAAACTGAGATTCAAACCTGC
>Ga0307510_10004120_pt1 | contig 17066 bp, 13 predicted proteins | sample 12_EM_MG_FD_207224 | JGI IMG/M metagenome (GOLD analysis project Ga0307510, IMG submission 207224) | Populus trichocarpa ectomycorrhiza microbial communities from riparian zone in the Pacific Northwest, United States - 12_EM | ecosystem: Host-associated > Plants > Roots > Unclassified | place...
TCTTAAGTGACCCCCCGGCTCTTGACCTAATCCATTCACATCTTTATTTTCATAATTTTAGCTATTTTATTTAATTTGTTATCGTCAATTTTCGAAAAGGTCCGGCTTAGCTGCCAGCAACACTAATTGAGCTTGCCCGGCTTTGGAATGATGATGTAGTCATAAGTTCCCAACAAAACGGACCAGCATGCTTGACAACGTGTGAGAGTCTGCTTCATCGTGAAGTATTTGAGGTTGGCATGGTTGGAATTTTTTTTTGTTTGGTGAACATTGCCTTGGAGGTAATGGTAAAAATGGGTCAAAGCATGAATAATAGCCAAGAGTTCTTTGTCATGGATCTTATAGTTGTGTTCCGCAGGTTGTAGGGATTTGGAATAATAGGCCACTGGATGAGATCATCCGAAAGCGTCCTCCTGTTCTAGAATTGCTCCAGTAGCGTAATCACTGGCATTGGTAATGAGGGTGAATGGTTTGCTGTAATCAGGTAGGAGGAGTACAGGAGATGTTGTAATGGCCTTTTGTAATTTCTGGAATGCATTAGCTTGAGTTGGTCCCTATAGGAATGGTGTGTCCTTCTTTGTAAGGTCAAATAATGGGTGGGCAAGAGCGGAGTAGTCTTGGATGAAACGATGATAGAAGTTACAGAATCCTAGGAATCCTTGTATGTCCTTGATTTTGGTTGGTGTAGGCCAATCTGCAACAGCATTTATTTTGACAGGGTCCATGTGTAATTCTCCTTCGGAAATGATCAAACCCAAATATTCCACAGATGTTTGGTTAAAAGAGCATTTCGCAAGTTGCAGATAGAGATCCAGGTCCAGAAGGCGCTGTAATACCATGTGTGTGTATTTGGTGACTTTGGCGATGGTATGCGCAAAGATTAAAATGTCGTCCAGATAGACGACAATACGACCTGTATCAATTAGATCTGCAAGTTCGGTGTCCATGAAGGTTTGAAAGGTGGCCGGAGCATTGCATTGACCAAATGTCATAACTAGAGATTCAAAAAGGCCCATGGGTGTTTTGAAAGCCGTTTTGTGTTCATTGCCTTTGCATATACGAACATTATTGTATCCCCAATGTATGTCAAGTTTGGTAAAGAATCATGCCCCTAGGAGTTTATCGACTAACTCTGGGATGAGAGGGATGGGGGCTGCATTCTTTTTAGTTATCGCGTTTAGGGGTCGATAGTCTTGGACAGGGCGTAATTTCCCCTCTTTCTTGTCAATGAAGAAGAAAGAGCAAGCATCTGGTGCCTTGGATCGCCGGAGAGTGCCTCGTTTCAGACTGTCGGTAATGTAGTCTTGTAAGGCAATTTTCTCGGGTGGTGTCAGTCTGTACACCGAAGTTTTCTTTATTGTTTGACCTGGAATGAGGTCGATCTTGTGGTCCCATGGTTGGTGCTTTGGTAATCTTTGTGCTTCTTCATCAGAGAAGACTTTCGCATATTTCCTAAATTCCAGAGGGATTTCCTTGGGTTTGACTTGCTTCTGTTGAGCAAGGTGTGTTGACGTCATAGTCCTCGCAACCATGGGGTTATCTTGATGGTCTACCAACCATAGTGATGGATTGGGATGACTTGTAGTGGGACTGTGATCCACTCGTTCTTGTTTAGTGGGGCTGTGACCCACTCATGCTTGAGTAGTGGGACTGTGACCCACTCGTTCTCAAGCGGTAGTTGGACTGTGACCAACTCGTTCTTTCGACCTGGATATGGCTTGAGTAGTTGGACTGTGACCAACTTGTTCCTTGACTATTCTATGGCGTGACACAGTAACATCAAGGTCTGGAAGGAAATGTTCCAGATGGGTTCTAATGTGTTGCATCACATCTAGATCCTCACTTGTAATATCCAGGGTATCGTCGTCTTGGGATTCCCATGCATCGTAGGGCAGTAGTTGTCACAAGGCCGGGTTGCAATTACGACGATCTTGAGCTTCGACCGCACTGGGATGACAATGAGGGGGACAGCGATCAAATTTGATTGTTTTCATGCCCCAATTGATGCTTGGGTTGTGGGCTTGTAGCCAGTCAGTTCCCAAGAGTATCTCGTTTTGGCCAATATTAGTTATGGCCACTTTGACAGTTTCCCAGTGATCTTGATCAACACGCATCCCCATTCACAAGATGGCGGCATGGTGCATCACCCCGTGCTTATTAATTGTCCCATCCACGTTGAATGGGTATACAGGGTGATCAATAGCATGTGTAGGTATCGAGTGTTTCTTGATAAAGCTTGTGTTACAGTAGATCCCTTTGGCTCCACTGTCAAGTAACATGTGGGCATCAATTTGTTTCCCATCAAGGTCAATTCAGATCTTTAGTTGAAAACTTGGGGATCTTGTATTCCAAATCATGTGGGGGGGTACGTGGCATAGCTTAGGAGATTGGGTGAGACCAATCTTTCTTGGGGTGCAGCGGGATAGTTGCACCTCTCCTCTATATGATGCCTTTATAGAGGAGAAGCAGGAAAAGATGGGACTTCATATTGGTCCATCTTGTCATCGTCTTCTTTGATGGGAAACACTTGTTGTATCATAGGTTGACGGGGCGGCTTTTTGTCTGGGTGTTGACATCCAAAAATAGAATGTCCTTCCTGTCTGCAGTAGAAACAAAGATGATTGTCTATGTGGTATTGATGTTGTTCTGGGGCAAGCTTTGCCTGTTGAACAGGTGGTTCATAGGGTGAATGCTGGGTAGCATTGATTTCTGTGTAACTGTTCTTCACAGATAATTCACTAATATGAAGGTTTCCTTGGCTGTCTGGAGGTTTGGCATACATGTGCCAATATTTGTCCAGGTCACGAGCATGTTCAACCAGTTCAGCTAGTGTGGCTGGTTGGGGTGATTAGGAAGCAATCCAATTATTTATAGCTCTGTTTAGAGCATTTCAGAATGTGAACATCAGGGTGTTTTGTCCCACATTGGCATGATGTGCATGTTGGCTCCATTCTTGGTACCATTCATTGAATTCCCTACTCCCTTGTGGAGTAGCGTGTAACTTGGCTAGCGCTTCCAACTCTGTTTGAGGTGGAATGAATTGTGCTTTGAAGGCATCTTTAAAGGCTTGCCACATTCCATAGTTGGTAGGTTGGGCTGCAATGGCTGTAGCCATTCGATTGCTAGCCCACTCGCCGGCTTGGGTGTCTCATTTAAAGTAGGTCAAAGCTGACGCTACTTTCTTGTGATCAGTATTGAATGTGTCCTTGTTTATGGTGAAATAATTTTCAAGGATATTCCAGAAGGCTAACACCTTATTTTCTTGTCCATTATAGAATTCAGGAGCAGTGCCAATAAGACAGGATACATTGGCTTGTGCCCTTGGTGGTGGTGGGGTGGGACGATGGGCTGTAGTGAAGGGAAGCGATATATATTAAAGGATGATGATGATGATTTGAGACTTGGGTCGATGGGGAAGTGGGCAAGAACACTTCCAACGACAGTCAGCTTCAATAAGAGACTGTTCTAGTGTCAGGAACGCACTACGTAGGTGTAGTGGAACACGACGACGATAGGGGTTTGAAGGTGACTGATCCGCAAGGGTCGACAATGTCAAGCTTGAAGGAGAGGGAGCTTAGATCTTGAAGGAGAAAAAGGGGGAAATGATAAACAAGGATTATAGTCATTTAATCACTTAGTGGCAGTTATTATGTAAGGGGTGACAAGAGAACAGTCTGAGGACTGTTCATATAATTTCGTAGGTCTTATATACTAATACAGGGTGGTCTGTGCATAGTTAAGGGTAGGCATAATATCAAGAGACAGGTGGACACGTGCCCCTTTAGGGCAGGTAATAATACAAGAGACGGGTGAGATTTGAGCTAAGAATAGACACAAACTAATAATAGATGAGCTGCGGACTGTGCTGCAGTTCTGCAGAGTCTTGTAACTTCATTGATTCTCAATCAACCATTGATTGTTCCCACAGTTTTCCATATGTGGATCAACGGATGAGATGTGTGTAGAAAGTGCACATGATCAGGTGATTGTGTACATGACCAATCCCTTGGTAGGTCATGTGTTGGATTCCCACGGTCATGTGCTGGTAGGTCACGTGCTTGCTTGAGGGCTTGTAGGTCACATGATGAGTCACATGCTAGATCACATGGTGGGTCACATGCTTGGTCATGGGGTGGGGATTTCCCAGGGTCACATGGTCGAAGATTCCCTTTGGTTGTTTGTTGTTGACTGGGCTTTGTTGCGGGCTCAGGAGGGCGTCAGATAGCCATTTGGCTATAGCTCAGTTTAGGGGCGGTTCTTGTGGGACTTGTGGGGGTTTGGACTGGATTTCTAGATGGCGTGGACTTCGTCCACAATAGCAAGGTACAGAATGGAGATAGCACTCCCAATAAATCCAGCAAAATCTGGGAAGCAGTTGACCTTCTGGTCAATAATAATGGCCAAAAAGCCTCCCATGCCTTCTTTGTTGCCAATATTGGATGAGACAACTTTATCTTAGGCTACCCATTTTTTGAAGCTTCTAATCCCAATGTTGACTGGAGTGGTGGTCACATTGAAGGATTCACTACAGTCTCCTTGATAAATGCCTGGTAACCTCCCCTCAAAGGAACCAAACAACAAGACTCAACCCCAGCATAGGTATGATGCATCCCTGGCTGGGAAGAAGGTAACAAGGTTTGGCTTCAAAACAAAATTGCCAAAACTACAGTCACTCAACAACTCACCAAAGCAGCTACAGACAAAAAGAAGTGCACTTGGCAGGAAATAGTTCCAGAGCAGTACCACCATCATGGTAAAGTCTTCTCCAAAGAAGCCTCTGAACGATTCCCAGATCATCATCCTTGGGACCATGCAATAGAACTAAAGGATGATGCTCCCACCTCCATTAACTGTTGCATATACCCTCTGTCCCCTAAAGAAAAGGAGAAACAACATGAATTCCTTTCCCAAAACTTGTGTCTCCAGAGAATCCATTGCTCAAAATCCCCATATGCAAGTGGCTTCTTCCTGATTCAAAAGAAGGATGGCAAGTTTTGCCCTGTACAGGACTATAGAAACTTGAACAAGTGGACAATTCCCAATAAATATCCACTGCCACTCATCTCCAAGCTCATCTACAATCTAGCAGAGAAACACTTATTCTCCAAGTTTGATACTTGCTGGGGGTACAACAATATTCACATTAAGGAAGGTGATGAGTATAAAGCCACCTTCAAAACTAGTGAAGGACTCTTCAAACCAACAGTCATGTTCTTTGGCTTGACCAACTCTCTGGCTACCTTCCAAACCATGATAGATGACATATTCCAAGAAGAGGTCACACAAGGCCGGCTCCACATTTACATGGACAATATGATCATCACCACAGAAGATGATAAAGTCCTCCATGAGCTTCAAGTTAATCATATTCTAGACAAACTTGAGAAATTTGATCTATTCCTCAAGCCAGAAAAGTGCAAGTTCCACCAGCATGAAGTTGAGTACCTTGGAGTAATCATTGGCAATGGCTCAGTCAAGATGGACCCCATCAAAGTGCAAGGAATCTTGGAATGGCCCACTTCTCAAACAGTCAAGGACATATAAAGTTTCCTGGGTTTCTGCAATTTCTACCAAGTGTTCATCAAGAACTTCTCTGACATTGCACACCCTCTGAACAACCTCACTTGCAAAAATAAACAATTCATTTGGTCTACAGAGCATAATGATGCTTTTCTTCAACTTAAAGAAGTTTGCAGCAACTATCCAGTTCATTATGGAGACCAATGCATCTAGCTATGCCCTCTTCGTGCCCACAAATCCTATCAAGGTACACAAAATTTTCCTTGAAGATGATCCAGACCTCTGATGTGACATCCTCCAAACCCTTCATGACTTCCCAGCTGCTGGACATCCCAGCATTTCAAACACTTGGGAACTTGTCCATGAACAATACAAAGGCCCTAGACTCTGAGAATTCATTGAACAATACATAAAAGGGTGCACACAATGCCAAGAATCCAAAACCAACATGCATTGATCAAAAGCACCACTACAACGTTTTGATACACCTGTAGAAGAAGGACCTTTCCAATACATATTGATGGACCTAATCACAGACCTCCCCAAGTCACAAGGTTTCGATTCCATTCTTATGATTCTGGATCAAGGATGTTCCAAAGCAGCTAAATTCATCCCATGCATGAAAACAATTGACGGAACAGGTGTAGCCCTTGAGTATCTGAAACACCTTGTACCTTGGTTTGGACTTCCCAAATGGATTATCTCAGACTGTGATCCCTGGTTCACATTGCGTTTGCAAAAGACATGTGCAAGGCACTAGGAATACAACAAAACCTATCCACCACCTTCCACCCTTGCACTGATGGACAGACAGAACACATGAATGCATGGATTGAACAGTACTTGCAACCTTGGACTTCTGGAAAGCCTTCAGTGTGGAGCCAACTCCTTCCAGTAGCAGAATTTGCACACAACTCCTAGAAACATGACATAGCATGCAAATCCCCTTATGAGCTTCTGATTGGAATCAAACCACAGGTGATTCTGAAACACCTAGAGTGCTCCACACCTGCTGTGGAAATATGCTTACACCTCCTGGATGAAGCAAGACAATCAGCCCAGAAACTTCTATAGAATGTACAAAGCTGCAAGGACAACAAGAGATTGACAGAGATTAAAGAAGGTGACCAAGTCTGGCTAGAAGGTCATAATCTCTCTATCACCAGCAATCATAAACTTTCCCCAAAACAATATGGACCCTTCACGGTTTCACAGAAGATAAGCCCTGTTGCAATGTGCCTCGACCTCCCTACATTGATGAAGATCCATAATGTGTTTCACATGGATCTACTCCTTCCATATAAGGAGATGGAACAATATGGCACACCTTACACACACCCTCCACCAATCATTGATAGTGAAGAAGAGTATGAAATTGAGAACATTCTAGAAGCACAGCATTTTGGCAAGAAACATAAACTTCAATACCTTATACACTGGAAAGGGTACCCTCATTCTGATGATCAATGGATTGATCACAAAGACCTCAACACCCCTGATTTGTTAGCAGAATTTTACCTCTCCAACTCCACTACAGCTTGACAACTGACAGTATAAAGACAACCCCAGAAACCCCCAATTAGTCCTTATCCTCCTCACTCATCATTCAAACTGGCTTCTCCATTCAACATCTTTTTTACAACTACAATGAACGTTTCAGCCAGTATCTTTTCAGCCTTTGACAACCCCTCACCAACCAAGTAGTCAACCAACTCCTAGCCAACAATATGTCTGATACCTCTTCCGCCATTTTTGTCCCTTCTCACTCTCTATCTCCAACCAACAATCGCACTGGCAGCACTCCTTATGTTATTGCCTCTCCTCCTCCTGATAGCCCTACTGACTCCAAGGCAGCCTGGCCTTATCAACAAATGATCGAGCATGTCGCTCACCTCCTCAATGTAGGGAAAGACAAAGTCCATTGCCAATTTCCAACCAATCACTCCCTCCTCCCAATTAATTGCTCACCTCCTTGTGCCTCCTCTCCTATTTTTGTTCCCCCCACTCCATCTCCTCCTTTCATTCCCAGATTGCCTACAGGCCCTTACCCAGGTACCAAATTGGCTGAGTACATCAATCCGAACTTTCCTTCTGAGCCTCCATCCAGTCCCAAGCCACTTCCCATTCCTACCCTCCATGACCAATCTACATTTGTTGTTTGGTCTGAAGGACCTACATATGAGAACAAGGAAGAGTATAAGAGGCGCACAGTCCAAGGATCACCAATGTGCATTCCCTTGACCGACATAACCTGTGGCAGCTCCTAGCCAGCTGTGGGTTGTGCTTGTAGGTGCACAACACCTTTGTGCATCTTAGCCTGCTGTGGCTAAACACATATCCTTGGTGAGGTGAGAGAGCCTCCTGCGGTAGTCAGGCTGGTGCCCCAAACTACCAGTCCTTGAATCGGGCAGGTATGGTTGGTTGTGTGTCTGCTGGTTGTGCGCAAGCAAGGTACAAGCGATGCATACATGTGTCAGTACACAAGTACTTGGGCTAACACCCTTAGTGTATAGACCTGGGTGTCTGCCTTGTAACACAAGTTCTAAGAGTTGTCCTCTACCCTTGATGGAGGTAGAGACATAAAGATAGATGGTTCACAAGTTTGAGAGGGAAGACGCAGGCAAGGGAGTTTGGGGTAACAATGATAGGATTGCAAGACTCAAGTCAAGCTTAAGGCTTGACTATCCAGAAGTACAGGTCTTATATACTACCTGGTACTAGTCAGTATAAGTCATCATATGACCTAGTCATAGTACAGTAAGTGATCAGTCATCCATACAGTAAGCAGCTGAGGGAGTCAGTAAGAGTTGTACAGTACTCAGTCAGAAGGAGTTGTTGAGGCTGTGTGCAGGAGTCAGTCAGAGTTAGCATGGCTGCACAGGCTACCAGTATAGTACACAGTCAGTTAAGCTGAATATGGTAAACTGAGTCATATGTCAGAGAACAATCACTGAGTCTGGCACCTGACTGGTCAGGTGCATGATAGTCACATGGTATCACGTGACAGGTCACATGCCTGGTCACATGAGGAGTCTAGGGTCAAGATCAGGTGGTTAGTCACAGGGTCATGGGAGTGGTCACATGCTCTCCAGTCATGTGGCACCCAGTCAGGTGCATGAGTCAGGTGATAGTTTAGGTAATTGGTCAGGTGATGTAAGTTGAGAGATAGTGATAAGATGGAAAAATGGTGTCAGGATGCTACATTTATCCCCTTTTTAGGTGGATGCTTCCATGTATCCAGCATCAAATCTGTCATTCATGTGCAGGTGTCCTTCGATATTGAGGACCTTGTTGTATAAAGTGTGGTCTTGCCGGAATATTTGCCACCAGAAGGAGTTTTCAGGTTGAGGGAGATACTGTCCCTTCTGCAGGTAGTGAAGAGTTGTGGTGGTGAACCAGTCATTTTGGAATATGAACAGGTAGAGTGTGGAGGTTTCTTCATGCTTGCATAAGTACTTGGCCATGGCTGCTGGCCCAAAACATTCACTTTGTTGTTCCCATTTGCAAGATAGGGACCTGAAGATCTTGGTCCCCTGTTTGTGGAGAGGGGGATAGGGGATTGTGAAGCCATAGCTTTCATAGAATGAGTTGATGACACTTTTTGAACATAAGTGCCACTCCAGGTTATGGAACAGTTCTTCCAGGTCTGCATAGTCAAAGTCGGTGGTCTGGATTTCCCCAGAGAATCATTGTGCTGTGCCGTCCATGCAGAGGTGCTGGCAGAGGCATGTGAAATTGTTGATGGGCTCGCATTGCCCAAGCATTCTAAGTGCAGTGTAGTTGGGAAGTTGTTTACAGACAATGTAGGTGAGGACATGGTCGAGCTCATTGTGTTCTTGTCAAGAGGGGATGTCCCATAATGTGGCGACGTATCCCCTAGTTTGCTGCTTGTAATCTTCATTGTCGGCATTGTAATCGGTGGTATGTGGCAGGTCATGGGGGTCACTTTGACTTTCGTCACTACCTATCATTGGGTATGTATGCCAAGAGTCGCTGTGGTTGTCATAATTATCGGGGGCATGATCTTCATTGCTTCCCATTGTCTGTCCACTGTGCTAGGAATCGCTGCTATCATTGTCGCTCCTCCATGGATGGAGTTTGTTGTAGCCTTCCCAGGGATTGCTGTCAACTTCTCCTTGCTCCCAGAGTCCTTGGACCTCAGCTGGAGCAGTGGTATCGGTGAAGGTGGTAGACATGGTGAAGTTATTGGGGTGTTATTGGGAGTAGTAGGTATTGAGGGTTGGACTGGTGAATTGGATGGTGAACTTGTCGCCTTCTCTGGAGGGCTTTTATACAAAGGCCCTACTTGTGTCCAGTGTCTACATCTAGGACACTCAGTGTTTCGCATTGCTTGTCATATCTGTTCCTTCATCCTTTGAACAGTCATTGCTTTGTCTGATGTTTGATTTGTAGTGTCGCGGTGCCCTTGGTTCCCTTGGACTATCATAAGTATTGCTGTAATGATTATACCCAAGGTAGTAAGAGCAGTTAGTTTTTGATCATGACTTGGTGGCATCTGTGATTGATCGGTTCCTGCTTCATTAGTCATTGGTAGCATTATTGATTGATCGACACTTGTGCTGTGAGTCATTGTGCTTAGTGATGTCTTGGTGCTGTCAGTATGTTCCTGGATCGGAGATACTCTTAGTGTTTTGAAATGTTGATCACTTGATCTTTGATCAGTTGTTTACTCATTTTGGATTTATGGGCATTTGTTGGTAGCTGCAGCATCATTGATCCTTCCTGATTGAGCCAACGTGCATTGCCCCTTGGTTGAGTCATCCATAGTTGAGTCATGTCTGCATGTTTGATTATCGTTGTCCCTTCCTTGTCATCTAAGGTTGGACATTTCAACTCTTGATGAGTTAGATGATGGCTTGTATTGGTGGTTCCTTCCTCATTGTCTGAGGCTGAACCTTGGTGTTAAGGCCTATTGAACCTTAAGGCATGACGTGTGCAAAGGTGAAATATGTGGCAGTGATAAAGTTATAAGGGTCGTAATTCCCTTAATAACTGAAGGAGTTCTGAAATGTGATAAAGGCAAAAAGGTCACTAAGACCAATGTCTGGGTAGTGATAAAGAGGAATAGGAAGAGTCTTCAAGGATTTGAAGACGACTTCAAAGAAAGATAAAAGGAAAATGTTGTTTCAAGCAACAAGGACTAAGAATGCAATAGATTGCAAACTAAGTCAGGCTTAAGGCCCAACTCTAGGATATAAGTCCAGCTTATATACAATAGGGCAGCTACCTGACTAAGCATACAAAAGAAGAGAACAATAGAGTCACAGACAATAGGTGTTACAGAACAATAGAGTCACAAACAATGGTGGTCACAGACTACCATAAGGAGAGAACAATGAGAAACGTACAAAAGGAGGGAACAATGGAGTTCCCGACAAGATAGCTCTGTTGTACAGATAATCAGTCATGTGAGTCGAGGTCATGTGATCGTATAAGTACATATTGGTGAAGAAAGAAAAGAAAAATACAGGCCAAGTGCCCAGGAGTGTAACACTTGGGGCTTGTTTTCAGGGTTCCTTTTGCTTAGGCATTCCTTGTCACATTGGGTAGCACAGTATTGAGCATCATTTTGAAGGGACAAGATCTCCTTCTGGTCTAATATGTCGTTCGATGTTTGAGGGGATAGTTCTCCCTCTAGCGTTGATTTGTTGTTCTTGTTTGGATCATACAATGTTAGAGGAGACAGATCTTCCTCAGGTTCTAGTTCTATTGCATTATTCAGTTCTGTGATCCATTGTGGTTCTCCAAAGAGTCCCCAAGGGGTTGCATATGGAGTGTTGTCTGTTGGATCAGGTTCCTCTTTGTCCGAGGCATTGTTCCATGCGTTTGTTCCTTCCAGATCTGGCCAGGGGTCTTCATGATTAGTCATGTCATTGTCTAGTCCCTCAAGCCGCCATTGATCAGGCCATGGGCTTGTTAGTTTGGACTGTATAGGATCTGTTGACATCATATCGACTTTTGAGCTCCCTAGAAGGCTTAGTTCTAGTTTGTTTTGATTATTGTCCGATTCCCTTCCTATGGGTGATGCTAGGGAGTGTGCTTTTAGTGTTATGTTATGCCCTGTTTTGAGATCATAGTCCCATGGCATTGAGATGTTTGGTAGACACGTTGCAAAAGGGAAAAAGAGGGGGTTAAACTGGGGTTTAAATTGCAGTACCATCCCCTTTTTAGGATCATGGTCTGCCACAACCATGTGCTCCAGTCCCTGGACTTCCACTTGGTCCAGGTGCTCATTCTCTTGAGCATGAGGATCAGACAGACCATGCTTCACTCCTCTCTGCACCAGTCTGTTGCTGTTTTGACTGTCATCTTGGCCCTTTTGCCCTTGTTTTACATCATGATTTTCCACTATCATGCATTTGGGTTCTGTAATAGGATCTTCCTCTTCTAGATCCTTTAGGTATTCTAGTCCTGGTAAAGGCTTTGGTCAGTTTTCTGGTTGTGTCCATGCGTTGCTTGTTCCCTTAGTTGGTGCTTTGATCCCCTTTTTATGCTGGTGCTTGGGTTCGGTCACACTTGATGTGGTTTGTTTAAACAATCCCAACATCCTTGTGGCACTTTTGTAGGTTTCTGGCACTTTTAGGGGTAATGGGACTTGCTTGGTCTGGCTTTGTTGCCATGGGATTTCTTCTATCCCTTGTGCTTTGCACAATTTGTTGTCCATTGAGTTTAATTCCTCAATCTGGGTCTGCAGTATCTGTTTATCTGCATTCTGAGTGTTGTGTTCCAGATTTTGTGCATGTTTAGGTTCTATTTCCTAAGTTGCTTTGGGTGGTTGCTGCCTATTTGCTAGACATAACAGATCCTCCAAACAATCTTGGATTAGATCTTGTTCTGTTGGGTCATTGCACAGTTCTTTCTTCGCTTCTAGTATTGTTTGAAGTGTAGTTAAGGCTGAGGGGGTAATTTTATCCCCTGGTGCATCATTTAATTGCTTGTCTTGGTCCCCACCCGGCCTAATCCCCTGATCAGGACAGTGCTCTCCAGACCATGGGGCATCCTTCTTCTCCCAATCTCTATTTATTCAAGAGTTCAGCTCCTCCTTCTTGATGGAGCATAGTGCAGGTTTTGGTGGTTTGTTACTCCAACTGGTCTTCTTTTTGACCCTCTGTATTGGCATATGTAGTGGGACCTCCAGAACTTCCGTGATGGTCCCCTGCGTCCAATTTATGGTTGGTTGGAAGTTTGCTAGCCAGGGTATCCCAAGAACTACTTGGTCAGTTCTGGTTTCAGCTTTATAGAACCACTCCTCCTTCCAGAGGTTGTCGAGCTTTATTGGGATGTCACAATATAGGGTGATCATCCCAGTTCCACATTTGGATCCATCTGCATTTATTATAGGTTTCAGGGTGTCATTCTCCTTCCAAGTGAGACTGAGCTGTTCAGCCACATCTCCTGATAAGAAGTTCTGTGTCGCTCCAGTATCAACAAGTGTGGATAGGATGTGGGTGCCTAGTTTGGTGCGTGCGTGCATAGGGATGTACAAGGCATTTGTTTCTTGATTTTCAAGCAAATCACTTGGTTTGAAGGTTGCTCCCAAGTTCCGTGGGAGTTGTCCTTCCTTGCATGCTGCCTCTTGTCACTCCAATTTGTATGCCCTGAGTTTCTTTCATCCTAGTTTGGGATCCTTTTTGGCCAGTTCTTCCAGCATTGCTGTGTGTTGGCATATACATTTGTAGTTTACTCTGTCTGGGAATTTTCCAGCAAGTTCTTTGTCAATCTCGCATTCCTCAATCCTAATCACCATTGCTGCATATGCTTTTGCGATTTGTCGTCCTCTGGTTAAGTTTGAGGTACTGATGGCACGTATGTGGGTAAGAGCATTCTCTGTGTGGGCATCCCAGTTTTTGGGTTTATTTTTGATGATTGATAGACTGCCCATCCTTTCAGGTGTCAATGCAGGCAATGCTTTTTGGACCATGATGTTCCCTGTAATGATTGGTTTTAGTGACAGTGGTAACTTTGCTAGCCTTGGTGTCAGTTTGTCACATGGGACTCCTTTGAGGAGTTCAAGAGCAATTTCTTTCTGCTCTTCACAGTCATGTCATTGCAAGCTCTTTCTGGCTTGCTCCTTGGTTGCAGGTTTGGTTTTTAGTATCCTGACCCATACTGCTGGCAACCCTTTTTGCATTTTAGGCATTCTGAGCATGTGGATTTGAACTGGGGTTGCCATCTTTTGTGGCTTTTTGCACATCTTGCCTTGTCTGAAGATAAGACTGATTTCCTTTCGTTCCTCTGCACCATGTTGCCAGAGGCATTTTCGGACTTGTTCCTTAGTCATGGGCTTAATGGACCCTACTTGGCAGATCTGGATTTGTGCTGGTTTAATGACATCTTGGTAACCACTCATAGAGTTGGGTAGATCAAGGTCTGGTTTGACTGACTCTTCTTCAAAGAGTTCTGTGATCATTCCTAGTCAGTCTTCGACAGGCATTGCTCTAAGGTTGCATAAGATGCTGGCCAGGTTTTCCTTGGCTCTATGTTCCTCCTGTTGCAGGGTTGTGGAGGTTGCGAGTTTCATGATTGGGTTCTTGAGACTGCACTTGGTTTGTTGACAGTGCAAGCATTGTGGTTTGGATACATCCATATATGCCAAGCTTCTAATGCGTCACTTAAGCTGATCCATTGGTAGTGCTCCAAGGTCTGGATGACTGGTCCCTTGGCTTGGTTGCTGTATTTGTGATGTTTTTGGGGTGGCTTTGGATTGTCCTGTGCCTTTGAACCATTGGTTCATCGTTTGGTTATTTTCAAATGGGCATTCTTGTGCACAATATCCCATTTGTTGACAACTAGTGCATCATTGTTCCCTTAGCATAGGGCAATCTGTGGATCTATGTCCAATCTCTAGGCATCAAAAATATCTGCCTTTTTGAAGACATCGCTGTTTGTCTTCCGATGACAACCAACCATTCACTTGGTGTCAGTTGATCCAATCCTTCACGGATTGTTCAGTGGAAACCAATTTTGGACTTCCTCTCATGTGTGTTTGCTGATGACTACTCATCTGGTTAGGTTCAGTCCAAGCTCCTGGTAACATAGTGGTGAGTCTTGGATGTTGGTGAGGGATGATAAGGTGCAGTGTGCATGTGCATTGATGGTCTAGTGACATTCACAACTGTTATTGGTTACTCTTGGTTGTTCCTTTGGCTTAGATAGGGCCTTGTGACATTCAAGATGGTCTATTAGTCACTCCAGGCTTGCACCAGGTCATTTCAGTGTCTTGTTCCTAAGACCTGGTAGGATTTCTTCCTGGTATGTCGGTAGAATGATCCTTTGTGACACTTGGCGTTGTGTACTAGTCCTTAGATCAGTTGAGGTCTTCCTTAATTCTGGAGACCTATACTTGCTGGTGGATTGGGTAGTAGAAGCAAGGCTTCACTGCTTCAAGCAGGTTGGGGAGTGAGAACTCTTGCAAGTTCTTGAGTGTGTGATAATGTTTGTTCTGGTGATACTTCAGTATCCAGTGTCTGTGAACCACTTGCGGATCCCTAAGGTCATTCAAGGCACTAGGTGCCTAGGTAGAAAGCTCAACTTGTGTGGTGGCTCCTAGCCAGCCATGGGTTGTGCTTGTAGGTGCACAACACCTTCATGCATCTTAGCCTGCTGTGGCTAAATGTGTATCCTTGGTGAGGCAAGAGAGCCTCCTGCAGTAGTCAGGCCAGTGCCCTAAACTACCAGTCCTTAAGTCAGGTGGGTACAGTTGGTTGTGTGTCTGCTGGTTGCGTGTGAGCAAGGTATGAGCAATGCATGCATGTGTTGGTACACAAGTACTTGGGCTAATGCCCTTAGTATATAGACCTGGGTGTCTGCCTTGTAATACAAGTTCTAAGAGTTGTCCTCTACCCTTGATGGAGGTAGAGACACGAAGATAGATGGTTCACAAGTTTGAGAGGGAAGATGCAGGCAAGGGAGTTCAGGGTAACGATAATAGGATTGCAAGACTCAAGTCAAGCTTAAGGCTTGACTATCCAGAAGTACAGGTCTTATATACTACCTGGTACTAGTCAGTATAAGTCATCATATGACCTAGTCATAGTACAGCAAGTGATCAGTCATCCATACAGTAAGCAGCTGAGGGAGTCAGTAAGAGTCGTACAGTACTCAGTCAGAAGGAGTTGTTGAGGCTGCATGCAGGAGTCAGTCAGAGTCAGCGTGGCTGCACAGGCCACCAGTATAGTACACAGTCAGTTAAGCTGAATATGGTAAACCAAGTCATATGTCAGAGAACGATCACTGAGTCTGGCACCTGACTGGTTAGGTGTATGATGGTCACATGCCTGGTCATGTGAGGAGTCTAGGGTCAAGATCAGGTGGTTAGTCACAGGGTCATGGGAGCAGTCATGTGCTCTCCAGTTGTGTGGCACCCAGTCAGGTGCACAAGTCAGGTGATAGTTTAGGTAATTGGTCAGGTGATGTAAGTTGAGAGATAGCGATAAGATGGAAAAATGGTATCGGGATGCTATATAACCCCCATACACAAGGTCACTTCCCAAACCTCTGACTGCCCCCCTGATGGTACTGATTATAAAGAACTGGCTATGGTTCTTTATCGCCAGGTGTCCAACCAGGACAAAAGGATCAAAGCCATGGAGGCAGACAAGGAGAATCAGACTCATTCCCACAGGCCCTCAGCCCGGTGTCCACCCTGGTCCTGGGTGGAGGGACAATTTCAACACTACTGGCACCTGTCACTACTTTGTCATCCCTGATGGCAACCAAGATGTTATAGCCCCCTTTGTCCAGTACAACCTTGACTCCCCTTTTCCCAAACTCCTGGCTACTAATGGCCAAGGGTGCACTGTCCATTCTTGCCCCCTCTATGCTTCCCCTTGCACCAGCTGTACTGCTTCCTATTCCCCCCAAGATGAACTCCTCTTTTGGGCCAACATAGTCTTCACTCCCACCATCAACTGGGCAGTAACACTCAAAGACAACCCCACCTTGGCTGGAGAGATCCAACATTTCTGCTCACATCAAAAGATGTGTTAAGGCTTCAACAGGCCTTGATAGTATGACTTGTACTAAGAGTAAACTGGTGGCAAGTACTTGAAGGAATAGAGAAGACTCTAGTATTGCTAGAGATGACTCAGAGTGGCTTATGTAAGAGATGGGGAAAGGGGAGGCACAAGGGGAGCTTTCAAGAACATTGATATTGCAAATCAAGTCAAGCTTAAGGCTTGACTGTCAAAATATAGGGTGCTTATATACAAGCAGGCTGGTGCATGGGCCACAATCACTAAGGTAGGTACTTCTGGTCAAGAGGGGGCTGTCTGTATTGTATGAAGGTCCGCGGATGAGTGCTGTGGTCTGTATGAGTCGAACAATAGAGAATGAGCAAGAGCAAATGATGGATCAGAGAAATGCCTAATCTATCCTTAACCAGAGAACAATGGCAGTGGGTCACACCTAAGTGTCACGCTTAACGCTGTAATGTCACTGGTGAATGTTGGTAAGGTTCGCCAGCCGGAACAGGGAGGTTCCTGAGAATTCCCTATCCCCAGCATTTTCCAGCCGTCCCCAGGTCT
>Ga0307510_10004121_pt1 | contig 17064 bp, 28 predicted proteins | sample 12_EM_MG_FD_207224 | JGI IMG/M metagenome (GOLD analysis project Ga0307510, IMG submission 207224) | Populus trichocarpa ectomycorrhiza microbial communities from riparian zone in the Pacific Northwest, United States - 12_EM | ecosystem: Host-associated > Plants > Roots > Unclassified | place...
TTTTGCGTAGGATGCCTGCAATTAATGATCGCCGTTGATTAACCTCTTTCGGGATATCATACCTGCTAGAACCTGACTAGAAGCCCATGGACCGGAACTCGAAGCAGGGTTAGGTGTCTCCAAGGTGAGGCCAGAAGGTTTTCCCACGTGAACACTTGGCAATTATTCCTATCCAGCCCCACCACAAGATCTCAGTTACCACCCCTCATTTTTTCCAAACTCCAAGTTCTCCTTCCTTCCTCCACGAGACCAACTCTACGTGTATTGTCAAGTTGTGAATTTTTTTTCCCCACTATGGTAACTAACTAGCCTCCCATTTACTTATATCTACCAACGGATGCTTTTTCCCCCCCAGCCGCTAACACCTTTTACACATAAACAGTCTTCAGATTCGAAAAAACGTCTGGCCCTCGCAATAATCGACTTCCTCTCAGCCTCCATAAAAGATGGAACCGTCTCTCCCGACGACAAAGAATCGATCGAAGTAGCCCAGCAACTCATAGCCGACGCCTTCAAGGTCGACCCAACCGACAGGGCCGCCATGATCGACGCCCTCGCCGGGAAATCACTTCACAGCATCTACGGTGTCTTCGAAAATCTGAAGCGGAATAACGCCCCCGCTAAGCCGGCCTCCCCACCAATCAACCTGGCCACCCCCGCCCCGCCGTCCGGCCCCTCCGACGCGGAGAAGGCGGAAGCAGAGTCCCTGAAGGGCAAAGGCAACGCGGCGATGGCGAAAAAGGACTACCCATCCGCAATAGAATACTACACCCAAGCGCTGAGAATCGTCCCGGACAATCCCATATACCTATCCAACCGTGCCGCGGCCTACTCCTCGACGGCGCAGTACGAGAAGGCGATCCTGGATGCGCAGGTGGCCGTAGACACCGACCCCACGTACGCCAAGGCTTGGAGCAGACTCGGTCACGCTAGATTCGCAAAGGGAGACGCGAGGGGTGCGATGGAAGCTTACAAGGCCGGGATCGAAGCCGAGGGCAATGGCGGAAGTCAGATCACGCGCAACGGGTACGAGACGGCCAAGAGGAAGGTTGAGGAGGAGAGCGCTGCCGAGGCGGATAACATCACCCCCCCATCCGGACCTAGCACCGGAGGAGGCGCGGGCGGAATGCCCGACTTGTCTAGTCTTGCCGGAATGCTCGGTGGCGCTGGCGCACCGCTTGGCGGTGGAATGCCGGATTTGAGCTCCATCATGAGTAATCCCATGTTCGCGCAGATGGCTCAAAACCTCATGAGCAATCCCGCCCTCATGCAGAACATGATGAACAACCCTCTCCTAAGGGAGATGCTCGACTCTGTTGGGGGCGATGATGGAGAAGGTCCCGGTGCGGGAGGTCGCAGTATGCCGGATATGGGTAGCTTACTGGCTGATCCTAGTATAGCTGAGATGTGAGTACCTTTCCACGAGCTGAAGGAACAAGCAGATCTAATTAGTAATAATCATATAGGGCCAAGAACCTGATGGGCGGTCCTGGTGGTGGTGCTGGTGGTTCCGGTGATGCCGGTGATGCTGGCGGTGACGCTGGTGGTGCTGCGGGGAGCGGGCATACGTGATTGCTTGGGTCTTTTTGCTCCTTCCATCTGGTCTCTCTTAAATCATCTGGATATCTTCTTTCATGCAAACCGCCCTTTTTCCCCCAATTCAAAAGTCCCGTAGTAATGACCACATAAACGACATTTCCATTCACCCTAGGCACAACGTTCAACTATTAATCTCGTTAAAAAAATCCCTTGTAAAAAAGTGACTAGTAAATGATATAGAAGAGCCAACTGGTTCACTCCGGAAATTTTCAGTGGCACAGGAACAAAAGCGAAGCAAAAGAACGTCCCATTTAAATTCTTGCATAAAAAATATACTCCATAATACTCTATCTAACTCCTCTCACCATAGCTTAGGGCGTGCCTCCGCAGTTTATAAACCAACGGGTAGTTTCACGGCACAGAAAAGTCTCTATCAACCCAATTAATAACGAAATATAATATAAACTCCAGGGAAACAACGATGACCCGAATAAAGCAACATCTCAGCTATGATTATATCTCACTGAACTCTACACAGCTTAACCATCCAATGCCTGACCATTTGTGAGCCGACAGATAACACCGGATTTCCAGCACAGCCAGCCATTTGGACACCAGTCTCTTTTTTTTTCTTTTTGGAAACCTCGTCGACCGCGCCTATCCACACCTCATCACCACCCACTCTTCTTTCTTCCCTTTCAGAAAAAAGAAATTGGAAAAAAAAGACCAAAAAAAACCAAATAAGGAAAGATCCCAATGCAAGATACCGGTATTCTCCATAAGCTCTCGTGAGAAGAAAAGGTTTTCAGCCCCGCCTGCTATAAGATAGCAACTATCATAAACCATACAAGCATAAAAAGCCCCCAGCTACGACGGAAAACATGGGCTAGAAGCTCAAAAGAAACTTGAAACAGAAAATAAAAGTTGGGCAACAGGGTGTAAAGAAGATCCATGCATGAAGAGAGGACATGAGTGAGAAGTTGAGGATGAATTAGAAATTTAAAAAGAGCAAGCGGTATGAAGCTTAGAGGCCGCCGCTCTTCTTGAGATGTTCACTGGACGCAAGTTAGAATCATGGATGAGGATAGATAAATGGGGGGATAGATAGTATACAATCGTTTATAAGTGTAACCGATAAATGGCAAACCGGTCTCCTCCCCAATTGCCAATTGCTGCTGCTGCTGCGAACCTCCCTCGGCCATGACAGCTGCAAGCGCAGGGGCAGTCGGTACATTTTCCAACTCCTCGGTCGGGAAATAGCTGTTGGGGGATAATGTTAGCACCCCCGCTTAAACCATTTCCAATTAGCAGAAGCTAAGAATGGTACTTACGATGTGTCTGTAATGGATGACAAATTGGGTTTAAACGGCGCCTCAATCGATCTCAAGCTGTCCCAATTCACGCCGTTGAAAAAAGGATGTGCCTTAATCTCGTCTGCGCCACGCTTTCCCAACCTTTTATCCGCCGAAGTAATCAGCCCTCTAATGAGATCTTCCGCCTCGGGACTGAGAATAATCTCCTCTGGAAAGTAGAGCTGGGACTGCCAATTAACGATCTTCCTATAGGTCTCATGGGCGTCCTCAGCACAAAAAGGTGGCCATCCAACTAAACATTCAAACATAATTGTTCCCAAGCTCCACCAATCACATTCCTGGCCGTATCCTTTATTAAGGAATATCTCTGGCGCAATGTAATCAGGAGTCCCAACTGTAGAGTATGCCATAAGTCTACGGGATTTCCTCCATGTGTTGATCTGGTTACGATTTGAGACTGTAAGGTGAATAGCGTCGACCATAACGGAGTTACGGGCACGGTTGTTTGAAGTCTCGGGAGTATTAGAACCTCCTTCCAGCAAACGCTGGTAGTACTTTTGGTCATGAGTCTTGTGAAAACCGGTCGAAAGACCAAAGTCTGAAAGCTTTATGTGCCCGTCTTTGTCAATGAGAATATTATCCGGTTTGATATCACTAAGACAGTAAGCACAAGATCTCTAGGGCTACAAGAGAATACATACCGATGGATAAAGCCAAGCCTGTGTACAGCCTCAATCGCCAAGACGCATTGAGCCATATAAAATCTTGTAACATCCTCGCCAAATATCTCGTATTTAATGAGCATAGTCATCAAGTCTCCACCAGGCAAGAACTCCATGATCAAGTACAGATAGACAGCATCTTGGAAAGAGTAGAACAAATTGACCACCCATGGAGAATCAGAATCAGCCAGAACGTCCCTCTCAGCCTTCACGTGCGCTAATTGATCTTTCTTGAACATTTCCGACTTGAGTAAAGTTTTCATCGCATATATTTTTCCGGTGTCTCGCTTCTGGACCAGGCGAACTTCACCAAACGCACCCTTGCCAATAACCTTGACAGTTACAAAATCATCGGCATGAAGACGCATTCGCCGGAGCCGTAGGAATGATGACTCTTGTTTGCCGAGCTGTTGACGACGACGTTTCTTCCGCTCCTCAGACATCTTGCCTTCGCCCACGATATCCTGTTCAAGTTCAACACGTCTGCAAAAAGAAAATCAATTGTCAGTACAAGATATTCACAAATCATGGTTAAACATAATCAATGCGGTCCCCTGATCTTCTGCGCGGAAAATGGTTGTGCCTCACCTCTGATTTCTCTCTACGGCATATGCAACACTCTGATTATAGTGAAGTTCCACCTTGACTTTGAGTGCTTTAGCTCTCTCCCTTGTAGACGAACTGAATGTGCTATCATCCCGGGGGAAAACAACGTAATCATCCTTCAAGCTTCCGGAAGCCTGTAAAGAGCCGGCTGTACGTGGTCGCTGCCCCTGCGGAGAGCCGGGTGGATTGTTCTGATTGCCCTGGCGTGCGCTTAAATGCTGATTTTGCAACTGGTGTGCAAGCCCGTTTGCGTCATAATGCCCTTGCTGTTGTTGCTGCTGATAGAGCTGCTGAGCCTGAAATTGTTGATACTGCTGTTGTTGTTGAGGAGGGTATTGCGGATTATTGAAGGGAGCATTCACGAACTGCTGCTGCTGCTGAGGGAAATAGCCCCCTTGTTGTGGCGGCTGACCTCCATAAGTTTGCTGGTACGCGGTCCCAGGAGTAGTAGGATAATTGCTATTCGGAGAAGCACCGCGGTCTCGATCTTGGTTGTTGCTCATGGTTGCAGATAATTTGGTGGGGAGAGAAGCTCCAAGATGAGGGGGGACGGGATGCTAAGATAAAGTGTCAGCTCAGGTGCGGAAAGGTTTATCCATGCAGATAACCAGAGGGCGGAGGCTAAGGGAAGGGAAAAAGAAAAGAAAAAAAGGAAAGAGGGTCGGAATACACAAGATAGGTTGAACAGCGGGGTGAGTAAAGTGTCGTAGGGCTTGTTCTCCTTTTATGAGGGCAAGGTAAGGAAGGGAGTCTGAATCACTTGCAATGCAGCTGGTATCGAGGGTGTAGCACGCTGTGCAACACAAAAAAAAAATTCTGTCAAGTAAAGGCAGAACAGAAAGAAAAGACGTGTGAGGAAGGAAGGGGGGAATGTGTGAGTTGGGAGAGGTGGGTTTGAGGCAGAGGAGAAGCAGCAGTTACCGCAGATGGACCAAGAGCAAGGATGGAGGCGAGAAGGGGTCTTGAGACTCGAAACGTACGGTACGGTGGTGGTGGTGGTAACCTAGGTCGTCTGGGGAAAATATGCGGTTACTCCAATCACTTCCCGAGTAACCGGCATGATAACCCCCCCACAGGAGAAGAAACAATGGCACGAGCAACAAATCAAGCACTACCAGACCAAAACCATAGTGCCCAATGGTACGACTATTGAGTACTCGTCTCCATCTCTACTGCACCGCACCATATCTCTAAGGTGGACCAACTGGGTACGGTACTGGCATGGTGACAGCAGGTACAACTCCCTGCTAAATTCCTATGCTGCCCCTGGTACAAGCACCATTCATTACTGTGCTGTGATATACTGTGGGATAGCGGTATGTGTTGTAACCCACTGTTCCATTTGGCTTCTCCTGTTTCTTCTATTCCGATGATGCCGCAATTTCTGGTGTCGGGAAGCGGGACAGAAGACAAGGAGATTTTGCAAGCACATTCGGCATGGGAAAAAGCAAGTGCTCCGGTTATGATCAGTCATGGTGCAGCCAATTCCTCGGCAGGCACCACGGTAACTTTGTGAAAATCAACGTAACCCACCCCTTCTCTTAGGTAATTCACCTTCCGATCAATCTAAAAAATGGTCGAACCTGAAAAGGTCTGGACCTAGCACTTGTAGATTATCATAGCTATGATACCTCTACCAGTACTAGTACATGTTACACTCAAGTTTTGTCTTTACCAGTATTACCAGTGCAGTACCCGGTAAGTTGCTTAGTCTCTACTACCGTAGCAATATACCAGTATAGGCATCTCTCACAAGACGTTGGAAGGGTGCTTTTGCACTCCTCCAACACTCGTTCGCCCACATCAGAATCGAGAATGAGAATAGTGGTCTGATGCAAAGGGCTGAGCAGGATCTGAAGAGAGGGAAAGGGTGCTTTCTATCCCCAAGCTTGTCAAGAAGACAACGGCTAACGGCAAGAGCCCCCGCCAACTCCAATTGCTTACCGCAGAATCGCACTGGAAGGTCGGGGATAAATCAAAGCGAGGTGGGCGGGCCGGCCTCCATCTAAACGCAAGGGCCATCGGAGCAGTCTCCCACGGATCGCCGAGGTTTGGCGCTCCTCCCTCCACCTCGAACTTTGCCGGAGTGGGTATACCCAGCAACGCTTCCCGTTCGTTGCTAGACCCGCTGCCCCCCCCATTTTGCTGTTGTAGAAAAGGGCTCCTCTTCTCCCTCTGCTCCTCTGCTCCACGCACCTGCAGAACGCCGAAGCCTACCTTACAGTAACCTACGATATAAAACAAGCAAGTCTCCGAGGTCTGATGTGCCCCTTTTGTCTCTAATTTGTTTTTCCAATTGTTCCCGCCCGTTCAAAATACTGTATCACGGTGCCGGTACTTGCACCGGACATGATACTGTAGAAATTCCCGGGATCTGTAACAACTTCCTCGGACATCTGCTCTGTTGGCGTACGGTACTTGTACTTAGGCGAGGCCCTTAAAGCCCAGCAAAACAGGGAGGGCTGAGAAAGTGTCTGGCATCCCAGCCCAGGTTCCCCTCAGTATTCCTGGTCGCTTCCTCTTTTTGGTGTCCTCAAGCGTCCATGACACGAGCACACTACCGTATCGAGTACCGGTACTGGTGCCTCGCTATCAGAAGCGTCCCACCCCTGATCTCCTTGAGACACATGTTGCTTGAACACCGGTAGGCGAACCAAGATCTCGTGCTTGTATCAAGCGGTAAGTATCTGAGAATACGGTTATTGTTACACAACCACCCGGTGGGAGAAAAGAAAAGAAAAGTCTCATTTTCCCATACTTTATGCCAGATATTGTGCTCGAGTACTAGTACAGTACCTGTACAGTACCGGTACAAGTACAGCTAACTGCAGACTTGAGCGCTCTTCACACAGCCAAGGTTAGGGGAGCTCTACTCTAGCACATTATTAAATTCAGCAATTTGCCCCTCGAGCTTTCCGGGTGAGGAAGAGCCCATCACCATTGGCTAGATTTTCATCGAGTCCCAAATAATATCATCTCCCCAGCTTCACAACTTATCACCCCAAAGACAACAGGATGAGTTGAATAGCTTCCACATACAATGCAAGAATTAGGGGACATGACCTAATACATGGAATGGCCTCTAATCGAAATTGTTCATTAAATTTTGCAGTATTACCCGTAGATAATTTGAGATCAAAATAGGTGAATGGGGTAACGATGGAAGGGATCTTGAATTTATGGTGCATAGTGTTGTATGTGGCCCCATTGGCTCCGATAATTAGACCTAGATTCCAACAAGCGCTTTCCCTCCCTTTCATCCTGCCTAGAGCGGCTCTTTCCCGTATTTCCTAGCACACCCGGGTAATTTTGAAACTGGCGACTGGCGCGGCGCAACCTTCCAGCACCAACAGAGGGTAACAGCCCTAGCCTTAAGTCTTGGCAAAAGTGGATTGTGGGAAAAGTTCCTTGCTCTGTCTCTATCCCGCCTCACGTCTCAACCCGCTTGAAAACCCCGCCAAAATCCACACGGAATTACCACCCCACCCCAAAACACCCTGCAATCATGGCCGACAAATCAAAAGTAGTATTGTGAGTGCCCCCCTGGATTCCTGGTTTAATTCTTTCTACACATCTACTAATTCTCGAGGGAAAAAGACCAGCATCTGGTCCGCTTAAATCTGTCCAAGTCGACGCTTTGGTGGTTCTCAAGATCTGCAAACATGCTTCCTCGGCGCATCCTCAGGTTATAACCGGCCAACTTCTCGGTATAGCCGCTCCTGTTAGAATCTCAAAGTTTTCCAACTCTGACATCATTTTAGGGATGGACGTGGAAGGCGAGTTGCAGGTTACAAATTCCTTCCCATTTCCCTCCGCCGACCCGTCAATGTCGTCCAATGATCTTGATAGCAACTCAGCGTCTGCAGCCGCTTCGGCTCCTCGATCGAAGGCAAGTGCTTGGTACCAGACGGAAATGGTGAGGTGCCTGAGGGAAATGAATGTGGATGCAAACTCGGTGGGATGGTACCAGAGCGCTAATCTGGGCAACTTTGTGGGTTCTAAACCCTCAACGCTTGTTGGTCACTGTGAACTTATTGGGAGCAATAGCTGAGCACGAATTTTATCGACAACCAATACTTCTATCAAAACGCTCTTAACGAGAGAACTGTTGCTTTGGTTCACGACACGGCCCGGAGTGCCCAAGGAGCTCTGGCTCTGAGAGCTTTCCGTCTTACGCCACAATTTATGGCCGCCCAAAAGGAAGGGAAATTTACTAGTGAGAGGTGTTTTCCGATATTCCCGCTCAACTAAATTAAAGTCGGCTAACCTGGTGTAGTCTCGCCAAACACAATCTCACTTACAAAGACATTCTCATTGAGCTGCCCGTTTCCATCCACAACTCCCACCTCCTCACTACTTTTCTTCACCAGCTCGATACCCCGCCTGCCCCTAACCCATTCAACCCTTTTTCCCAATCAAACTCAACTCCCCTCTTCCCCAACTTTGACAGCCTCGATCTCTCCATCGACCCATTCCTAGAAAAGAACTGTGATCTCCTTCTCGATTCCATCGAAACGCACTACACAGAACTCAACAACAGCCAATATTACCAGCGACAGCTCGCCCGTGAGCAAGTTAAGATCACAGCATGGCTCACTAAAAGAAAACAGGAGAATGTCCTTCGCGCAGCGGCTAAGCAACCTCTGCTCCCGGAGAACGAATGGAACAGACTCTTCAAGCCACCCGTCGAGCCTAGCCGCCTCGAAACTCTCCTCAACTCCAGGCAGATCGAGCAATACGCAAAACAGGTTGACGGGTTCACAGCAAGCGTCACAGCAAAGATGTTCGCCGTGAATGGGGGATTGTCAAAGACACAGGAGCAGCTACAGTTGTAGGCTTAATACCAGCTCTATCTCTCTCTTTCCCTCTCTCGCTCTTTCTTTTTTCTTTTCTGGGTTAATATTCTATTGTGGACTGCGTAGCGGAAATGCATGATACATTTTGTTCCTCTTTCCTCTCGCTTTTAGCGGTTTACGCCAGGATGCTCGACTGAAGTTTTTCGGTGGCGCAACTGGGTATCTTGTGAGATTAAGGCGGGGACATCCTGTGTTGCAATGGGGCCGAAAACTGGGATAGAAAGCGAAATGTTCGGATTTACGGGTGATGTTTGGTGCTGGTAGACGGATTGTGAAGGGATTGGCCTTGGCTTAGATATTTGCTTTCGCCTTATAGTGCTCGCCTCTTATCATACAAAAAAGCTTGCCCGAGTCTGAGTAGAATTGACTAAGAACTGGGTTTAACCAAGTTACATCGATAAACCGATGTTTTACGATACGATTGTTGGCCGCGTCTTGTGTAGGATTGTGCGTATGATACCGGTAACATTTTCACCTTTGGGAGCTCGTTTGTTCGCTTTACACCCTTAGTCCAAGCACCAGTTCCGCCCATCATTTCCCCCCCCACTTTTTTCCCTTTCTTGCTTTTTCACCTCTGGGGCGGTTCTTGGCAAGCCAAGCCCGCTTGAGCCTCAGCCCAGCTTTTTTTATTTTCCCTCTCACACACTTACGTCAAATCCCTTCCCACCCCCCACCACCCCACATCGCCGAAACAATTGCACAAACATTAGGAAATGGAAACACAACCACCACCACCAGCGGCACCACCGCCCCCTCCTCCTCGACCACAAGGCAATCCCGCATTCCGGGCAATGGGTAAGTGACTTTCCTTCCATTGCTTGCTCCACCTACTACTTCTGCAAAAGGATTGCTAACAACTAACCCAACAAGGCCTCCCAAACATCCGCGCCAAACTCCCCTCCAGGAACTGGTCCATCTTTATCTCGCTGTCGACCGCCTTTGCAGCGGCAGTCTACTATGACCGCCGTGAGACCAAGAGGGTACAGAAGCACTGGTGCTCCGCTGTCGAGCACCTCGCACGGGAACCATTGTCGACTCTGGAGCTGCCGAGGAAGGTTACGGTTTACCTAAGTGCCCCACCCGGAGATACCATCACACCTTCTGTAGAGTACTTTCGGGAGTACGTCAAGCCGGTGTTCACGGCTGCTGCGCTGGAGTTCGACGTTGTTGAGGGGAGAAAGAGAGGGGAGGTTCGGTGGAAGGTCGCGGAGGGAGTTAGGAATATCAGGAGGAGGGGTGGGGAGGGAGAGGGGCAGGGGGCAGAAGGGGAGGAGGAGGATGTGATTGAAGGGATCAGGAAGAGGAATGGTGTTGTTCGGGTTGGAGTTCAAGGGGATGTAGTCGTCGGACGACATGCTTGGAAGGAGTATATTCGGGGGCTGCACGAGGGGTGGCTAGGCCCTCTTCAGGATCCTAGCGTTCCTCCACCCCCTCCGCCGGCATCTCCACAAGAACTTAAGCCACCACCAACCCCGACACTAGACCAAGTCCTCGCCGAACCCCTCCCCGAAACCCCCGATCTGGATAAAAAATCCCAGGAAGAAGAAAACAAGAAGAAGAAAAAGACAATCCCACCCCCACATATTCTCCCACAGGCCTACAATACCTCCCCTACCCCTCGCGCCCTCCCAGAAACATTCGACCCTGTTGGCTTCATCCCGCACGCACACATCCTCGGCTTCCTAAACACCCCGATACGCCTCTACCGCTTCCTCAACCACCGCAAAACGGCAGACCTCGCCGGCCGCGAAGCTGCTGCCATAGCCCTCGGCATATACCGTCCCTTTAACCTCGCGCCAGGGCCGGGCTCTACCATAATGACGAATGAGGGTGCCAAGGGGGGGCTGGAGGCGGATCAAGAGGGCGGGGAGATTGATTATGCTTGTGGACGAGAGGAGGAGGCGGAGTGGCCGGGAAGGGTTTGGAAGGAAGAGGGAACTGGAGTGGGGGAGATTACTGAGAAGGTTGTGGTCGATCGCAGGATTGGCGGGAGGATGAGAAGATTCGTCCTTCCCGAGGGGGTAGAGGGGGCTTTTGCTGCTGGGAAGGGGGAGGTTTAGCACGATCGTTAGCGGGAGGGAGGGGGAGAAATGTACATTATGACAGTCCGATAGAGGTGTTTTTGTTTTCTCTACCATCGCCGCTTTTTAAGGTACTCTAACTTAATCGCATCATGTCGTGCGTGGGATTGCAATTGCGGTGCTGGATTCTATCTCGGTCAAGGTAGAATATGACCCCTGAGATTACCGTATTATAATAAAAATCATTGTGTATCTCGTATTAGGGTTATGGCTTTCACTAGGGGTATTTGTATGCAAAGCCAAAGGCAGAAAAGAAGGGGGGGAAACTGGCATCCGCTATTATCGAATGGATGTTATTACCAAATAGATGAATTATGAACACCGACCGAATGAGAAAGAAGATAAGAGAGAAGATGGGGGGAAAGGAGAAAAAGTGAAAAGCAGTCCAAGTACATATTACATTCATTACCCGCTGCTTATGCCTCCCGCATAGGAACATCCAGGCTCAAATCCGCCGCCTCCACTTCGCCCAACTCTTCGGCAAGGACCCTGTCAAGCAACATCTCCTTCTTAACCCACCCCTCCCTCCTCCTCTTCTCCAGCTCTTCGAGGTTCCGCTTCAGCTCCTCCTGCTCCTGCTCCGCCCATGCCAGTTTCTTCTTCAGCAACTTCATGAGCTCCCTGGGAGACTTGGCTTCCTCGTCCGGATCGAAGCCGTCGTCAGAGGTGTACCATTTGGACGCACCATTCTTGCTCGCGTTTTTGGTAGAGCTGGTGGGCGAGGTGGGGGAGGATGCGGTGGAGTGCGAGGCAGCGGCGGTGTTTGGCTGGTGGATGTTTTGAGGGTGGTTGGGGTGAGATTTTGGAATCGGATCGGAGGGACGGAGGGCTTCTGTTTCGTGGACCGTGCGCATGTGCTTAGCGAGAGCGTCGGAGCGGGTGAAGGATCTGTCGCATTCTATCGTCGTCGTCTAGGCGTTAGCGCCGCCATCGCAGATGGGGTACGGTAGTAGTGGCAGAGGGGGAAAAAAAAAGCTACCAGGAAGAGTGCAATAAAATGGTTTCTCCTTCGTATGACTTCTCATATGAGCTCTCAGCGCATACCCACTCGCGTGCGCCATTCCCTTTCTATTACAGTCATCCCATTCACATGCATACTTTGCTCGTCTGAGCCCGATGTGCTCGTCATGAATGTGTTTTACCAGGTCGTCCATGTTGCCCATGTCCATGTCGCAGCCGTCCCACTTGCACATTGTGACCTGCTCCGCGTGCTCGAGCTCCTCCGCTTCCATCGGCGACCCGGGAACGGATCCGGAGGTATCGGAGGAGATGTCGCTCAGGTTCAAGTTCGGGTGGCTGTGGTGGTGGTGGGGGTGGGTGAGTATTGGGGAGGTCTCGGGCTGGTCGGAGAATGCGGCCGAGGCTGCACGCTTCACCGGCGTTCGGGGAAGCGTGGGAGGTGGAGAGTCCATTGATGAGAAGGAGGAGAGGGAGGATGGGGGTGATGACATGGTGGTGGTGGTGATTTTATGGTAGTGCGATTGTTGGGGGAAGGTTTGCTTGTCGAGTGCCGGGAGGGTTTTCCGATTGATTGGGTGAAGGTGGGTTGTGCGACTTCCAACTGTTATCCTGCCTTTCCCCCTATCCCCTTTGTTAGGATATGGGTTCTAGATGCTCGGGATGGGTTAGATTTGGTAGTTGGTCTCGGCAGTGCGTGGGGAAGGGTTTTGGCACAGTGTTTGGCAAGGTGTTAGTGTTTGAGGATTGTAGAGTGCCGGTATGAGCTCAGGGGATAGTTTAAGGGCAGATGGGTGTTGGGTTCTGTGGCGGATGCTGGCCTTTCGTCGGATTAAGCTTTTAGGCGAGCCTTGGCTGTAAGGTTCACCTCCCGGGGTTTCTTGTGGCGGTGGTTAGGGTTGAGGTTGATTTGATCATTCTGTAAGGACTATGATATAAAAAAAAGTTTCTCCAAAGTCATACCGCTGTGGATGACGCTTGAAGTTAATCAGAGATCCTCCCATATCGTGCTCGAGTACTTTTCCATGGAGGAACAGTATTCTATATAGCAATAATTATATACCAGGGTAGGAATCCATCGGCCAACAACAACAGGCAAAGGTATATTATTTAGCTGGCCAACTCAAAATAACTGTTCGGTGACTTCTTGTCGGACCTTTGCACTCGGGTATCAAAAAAAAAAAAGTCGCCAAAAAATATCACCATGGCCATCTGGCGTACCGGTAGTTAGAAGACAGGTTGCATCAGTGGAAACCTTTTTGGCTTGGTGGACACCGGAGGAGCAGGTATTTTAGCGTTTAGCCGTTTACAGCAGGTCGGGGCGGGATTGTCGTATTTAGTTCAGTCTATGATTCTCTCGAAATAACTATTTCCAAAAGTCCTAATTCATTCTCCTTTGGTCTCAATTCAGCCTATACAGGCTTGATACCAAGTAAAATCCACAGATACATGGATAATCACTCAGTGCAGCAGCGCAGCTGCTTCATGTTAATGGCGTCATGTAACGTTTCCCCACTTTTGCTGATGGATCGGCGCCGCCAGCCAAGGGTTTCCAACTTTTTTGACCACCATGGTACAGGCACTAGGCCATTTTTATTTATTAAAGTGTTCAGAAATGGAGGATGTAAGTGGCCTGGCTATGGCATAACTGGTGCCTCTGCCTGTATTGTAATTTAATCTTGTTTTGCGGAAATAGTAGTAATCCATTTCTTCAGTCGGGCAATTCGCATTCTGTCGCTTTAAAAATCGTCAGGCATATAGGCGTGATATCAGGGAAGGTAACGTAAGATCTTCAGGAGCACAAAATTAGTTCGCTTCTTGACATGATTAATCAGCATATATTGCTGGCGAGTAGTAGGTAAATTATGAGTGATGCGTTAGTGACTTTCACACCGTGGTAGGTTTCCACCGTCTTTTGATTTAATTGGATAGTTCATTTTCAGGGTTCCTCCTTTCTCACTCAGGTATCGACTTCTCGGAAGAGCTAGCTGCTAAGATAAGCGTGACATGAGGTCGGCCGCTGCATGGTGCCAGTTCGTTCTTCGCGTGAGGCTCCCACCTCCAACGTGTTCCAGAATCCGAATGCAGGAACATCGGGACAAAAGCCCGTTGAATTATTGCTCATTCTTAGAACGGGGGCTCTTCAATCGTTATGTTATGCGTGAGGTTTCCTTTTTATTTATCGAAGGGAGCCAAAGTACCTGACGGCACACGGAAAAATGCGGCCCAACGAAAATTTTGGTGAGCAACACCACAACTTCACAACAGAATGGTGGTAAAAAAACAATGATTTAACTATCAAATAGTTAAAAAGAGTTACTACAACATCTTCCTGCATGGTCGCTTCTCTAAGATGTTCCCCGCACTCACCACATTTTTCGTTGTGCCGTTAGGTATTATACGTTATTGTCATGTTTGTGCGTGACTCTTATGCGGGTAAAGCTTATTTTGACCGCCCGAGTTGCGCGTGTCTGGCAGGTTGGAGGGCAGAATACCGTAGGTTGCTTTGCGCCGTCACAGAAGCGTTCTATTGAGCTCTTCTCCGCCCAACCCCCCCCCCACTTTCCCACTGAACCCTCACTACGCCTACGGTACCAGAGCTCGCCCGGCCTACGTCTACAAATACCGGAATACCTTCTCTCGACATCCTTCCCACTTCCTCTCCAGTGGCAAACCATTATTCGCTTCGAAAACAGAATTTGTCATGTCGTCAAAGGAAAAGCCGGGGTCGCCGACACCTCCGTCTCGAGAGCCAAAGGATGAGAATGAAGATGATGAGGAGGAGATAAACTTAATGAAAACCTTCATGTCTGGGGAGAAGACCTTCTATTCGCCTTTACCACCGGTAAAGCCTACGCCCCCGAAATCGTCTGGTAGCAGGAAACGTAAGCGATTCTCCATCCATCTTTCGTGTTTGTGACATACTCACTGTCGCCCAACAGGTGTCGCGTTTGCCGAACCTAGAGAAGAGCCATCAAAGGCTCCTAAGCTCGGTACGTTCTCGCCGCTCTTGCTTTTCTACTTCACCTGAAGCCATACCGGCACCTGTTGCTGGTGAAAGGCCGGTCGCCCCCCGCGAACGCTCATACTCTGTTATGTGTTTGGCAAGACATTGCCCCCCCACTCTGGGCGCGTATGGTGATGTGGCGATCAATGACCGCATTGCAGATTTTTTTATGGCAAGAAGTATTGATACTGACTTTTCCTCTTTAGAGCACAGACAGATTCCTATGCCCGCTGAACTCATGGTTCCAAACTCCCGTCGCACTCCTTGGAAGGCGTTAGTTCCCCCACGCTCCCTTTTCCAACAATTCTTATTGCCCCCCGATGGAAAATTGTCCGTCAACTTTTTTGTTTATTTATCGCCTCCTTAATTCTATATGCTAACCATGACTTTTTTTTTCCTATAGTCCTAAACACCGTGGGTCATATCCTTGGCCTTGAGATTCCACTTTACAGGTCCCCAGCATGAGCGGAGCGAATACAGGGCGACCATGGGTGGAATTTAGTATGGCCGCTCAGGTGCGCACAGACAATCAGCCATACAAAATTCTACTTCCAGGGTCCCCCCTGTGTTCGCTCCGCTCGTACTGGGGATTTGTAGTATGGCGAACGGACGCTAACTCTAAGTCCTTCGCAATAGCAGATAGTTTGCCTTGTACTTTAAAACGGCAGAATCCCAATTACTGGTGGTCAGCAGTCACACCGGAGCATCGAATTCCGTCAGTCCTTAATGAGAACGAGTTAATCCCCCCCCCCAATCCCCGAATCCTCAGTATCTAAATTTTCTCTAGGAGCGGAAGCAACTCACGATTGGGAAATCCTTCCCAAGGACGCCTCGGCTCCTGAATTCATGTTACAATAGCATATGCTAGAGAATTTCTCCGGGCCAACCTGGACTAATACGGAGATAGTACATAGTTCTTTTTCATTGTTTTTGGGATCACTAGGGGTCTGAGTGGCATGGGTTGTGCGTTTGGGTCTTATTTTTCCACAAAACTATTACCGGGGTTTCACTATATTGTCACTTTTTTACGGTACTCTTCTCTTTTTATTTCATATCCCCTGAGCTATTTCCCTTGCCCTTCGCTGGCCGCGGGGAAATACCCTCCAATTCCCTCTTGCTCTTTGCCCACGACCCTCTATCCACTGGTTCACCAAATTTTCCATCTATACTCGACACTACGATCCTACCAGCCATACAACCTCCCCCGAACTCTCACTTCTACCAAATCATCACTCTGCCCAATCCCTACCTCCCTACCTCTATTCCTGCGACTTCAAATTTGAGAACTCAGTTCATTGTCCTCCAAACGGCGAACTGCCCCCGAAACCTCACCTCTTGCCACTCCTTTCCTAAGACACGGGTAATTAATCCTCCCTCCTATCTATTGGCCTACCCCGAACCTGAATTGAGTGATATGGAGGCTAACATCTCATAAGCCTACGAAACCGTGGCGCTGGGCCGCCACGTTGAGAACTCTCAGATTTCTAGATTCTTGAGTGGTTCGGGTAAGGAACCGCTTAACATCACCCGCCGATACATCTGCTTTGGCGCTAACTCATGGCATAGGTGAGCCAGAAAGGAGCAAATGGGTCTGGGATATCCAAAAAGAACCAAGTTCGTCGTTAGATTTAAGGAGGATCGGAAGGGACCAAATAAGGTGCTTGCCATGGGCCAGGCCGCGTGGGCTTTCACAAGCCGTAGGCTGGGTCTTTATGGGCCTTAGCCATAAAAGTCTGTGGCCCGTAGGCTTTCATCCTTGTGTAAATTCTTGCCCTAAGGCCAAAAAAACAATCGATATTAGCATAGTATTAAAGTACGACCAACGTGTATCATAAGTGAATTGCGGAAAATTATAAATCGATAACGATTGACCATTACATAGCCTACACATGCACTGTCTATTGCTTCAAGTCCAAGTCTGACACAACACCCGGGGAGGGGGGGGGGCCGCCGCCCCCCCCCCCCCCCCGCGCGCGAGACCGC
>Ga0307510_10004122_pt1 | contig 17063 bp, 26 predicted proteins | sample 12_EM_MG_FD_207224 | JGI IMG/M metagenome (GOLD analysis project Ga0307510, IMG submission 207224) | Populus trichocarpa ectomycorrhiza microbial communities from riparian zone in the Pacific Northwest, United States - 12_EM | ecosystem: Host-associated > Plants > Roots > Unclassified | place...
TACAACTCCGAGTGGCGACGGCGGAGCATGCAAGAGATCAAGCTCGCCGCTCGCGTCTCTTTCCAAAAGGCCAAAGTGCGATTCGCGAGCTAAGATCCGGCCCCATATCTAGTGCTACGTAGAATGTACTAGTACACTGACTAACACACACCGAGATGTACTGGATATATACGCTAAGCTGGTCGCCCCCACACCATCTCATCCAGTACGACTTCTCTTGCGCGATTGAATACCTCGGTCAAGTCGTATTCCGCCAGAAGATTACTCTCCTCTTGGTAATCCTCGTGCAGAGCTTCGATCTGCTCGGGTGACATGCCCGGCCATCGCGATGATAGCTCTGCTGAACTTGGCACGGCGAGGGCCTGGTTTGGTGGTAGGATGTAACCCTCTGGCTGGTGGCGCTTTGGAAGAGTGGCAGACAGAGCGGCGACGAGGGCCGTGCTCCGGAAACGTTCGTTCAGCTGAGCGTCCGATACGCCAGACGTTTTCTTAATCGTGTCCCAGCTTGTTTTTGAACGAGTCAATACAATAACACAGGCGAGAAAGACCTGGCAGCGTACTTGTCGTGGGTGTATATTCGTCGCCACACAGATCTGAATGCAGCTTCCCGCCTCGTTACGGGGAGTTTCTGTATCATGCGATCGGCTTATGGGTGAATCAGACGCTTTAAGATTAACTTACATCTCCCCGGGCTAGAAGGTGTAATGCGGTAGCATAGTCACTTATTGTTGAGTCGTTATCCTTCAAAGACAGCACATCCGCCATATCTTCTACAGACAGGGCCTTTTTCTGAAGCAAAGAACGAGCCAACTGCTTGAATATCTGCCCGGCTGTCAGAACAATGTGTTTAGGCCCTCGGAGAACGTACGAGTGGGAAAACTTTCTTGTCCATGAGGACGGAGGCCTTTTGGTGCAGAATAGTCTCAACCTGTCGGTCCAACGACTGTTTACCTCGCACAGACACAAGGGCCGACTTGAGCTCTTCCGCAAGCGACTCGTGGACGCTGACAAAGTCGAGACCATCGTGGAAGGCTGATCGATGTCACATCATGAGCATCCACTGGCTTGAAAATGGTTGGTCGCAGGAATCATACCGTCAAGCATGCTCTCATCCACACTGGTGTCCTCTTGCATTTGTGCCAAATGTGTCAACTTTCCGATGCTTAGCATGAGCTGCAAATCCGAGTCAGCCCTCGCATCGAGAGGTACGATTTGTTCTATCACCTCTTTAGCCGCTAGCTCTCCCGCATTTTCAGACTCAGCCAACAAAGTTTCTGCAGTGGAATTGAACCTTTCCGTCTCCAGATCATGGATCCAAGAGACATGTGGGGTATTGTGCTTGAGGAAAAATCTGTCAAGATAATCCGCGTATGCCTGGTTTTGACTAAACAGCGTCCGCAGTTCTCCTAAAAGTTGAGTGAGTCATCTATGTGTGATGATATAGAACGTGGCTCATACCATGCTCGATGTACCACTGGTACAGCTCATCCGTGAATTCATCTCGGAATCTCTCGATGTATTCAGTTATTTTTGATGCGTGTGGGTTCTGGTCGGGGGGGTATACCAAATCTTTGTTACAAAGAGCCGCCAGACTCCTAAAATCACGATATTTCTCGGCGAGTTCGAAAGCACGCATCGCGAACCCATATTTGTCTGAATTCTCATTCTTGTTCAGTTCCACGCTCATTTATGATAAAAACTCACTGAGTGTGTTTAGAACCTCTGGACGGAGTTGCTGGAACCGATCAGCCAGTGCTACGATCTCGCGGTCCGTTCCGGGGATCTCGCTTGCAACAGTACTGTGGGACTTTTAGGGCGAAATCACGTATCACTCAGTTTAGACGTGCCTTTGAAGCGAGTCCATCCGTTCGTGGACAGAAGCGAAAAGAGCAGAAGCAAGATCAGGAAGTTGAGAGTTGGGTTCGCGAGCTTTGTGTTCATCAGGTGAGTCCCCGAGATCTTGAACATAAGTCGTGGTAGCATCAAACAGTTCGAGGACAACGTTGATGACTTCAGGCTTGCTGGTCCAGGGCCTGACAAATGGTAACTCAACTCCGTATACACCAGCATTATAGTCCCGGTATTCGAATGCGGAGTTGAGGATGATCTAGAGGATCGATTCTAGTTCACGACTGGGCATTCCAGGGGAAATAACGCACCAAGACGATTCCGTTGGCCTCGGAAAGGATATCAGGCTGTTTGGCAGGCGTCTCTCTAAGTAATCTCCTTGTACCATCCCTGACGTGAGGAAGTAGCCTTCCAATGTCCGCGACACGAAGCCGGAAGAAAGCTCTCATCAAGTCGTCATGATGCCCTTCGCCAACTTGATTCATGAAGCCGTAGACGGCCTCGCTTAAAATGTCGTAGGGACGCCCTTGTCTGCAGACGCTCTGTTAGAGACGGGGCCTCAAAAGAAATGTTTGACCCACAGAATGGTTTCGTTGAGACGTAGCCAAAGTTGCTGAGCAGCGTAGAGTTTTTCCGCATCAGTCGCGAGGCGTTGGCGGCTGCGCTGGGACATCTGTTGGGTAGATTGCTTAATAAACTAAAACCTGGAACGCAAAAACGCGAAACATACTTTGCCGAGCACGCCGTTCTCATTGATAAACTTGATCAAAAAACTGATTTTCTCTTTGCGATTATTTAGCTGCACTGTCAAGTCGTTGTTGGGTCGTATGACTGCACCGTCTACGATATGTGAGTCCGTATTGAACAGGATGTTAGCAGAGGAGGCCCTCACCCGACTCCAAAATTGCACTGCTCAAAAGCGTCGCACCGGACATGAGACTTTCTTCGTCAATTTCAGGAGGAAAACTAAAGTGCAGAGGGTTCTGGGGAAGAGTCAGCCTATACTATTCCATACGGTAAGTCCCAGGACGAACATCTGGGTACGAGCCATAGAGAATGGCTTGGGTCATAATGGACTTTATCAGAATACTCCTCCCGTGTCTCCAAAGGGCAAAGGGACGACGTCAGTCCTCGTGTTGTAAGAGACGAAGAATCACTCACTCAGAATCGAACTTTTCGATTTGGTCAAAATCAAGCGTAACTTTCATTATTGTCGAAGCGGAGAGTACAAGCAGGCAACTTTGAGCATCTACAACGCAAACGCCCAGCGTGCGATCTGTAGAAGACTTGAGTTCTATGCGGTCCTTGAAGTCATTATCTATGAAGAATTAGCTAGGATGGCACCAAGTGGAGCACTTTGTTTGCGAACCTCGCGAGCAGAAAGCTATGGCATCACCAAATTGAACGACAAGCATCGCACCCCCAAGCATGAGCCGTAGTTGGGGGTGCATTGGGGCCTCGGAAGCCCTGAAAGTCTTTTTCCAGGACGGTTAAGTAACTAGATGGAAATGATTGCCAGGACTGTGACTTACGCTCTGGTAAGGAACACCGATGAGCTGATCGACTCGAAGTGACCCAGATGACATCGAAATTTGTGCAACATTATAGATTCTCCGGGGCGTTGAACTATAATTCATGTCTACATATTCCCCAGTGTCACCGTGCGACGTTAGAACGAGTAGCTTTCCCGAGCTGGTTGAACTATTTAGTGGTCGGAAACGTTGATAATGCGGAGACACCAACCTGTCCACAGCTAAGTCAAGCAATTCGAGATCCAGATAAGTCAGGGTGGATGGCGCGTGTAGCGTATCTTGAATCGTATTACGGAGAACAACACTGATGTCCTCTTGTAATGTCAATTCTTCAAAGCCTTCAGCAGCGACATTCCACTTCTGGACACGGGATTCGACAAGTGCCCAGATGTCCGTCCCGAGATTCGTTTTCGCGCCGAGAGCGATAGCCGCGATGTTCCCACCTTCTGCTTGCGATGTGGGTGAAGACCAAAGGGAAGGCAAGAAGCGAGAAAGAGACACCGAAGATTGCATGCGCGAGAAAAGACGAGACGTCAAATGATACCTCCCACCAGAGGTTGTAAGTGTTAGCCGGAACAAGCGCCCAGTTGAGGTTGATGCGACGAAGGTTTGAGGCTGAAGATATTTGAGCAGACATAAAGAGGGCATGAGAGTAACTCACGTCGAGTCTCGTCAGTGAATTAACGTTCTCGTTGGACTGCATCTCCAGAAGGATCTTGGAGTACTGTTCACCACCTGCGAGACCAACGCCAATGTTGTTCCAAAACCAGACCTCCCCTGACTGGGATGCAAGGATGAGCCCTGGCTCGCGCGAACTTCCATATGGCACAAAAGCGTACAACGGCGCAGCTTGAGAGGGGTCTACTGGGCAGGGGAAGATGTAGCAAGTGGGGATGCCAGCAAGCTCCTGCGTGTGTTGCCAGACGAAGCACGCTTGGGGTGTCGCGACAAGTGCGAATCCAGTGTTTGCGTCGACATCACCGACGTACGCATCTCGGAAGAAGTCTAGAGAAAGGTATTATGAAGGGTTCCCAACAGGGCGGAGAGGTGATGCGGGCGCTCACCAGCGTTTCTGAGGACGTGTTTGACCTCAGCGGGCAAATGTCCATGGAATGTCACCAGTAGCTCCTCGGACTTGGCAAAGACGGTATCTTGCCTCAGACCACGTTCTGTTGGCTGTAGAGTGTCCTCGTCGACATCCATGCTTCCTACGGTGCCATCTTCTTTGGTATACGAAGACTGTTCTGCACCGCGAGCTGGAGTTGGAAGTCTGGACGCGGGTCTGCTACTTGCAAAGCGCCCCACACGTCGGGGAGGGGGTTCGAGCGCAGCTTGACGCGAGGGTGGCCTATTTTTCCTCCTCGGAGGGGGGGAACCCGTGAATGCGGCCATGGTGAATGTGAGGAACCGCAACTGGTCTTGCCAGTGAGCAGTGTTTGAGCAGTGTTTGAGCGCGTGAGTGAGGCGCGTCGCTTACGATCACCCATTCATAACCGGGCCGTGCTCTACCCCTACGTCCCCACAACGCTTTTCACCCACCCATGCTCGTCGACGCGTACGGAAGCGGAAGCGACAACAGTGACGATAGCGGGGACGAGTATAACCACCCTTCCCAGCCGAACAAATCTACTCCTCTCTCACTCCCCCCTCCCTCTCACACATCAGAGTCCGGATCATCCAAATTCACCCTCCCAGCACCAAAAGTCAAAAAGGCACCCAAGAAGATCGCAATCGATCTCCCCGCGTTACCAAAGGGTGATTCCGCAGACCACGACAGCGACGAAGCTCGCCCTGCTAAGAAACCACGTACGGAAACGCGCGGTGCTGGTTCCTCCGCCCTATTCTCCAGGCTCCCTGCCCCAAAGTTGGCGGCTCCTGTAAAGGCAGCCCCCGAGCGAATCCTCGGCAGCGGGAAAGGTCCTGGACTTGTCTTCAGTAATCCTCCGTCACAGAGGACTCAGGACACGTCCAGAACGCTGACCGATGTTGATTCACAACCCGACCTTGATGTAGCGGAGAAGGCGCAATCTATGTCTTTACCCTTTACGCCAGTATCAGTAATGAAAGGCAGGGCCAACATATCTCTCGAAGAGTCTTTCAGTAAAGGGACAGTGGGTGCTCAGGACTCGTCGCCTTCAGCCGCAGTGGATCTCTTCTCGTTGAGTACGTCCCATCACGTCCCAGTCCATTTACAACACCAAACATTACCTCCCAGACGCTGCGAAACCTTCTCCAGCCTCAACCTCTATAACCACCCCAAAAGGAATCACTAGCTCGTTGAACATCTCCTCTGCCCCCAAAATCGAAGAATACGTTCCACCAGAGCCTACACCTAATGATCCTTATCCTGGTTATTACCAACTTCCCTCCGGTAGTTGGGCTGCATACGACCCTACATACTATCAACAGTTCTACAACAAATGGAAGGCTGATTACGACCGCGAATTGCGGGCGCTTGAAACGAAAGCCAAAGGCTTCGAAGACGCTGACGCAGATGACACGCAAGAGGTCAATGCCTTGCGCGAGATGGAGAAGGCAAAGAAAGAGGTCCAGGAGCGCGAGGAGAAGAAAGCGTTGACTCAGGGTGCAGGGGGAGAGCCGGCGGCACCGAAGATGAATATCAAAGTACGGTCACATCATTCATGTTTGTTGGGCTCTGTACGCTAACTGAGATGCAGGGTTCCAAAGTCAGCAAAGGTGCTCGAAAACGCGGTCAGCTGGCCAGTTTGCTTGTCGAAGCCTACCAGAACCGGGAAGCGTTGGAAGAGCAGATCGCAGAAGGACGCAGAAATCGGAAAGAGGCAGGGAACAAATATGGTGCGGATCACATCCTTTAGTCTGATTCTGTGTTCCGTCTCTCATCATCCGAAAGGGTTCTAATATTAGGGGAACAACCCCCGTCATGGCTTTGCAAGCGATCGTTTCTCCCCTCGCCTACTCTCCATGGAATCTGCCGTCATTAGCCCTGTATTTCTTTGCGGGTCCCTTGAATGAGGCTGCGAACGCCTGTCTATGGCTCTGCGGTGATATCGGTGAGCTGATCCAACTTCGTAGTTCACGTTGATGCAGAGGACACCGCATGCGCGACGCAATCACCGCAGTAGTGCCCTTGAAGATGATTACACATTAGTTGTAGCATAACCCATGATCTTACAGTAGTCAACCGAGCTGACCACCATGACAAGTTTACGAGCAGGTGAAAATTTAGCCCGTGTTTTCAGAGTGATACCAACCCTTTCATACCAACTACACCAGCTTCATCCTGAACCCAAAGTACTATTTCATTCGAGCCACTCTTAGATCCGTGGAAGGTCAACTCGCGATTAACAACGACAGGGTTCAGTGCCCGATACTCAAAGCTTTTCATCTGCACCTCGGGGTGGTGATATGCAAGTGTCTCGAGTAGCATCAGGGCTGTAAGTGGCCCGTGTGCGAGACGTTCTGTGATTTCGGGAATGCCCTGTGAGCGAACGAACGTAGCCAGTCCGTAGCCTGAAAATGACGAGAGATTGCCATACCGGGATATCCTTCCGACTCGCGTGCATAATCTCGGTCAAGATGTATACGGTGACCGTTGAAGGTCAACGCGGAGAATCTGAACAGAGTTGTTGGACTGGGCGTGAACTTGAACGAAAAGTCCGATGGCGGCAGACCACGCACTAGAACACGCCAAATGTGAAAGAGTACAGTGTGGTTGTCGGATATGATATGCAGTCAGCATGAGGCTTTTCAGTTGACACCTGGCCTACCGGGGCCTTACCTTCTCGAGTCGTTCTCCGGTATGTTCCCTGAGCGAGGTATACATGCGTCCTTTCTTCCAAAACGGCGCATTCTTCCTCTCCCTCGTTCGCGATTTCTATGCGCTGATTGACAAACACCATCGGGGCGGAACCGTCGAAACCTTTGCCAGACACCGAACTGACGCTGGCGCGTGCGCACGCTTTGCCACCTATGATGAGCGGGTTTCTCCACTCGATACGCCCGCCGGCCCACATCCGCCGCACGAAGGGCTCGGGAGGGCAAAAGTCGGCCTCCGTCCCGTCTAGTCGTAGATATCTCTCCGGCGTACGAGGGTGGAAGAAGGCCAAGTGATGTCCGAAACCCAGCGCCTCCGAATTCTTTGGGCTTGCGTACGGCCGCGTCGTTCCATCTCGAGTGGGAAGGGTGACGTAGAGATCTGCGACGCGGTCGGTGTGCAACGTCTCTGACAGCGTGATTCCTTTCTTTTGGCTGATCCAGCTGTCGAGAGCCGCTTCGCCCGCAATCGCGTGTACAGAGGCTCGCGACGAATGAGAAATTAGAGACGCGCAGTGTCCAAGTCGTGGAAGCATTGTATGGGTGATTTCGGTGAATGGTGCGGTGGCCCAACTTAAGAACGTAAGAAACCGTGAACGTTCCGGTGGTTGATTCCGTCTATATAAAACATTAATATTAGGTTCTACTACTATCGCCAGGATAAACATTGATCCGAGTAAGTTACGGTCTCTAGCTCTTGTATTACCACCCTCTCACTTCCGTTGGAATACCACAACCAAGGTTGTATAAGGATACTCGAAGAGACCCTTGTCTTTATCAATCCATTGCTTGTCATCGCCGCGCTGTACAATCTCCGCAATGTCGGCCTTGATCGTTGCTTTAGTGGCTTCGGGTTGAACCGCGACATAGCTCTTGCTCATAGCTCTGTCGGTGGCGGTATCTAGGGAACCCACAAGAGAGTAGCACCACAATCGTTCCTTCTGTGGCTGAAAGAGATTCTGGAAGGATTGGGTCTCGAATAACGCACGCCACAGACCAAGTCGGAATTGGGGTGTGCCTTGCTCGAACTGTTCAATTAGATCACGCAGTTGTGCTACCCACGCGGCGGCATCGCTGTCATATGATCAATCGTGAGCGCTTCGTGGCCCTCGTTCGTCTCAGAGATGACCCCTCCGCAGATTACTGACCGGTCTTCCAGGTTCCAGATTAGCGCAACAATGCCGCCGGGCTTCAGAATTCGGGAAAACTCCGCTGCTGCGGCACCATGGTCCAGACACCAGTGAAAGGCCTGAAACAGGGTGAACACTTTTAACGCGATGGGAGGGGTGATGGTCCGTCACCTGGGCCACCACCACCAAGTCCGCAGATTGATCAGAGACGCCAGTATTCTCAAACGATCCGTTCTGGCACGAGACTCGCTCGTCCACGATAGACCTGGTAAAGATGTTGCGCATCCCCTCGCTTGGTTCTACCGATGTGATATTTCCTACGGCATCGACCCAGTCGGGGTGGGAGAGGAATGCACGTGTAAAGATGCCAGTGCCAGAACCAATTCTAGAAAGACATTGAACATCACTGGAGCGGCACTCTGGGGGGAGTCATTTATACTCGACGATGTCGAGAGGGCCAGGAGCGGCGACCTCTTGACGGATATACTTGAGAGCATCAGAGGGGTACGATGGACGTGCTCTGAAGAGCGAAGGTGAGTAATTTGGTAAACAGGCTTGCTATCACTTAGAGCTGACCTGTCGTACAAGTCGTTTGTCCCGTTTCCAAAGCCGGTTTTTGCAATCTCGTGGACGTCCTCACGATGGACCATGGCTGAGTACTCGTTCGTCAAGCGCGCGCCAAAGGCAAACGACGGTAAATTCGCGGACAGCTCGGCCGTAGCCGAAGAAACCGCTATGGCTGCAACCACGTCCGCAGTTCACCCGCAAATACTTGTACTTACTCCTGACAAGAAACAGCAGCCAGTTCAATTCTCATTCGACGATGCTTCTCTCACGCACAAAGACGCGTCTAGGAGTACGTGTGCATGTCACACCACCAGTTTGTCACGCGTTCTCACTGACACTCATCCCACTGGCATATGTTCACCAGGTGTCCACGTTCCTTTGTCTCATGTACTCTCGGTCGGCGTATCTGATTCAGTCGTTGATGCGCACGTACTCGAAAATACCTACAACGGTCTGAAACTTGTAAAGCTTTCGGGATCCTTCCAGGGAGATGACGCAGAGGCGAGTTCAGCTGCAAATGTTTGGGTTCAGGGCGCTATGAGTGCCGCATATCCAGGTGCGTTGCGGGCCACGCACACTGCCTATCATAAATAACCAGCTTTGCAAGGCGTAAAGTCACAACGGCGCTTTTTGATCTTTGTCAACCCCCATTGCGGTCCCGTGAGCTGCTCATTAGCGCCTGCCTGCTGTACTTTGTGCTTATCGTTGATATCAAATTGTAGGGAAGGGCGACATCTGTCTTTAAGCACAAGGTGGAACCAATTCTCAAGGCCGCGCGTTGCACTTACGAAGTCGTGTGTCAGTAACTCTATCAGGCTATAGTTTAGTTCCCTTGCTTATTCTACTCTCTAGACACCAAGCAGCGTGATCATGCTTTGAAGGTCGCGTCAGAGATCCAGTTGGATGACTACGATGCTATTATCGCTGTCTCTGGGGATGGAACGCTGCACGAGCTCGTCAACGGTCTTGCACAACATAAAGAACCTATGAGGGCGTTCAGAATGCCCATTGCAACCATACCAGCAGGGTCTGGGAATGCCATGTCTCTCAACATTATGGGTGTTAAAGTTCGAACCCCGTTCTCTTCTATAAAAGTTGCTCACCTGTTGTTTAGGACGGTTTGGACGTTACTGCTGCTACCCTGAACGCCATCAAGGGACGGCCAATGGCAATCGACCTACTCTCGATCCTTCAAGATGAGAAACGCTCTTTCTCTTTCTTGTCCCAAAGTGTTGGGCTCATGGCCGATCTGGACCTGGGTACCGAGCACTTACGTTGGATGGGGAGCAACCGCTTTGTGTACGGATTTCTACGAGGGAGTAAGTACTGTCCTTCTGCGATTGTGCCTTCACTGAACGTTTTTGCCAGTCCTAACTCGCAAGGCGTACCGGTTCGCAATCTCTGTCAAGAACGGGGTGTCAGAAAAGGGGGCCATGGTCGAAGCCTTGCGAGAGTACACGAGTTCAGCGCCCCATTTCGACGTCTCGCAAGCGGAGGAAGAAACTACGGCGCTTCCACCTCTGCGCTATGTCGACGAACACGATGGATGGACCACCTTCGAGGGACCCATTCTGTACATGTTTGCAGGAAAGGGCCCATTCATGAGCTGGTAATGCATACTCCGACGGGTTTCCCCATTCATGCCTGATAACATGACACCCTCGCTAGCGATTTGATGCAGTTTCCAGTTGCCGTGCCAAATGATGGCATGGTAGATCTTGTCATTCAGGGGAGGGTCAGTTGTGTCCCTTTTTTGGCTCTAGTATTTACTGAAATCCATCCCCCTCTTCCTATTCCTTTCTCTCAGATGTCCCGTTTCGAAATGTTGAAGAGTTTCGATGGCGCAGAAAAAGGCTCTGCATATTGGCAGGATAAAGTTAATACGGCTTTTCCGGATCTCCCCACAATCGCTAATCACCTTTTAAAAAGGCACAATACATCAAAACCACCGCGTACCGTCTGAGACCAATGCAGGAAGATGGTGACTTGGCGATCGACGGGGAGCGTTTCCCATTCAAGGAGTACTATGCCGAAGTGCATCGCGGTTTGGCGACCGTGCTCAGCACGAGCGGTCGCTACCCTGTTGAATTCACTTTGGAGCAACCTAAGTCCGCATGAGGGAGACGCTCAGCGGCGGGATATAAAATTGTGCAAGATGACCGTTCCATTGCTTCCAGAACGGCATGCACCAGCTAGTCGAATGTCGAAAACGCCTTCGGGGTCATTCCGAAACGCCGCATCGTTGCTATTCCATTTGTTGCTGTCATTTAGACTAGTTTTTGATCACCTACTAGCGGCTCTTTATTCCTTATGTTCGAAACCCCCACCCCCGGCGGGCTCTTGGGTTCGCACCCAGTACGATACCATTTGCTACGAACAATACCTTGGACCCTTGTTTCATCTTGAATCATGTCTTCGCTTACTAGATAATAAACTGTGCCGTCATCGCGCCAAGCGAGCATCGTGCCCTTGGGTCTCATGTTTGGGGGGTCTACTTTCGATGTTGTTTTGTTCTCTCTTTGCTAGTTTAATTCGGCCTACTTGTACTTTGCTGTGAGGAAAACCTACAAGGTGGCCCAGTAACGTAACGGTATCTTCGATTTTCGAGGTCGAGGTCCGTGCGTGCTCCCGATCATGCCTCGGACCCTCGGGACTACTGACTCTAGTTCTGCTGGACATTGAAATTGAATAATATTTGTGATGTGGTCGTCACTCACGCCACACGCCCATGTGTTTTCAAAATCACGGTTAGACTTAGATACCTGCAAACATACAATTTCCGAAGTCACATACGAGTGAAGATCCGTGCATTTGCCTTATTCTGATGATATTCCTATCTTATGGAAAGAGCGTTTGATTGATGCATGCAAGGTAGTGACGTCTATGGGAGTCGCTTGTAATATATACCCCAATGATGCACAGGTAGATGTATTGTGAATTATAATGCAAGACATCGAAGCACGACTAAGACGGAAGTAAAGCGAGGAGGGGTCCATATATCCGGTACGATGTAGGATGAAGAGAATGTGGATAGCAAATGCCCAAATACAGTGTTCGACAACGCAGAACGAATCCAAAAGTCCGAAATTAAAAAAGAAACCACTATACGTGCAAGGCAGATACAAAAAAGATATCGCCATCATGGACGTGCTAGTGCAACATGTCAGCATAGACGATCTCGGACAGAATAAACTAGTGGACTCACCCAGCTGCTCCTTGCGGTAGAACCAGAAATACCCGATGACGATGACAAGCTGGCAAGTGAGTGCAATCCAGAAGGGGGCCGAAGCCAATGGACTCCCTTTCAGTCCAGTCTGGAAGTCCCATGTCCCTGCGTCTGGGAAGACACTTTCTGGACCGATTCTATTGGGGGCAGTGGCGCGGGCGACCATCACACAAATTGAACCGATGATCTGCGAGAAGGCCAAAGTCGCACAGACGTGGAGTCGTGACAATGTCTGAAGGATGATGGTATGGGTTAATGTCATGTGTGATGGAAGAGGGATTACAGGCAATTACCTGAAGGAGGATCATACCGAGGCCGACACCTTGTACGGCATCCAATACTCCCAGCCACAGCCAAAGGCATATGCCGAGGTAAGGGCCTGCACTACCCGCCCAAGGGATGTACAGGGCAAGGGAAGACGTACCCCATAACATCTATGCGGTACCATCTTAGTAATCCTCCTGGCAAGTTCAAAATCGTAGAACCGCTCACCTGGCACCATCTAGGTGCGCCAAGGCCAACGGCAAACACTGGGAGTAGCCACGTGTGTGTCTTGCTGAAGTAAATGAGTACAAACAATATCGCGGCCCAGACGCCAACAAAGAAGGTGACAATCAATAGTGCGATCTGCCACTTGGGAATTGGTACAGCCCACAGGAAACCCCAGTTGCGACCGTAGGGCTATATGTGGCGTCAAGATATGGCTGAGGCTAAAACAACATCATTTGATACTCACCCCTGAGAGCCAGTAATCGCGGAGAATCTCAGATGCCAAGAACCAAAGGACAAGTTTCCTACGGAAGAGCGTCTTGAGGAAACTCGGGACTTTGGGAGGAGTCTGGTGGTAGTACTCTGTGTGGAGGTGAGAACCGGGGGTAATAATCACGGCACGAAAGCGAACTGCTCACCAGGCAAGCCATATAACATCAAGTAACAAAATAGGAAACTGATTACGGCGAGGGGCCAGACAATGAGAACTATCCACCACGGTGCGAAGCTGTCATCTTTTGCGTCCTGGAGCTGGAATCCCCAATACCATAAGGCAGCCACCCAAATTTGTTGGGAGCCCTGCACGATGCAAGCCCGCAACATCCAAATTTCCGTCGCGGCACCCTGTTCCATTTGTTCAACTCATTGTAAATCAGCATTGGAAATAAATACTCACGGCTTCCTCCCCGAAGTTAAGGCCGAAGAAAAGGAATGCAGCCGCAGAGGCGACAGCGTAGCACCACGTGGCCACACTGGATAATGCCCTATGGGCCGGATGCAAGGCCTGTGTCAAGGAAGGCAATCCGATGAGGAAGAACGCCAGCCCGAAGAAGATCCAAGGTGCGGAGAGAACCCAGACAGAAGGTTTGAGACGAAACATCGGGTACCATACCGCGCTCGCGGCCAGAAAGACACCACCCAGAACATAAAGTTGCAGGTTGTTCTGCGAACTCTCCCCTGAGAGCAACGTGATCTGGAAACTGGTCGCACTGAGCACCTGTCCGAGGGCCATGACGAGGGTGTACAGAGGCCAGCCTCCAATCTCTCGCGACATTGCGATCTGAAGACCCGTCATAACAACAGCTTCCCCTTGATCGTTGGCCAACGGACCCTCATAGTCATTATACGGATTGAAAGCCTGAGTGTTGGGAGCTGCGTCAAGTCAGTCAGTTTGTCGGCTCTATCAGCAAAAGTCAGAAGTAAACATACAGGTCGGCCTCGACGGATGATCATAGATCGATGGGGAAGGTGTCCCCCAAATCGACTCTCGATGCGAAGATCGCAGGCTCGCTGCACTGGAGAGCCTGTCCTTCCGAACCTTGTCAAAGAACGCTTCTTCACTCTTTGTGAGGAACTTCTCGATAGACAATTCCCCCTTTGAGTTGTCCGCAGACAAGTTTTGCAATTTTGCCACGAATTCCTGGGCGACGCCACCATCTGCATCGGTAAACTACAAACATTATAAGTAAACCCAACCAGCGACATAAGAAAGAGGTGGTTCTCACCGAGGCAATGGCTTTATTTAGCGGTGAGTTAGCCTTTTCATCCACGATGGAAGCGATTGACTCTACGGAAGATACGCGACTATGGGGACCGAAAGGTCGAGATGGGGTCTCCAAAAATGGATCTGGTGCGTGTCTTTGGTCCTTGGCGATGGTTCGATTAGCCTTATCCAAAAAGCTGCCAAACTCAGGTTGTCCGGTGGAGGCACGATAATCGCTCTCGACATCTGACGTGTTACTACTGATTGACAAGCGGCTGCCGTCTTGAATGCGTGGAGGCGCATGCAAGAAAGGATCACCGCCAGGAGTGAGCGTCTCTTGACTCCATTGACCTGGAGAGCTAGGAATATTCGTGCGAGGGCTATTGTGCGCGCTTTGAGCATCCCACTCAGGTTGGGACGGATCAGCTTGAACAACGGGGTTCCAGTCGTCGTGTTCAGCGATAGCTATGGCTCCACCCGTTGCGCCATCCGATGGACGCCATGCGTCATGGCCTGCTAAATGTCTGCTCGAATTGATACTACGCTTGTGGAAGTCCTCCATGCGTTGTCGCCATTCAACGACTGGGAAGCGCTGAACGGCGGAGCGTGCACGCAGAATTGCACGTTCTTCCTCAGTCGATTTCAAGGCCAGTTTAATCGTCTTGGAGAGTTGCGACATCATGTGTCCCGTAGACATAGACTCGACAGGGAACCACTGTAACGTGTTAGTGGCTGACTGAACAAAACCGACGAGATGCTCACCCATCCGGGCATTAAGCCGAGGCCACCAAGGCGACTCCCAACACCAAGCGCACCCTTGCGACCAAACTCAACGGCGACAAGGCCAAAAGGTTCGTCACGTGAGGGGATCAGGGCGAAATCTGCTCCGCTGAATAAGTAGGGGGGTAGTGCGGTGAACTCTGGCTTCGAGTGGACACGATCAGGGTAGAGCTCCATAAGGCGATTTAGCTTCTCAGCCGCAAACCGCCCGTAGAGATCGATAACGGGTCCAACGGTGATCAATTGAATGGATGAACGTTTCTCGAGTCTGTGAAGACGTAAGTGATGGTCGATGTATGGGTTAACAGGACACTCACAAGGACGGCATGACGTCGGCGATAAGGTCAACGCCCTTCTGCTTGGACCACCGTCCAACGAACACGAATAAGTCTGCATGAGGGTCTTGCTTGATCCCGGCCCATTCTTGGGCTTGCCTTTTATGTTCGGGGCGCTCTGCTTCTGCTTTTTGATCAATCTTAATGTCAGCCACGTTGGGTGCATTTTCATCCAAGGCATCGATGTCACTTGGGTCGGGGTTGGGCAAAGAGTCAACATGCTTGAGAGTCCAGAGGGCGGGATACCGGGCCCAGGAACGTTTGCCATATTTGTCTGATACACCAGCTACGCCAACTGACTTTTGATGTACGCTGATAAAGGACGCAGCGGCGTGGAGTAAGTTGAACGTGTTTCCGAATTGCACATACTTTGTGCAGTGTTCCTTGCTAATGTTGAACGCGGAACAAACTTCTTTCATTTCCTCCTTTGTACGCAATGGCCAAAGACCCTGGAACTCGGCATTGTGGAGAGAAAGACAAACAGGGAGAACCTTCGGGAGCAGATAGATTGGAACAAGCGCGCCATGGTAGTCGTTGACGTGATAAATGTCAATGTCGGGACAGCGACGGACTGTCGCAGCGATCGCCTGGTTCCAAGTGGAGTAGAAGATAGCAGAGGAGAGGTCGTCCATGCGAGCCGGGTACGGGTCAGCCTTCGTCTGTGCACGGAACACAGGGCTATCGAGGATAACGTAGGTAATGTTGTCCAACACGTGCGTTTCCACTTCAATCAAATACGGCTCGCCGAAGATGATAACCTCGATGGGTTCCGCAGGTTCACCGGATGGGTACTCCAGATCTTTGACTTTGGGAATAACCCAGATAAGGTCAACGTCCGACATCGCTTTGCCCATGAGACTTGACATGACACCGAGACCACCGATCTTGACCTTGAGTTTCCAGTCGATAATCTCGTACTCCAGCGTAGCGATAAGGACCTTGCGTCGCTTATTCTTGTCCTCGGGCCAGCCAATAATCTCTGCGTTCTTGTGGTGACCGAAAAGCTTTTCCGACATGACTGAAGGTTCCTTCAAGTCAGATTTAGACTTGTTGCCTAAGGAGCCTAGGATCGGGAAATAACTCGCGTGCTCCTTAGGCATGCCCCACTTGTTGTGCTTGATGCCGTAGAAAGACCACATGAAGATCACGACAGCAAGGGTGCCAGTGATGATAGGAATGGAGAGGAGGAGCGCGTACATGATTGCGCCTATGGCGGACTGTCCACGAGGCACTAGGCTCCACGTCAAGTCAGAATCATCGACGACAAGGGTCCAGGAGACGTGGGGATGCGGAGGTGCAGATATATTGCAATAGACTGGCGCGACAGTATTCGGGGGCAGACGCTCCAGAACACCATCACCATCGACATCTCCGTAGTAAAAGTCGTCATAACCGAACACGTTGAGTTGGACATAGGTAGGCCAGGTGTGCATGATCTCGAGCTCCCATTTGCCTTCACTGTTTTGTGTCATTTGCGACGAGATACCCTTGTCGAAACCCCATGAATTAAACGGTCCGCGAACGAGAAATTGCGGTACGCGACGCTGCTGACTGTAACCACGATCGGCATGAACAACAGCAGCAGCGGATTGGGCCAAGTCACTCCAATCTTTGACGGCATTCAGCCACGATATGAATGAAAGCGACGGTAAAACTCACATTGCACGATGATGTGTTGGCCTAGCCAAAAGAGGTCTGGGCCGTTGAAAATACTGGAATTGATGAACGTGGTGTCCTCCCAAGCCACCCACTGGGTCCAATTACGGCCGAAATTCCACGAGTAGCGGAGGCGGTCTGCACCGTAGGCCTGATGAGAAAACGTGTACTGGCCATTTGAGAATCCGAATGCACTGTTGTCGTAATCAGATTCTGGGAACA